>OIZL01001621.1_pt1 | contig 11688 bp, 4 predicted proteins | sample 1588541 | NCBI WGS metagenome assembly OIZL01 (sample SAMN03283285) | human gut metagenome | biome: human-associated habitat; material: feces | host: Homo sapiens | place: Peru | collected 2012 | reverse complement strand
GTCTGATTCCATGCTCAATTCTGTATTGGTATTTAAGGCAAATACACCGACTGGATAAAGTATATTGGCGTGGAGAAGTGCGAATAGGTGTTATTTCATTCCTGAAAAACAGAGAAGGACTGTTCGCGGACCTGTTCGCGCTTGTTGCTACAGTTTCTACGGTCATCCTATATTTTTTAAAAGTCCAGAAAAGCTGGATCGTAATACCTTTTGTTGTCCTAACCCTGTTTAGCTGGAATCTGAGATCCTTGCTGAATGGGAAAAACAGAAATCTATATTTGAAAATAAAAAAGGCAAGAAGGAGAGCAAACAATGAAAAACATGGAGCTTAAGACGGGCAAGCGTTTTCTGGCATTATTTCTTGTAGTGTTTTTGCTTGTCAGCATGATGCCGCTTCCGGTAGCTACTGCGGTTGGAAGTGACGGAAGAGTAGAAATCCAGGAGGAAACAGACCCGGTGCCGGAGGAACCAAGTGTTGACAAAACCGCTCTGGCACAGGCAATCTCCTCAGCGGAAGCGTTAAACGAGGAAGACTATACTGAAGACAGTTGGGCTGAATTGCAGAGCGCTCTGACCGCCGCAAAGGCTGTCTATGCAGACGAAGAAGCGGATCAGGCCGCGGTAGACGCCGCGACTGCTGCGCTAAATGCCGCAATCAGTAACCTTGTGGAAGCGAAGGAGCCAGCGCCTGTATTCTATACTGTTACGCCTGCAGCTGGTGAAAATGGTAAGGTTCTTATTGGCGGGAAAGAAACGGCTGTGCAGGTAGAGCAGGGCAAATCTATTACTGTCAGTGTCTTGGCTGATAATAATTATCAGATCTCTTCTCTGAAGTTCGGCAACGAAGAGATTACGCTGACAAACAGGCAAATTTCATATGAGATCGAATACACTCCGACTTCGGACGTCATTGTCGCAGCGAGCTTTGAGAGAATCCAGTACCATGTTACGATAGTTCAGCCGGAGGATGGTACCGGGTCGATTGCCCTTGGTGAGAGTAGCAGTACTATTACAATTGACGCTGGCGAAAGCGTACTGCTTACAGTTGTCCCTACCGAGAACTACCATATTACTTCGATCACCGTAAAAAATAGTGATAACTCTAAAGAGAACATTGAATTTGAAGATCCGAAGAATTATACCGGTGACTTCTCTCCGAAGGATGATTGTACAATTACGGCAGAATTTGCTATTGACCAGTTTACTATGAATGTTAAGGTAAATGGCAATGGTAGTGTTGCCTCTAATGGGATTACTATCAACGTTGGAAGAGAGCATGACTTCACTGTTGATGTTAATACAGAACTAACATTCAGTATCCAGCCAGTATGGGGCAACCGACTCTCGAAAATAACGTTGAACGGCGATAGTGTTGATCTCAACGAATTAACCCAACAGGGTTGGTCCACAACATATACTACACCTCAGATCACAGAAGATATGTCGTTGGTTTTCACATTTGCAGATAACAATAGCGTAACCCCTGAGAAGGGCGAAGAACTGGCTAACGAATGGTATACTGTAGAGTTTGCTTGGGTTAATGGCAGCGAGGATTCCGAGGAAGAAGTGCCCCCCGTGCCTGTTCAAAAAAACATTGACGAAGAAGGAAATCTCGTTGCTGTTGTTCTTCCCGAAAACGCCAAGGTGGTCTTTAAGCCTGCAAGTGACTATACGAAAATCAAGAACTATACAGAGAATTCCTGGATTTGGGATGATGAAGTAGTAATTTCACAAAATGAAGATTCGCTTGTGCTTGCTGTGACGAGAGGAAGTTATATTACAAATTCCATTAAAGTAAATGTCCCATTTGCAATTCACTTCGATACAACCGATCCGGTCGTTTCGGTGGAAGTTGACAAAGATGTGACGCCTGTTAAGGATGTTTATAACAGCGATGTTACGCTTAAGGTCATGATCGAGGACGATATTGCAAATATCGCGAGTGCTTCTTATATCGTTTATTCACTGAGCGATCCCGATACGATAATCCAATCTGGAGACATTGCTCTTTCACCTGTGGACTCCGATCCTATGAAATATACAGGATCAATTACTTTGATTGCCAAGAACGCAAACCTGGAAGACATCCATGTTGCCGTTACCGCCATCAATGAGGTGAAACGAGAAGGCGCAACCGACCTAGACATTTCGATTAACACGACAATTCCAGAGATTTCTGTGGAGTTCTTCCACCATGAGACGGATTCTGAAGGAAAAGACGTCTTGGTCGAAAAAGACATTAATGGTACTGTGCAGTACTTCCAAGGTTCTTTTGACGTCGTTATTACTGTTTGGGATAAGGACTATTCGATGGGCTTCGACTTTTCACAGCTTGAGTCCCAGGAAACTGAAGCAGATGAAACCCTTCCCTCAACTGGCGGAACCATTAAAATTGATACCGATCGGGAGAAACTGGAAACAGTTTTTGAAACTTTAACATTCCAGGCAGTGACGGATGATGAAGGCGCAGTCATCAAGGATGAAGATGGTCGCACAAAATATCAGGCAACATTCACCCTGACGAAAGACTCGAACTATATTCTTTCTGATTTGACTTATGTTAATGTTGCCGGAAGTACAGCTGCGGATGATTCTGAGTACAAGGTTACAGTGGATAATACCAGTCCAAGCGGAACAATTAGCATCAATGCTGAAACGTGGAGCGATATTCTAGAAGCATTGACATTCGGTGTCATTCAAAATGATAAAGCCGTTGTAACACTTGACGGTAATGATGCTACCAGCCCAATCTCTCTCGCTTATTATATTTCAAAGGGCGAAGAGGCCCAATCCTCTCTTAGCACGAATGATTTAAGCAAGAAAGCTTGGTCGACATACGCTGGACCGTTTGATATCACCATGCCAGAGCAGGCAGTAGTATATTTGCGCGTAACCGACGCCACCGGTAACGTGTCCTATATCCAGTCACAAGGGATTATCGTTGAAGAGAATCGGCCTAGCGTATCGGTAGCACCTGTGAAGGCTGCACCTAGCACGGGCTTCTACAACCTGGCTTACTCAAATCAGAATGGCGGCAATGTCCAGTTTGCGATCAATGTGTCTGACCTTGACAAGGTGCCATCTGGCATTGCCAGTGTTACCTGGTACTATGAAACAGATGGACGCAAAACAGATGGTGGCGCTCCTCTCTTCACCTACAATTGGAACGATCAAACCTACGCTAGCATTTCTGAAACCTTTAGTCTCAAAACAATGTATGTGGATGTCCCAATGGCTTCCAACAACAGCAATGCTGTCACTGTATGGGCAGTCGTAAAAGATAATGCAGGAAACGAAACGACTGTCAGTTCCAATGTAATTAAGATCGACACTGTAGCTCCGACGATCCGTGTATCCTACGACAAAAATGGTCAGCAATATTATAACTCTGACCGTACTGCGACCGTAACAATCGAAGAGGTGAACTTCGGCAACCGTAATACGGTAAAAACAACCATTACAAATACGGACGGCGTGATCCCCACGCTGAACGGCTGGACGGACAACGGAAGCACTCACAGGGCCAACATCGTTTTCCATGCTGATGGCGATTACAACTTCTCGGCTGTAACATATACGGATGAAGCAGGAAATGCCGCAGCCAATGCAGTTTTCGAGAATGTACCGGATCGAAATCAGTTTACCATTGACCAAACATTACCGATTATCACGGTCTCCTATGACAACAACAACGCTGCTAACGACAGATACTTTAATGCTGCTCGAACTGCAACTGTAACTGTTACCGAGCACAACTTTGATCCGAGCAGAGTCACTTTTACGCCTGCTCAAAACGTGACTTGGAACAACAATGGCGATACTCATACTGCCACGATCTCTTATGCGACTGACGGCGATTATACCTTCGATGTTACAGCAACTGATCTTGCAAACAATAACAGCGAGCCCGTAAATTACGGCAGCTCAGTTGCTCCGACCGACTTCACCGTCGACATGACATTCGAAGACATGGTGACAATCAGTGCTGTTGAAGATGGTAAGGCTTACAGCTACGAAGATGTTGTGATCCCTGAGGTTCGGATCGAAGATACGAACTTTGATGCCTATGAAGTCACATTGGTAGGTCTACAGCGAGGGAATACTGTTGATCTAACTGAAGAAGTCAGCAAGCTCATTGAAGAAAACGAGAATGGTATAACAGCTTTGTTTGATGTGTTCCACAAGACGGCAGATTTCGATGGCATCTATACGCTGTATGTTAAGGGCGTAGACCTTGCCGGAAATGTTGACGAGGAACAGATTCGCTTTACCGTGAACAGGTTTGGCTCCGTTTATGAGTACAGCGACGCTCTTATGGATTTGATTGAGAACGGTGGCACCTATAATCAGAGCATCGATGAGGATCTGACATTCACCATCTACAATGCAAGCCCGATTGATCCTAACAACGTTTCTGTTGTGATTACCCGTGATGGCAGACCGGTAGAGGCAATCTTCACCGTTGTAGAAACGACAGCGGACGGTGACGGCTGGTACAGCTATCTTGTCACCATTGACAAGAGCATTTTTGCCGAAGACGGTGTTTATACGGTTTCTGTTACAACAACGGACGATGCGGAAAACACGGTTGAAAACACAGGCGACAACTCCGATGGCGATATCCTGTTCTATGTTGACAGCACTGCCCCGCAACTGACCAGCGTGAGCGGCCTCGAGGAACGCATTGTGAATGCAACAGAGCTTGAGGTCAGCTACACGGTGTATGACACCATCGGCCTTGCTTCCGTGCAGGTCAAGGTTGACGGCGAGATTGTCGATTCCGCGACCGACTTCGACGACGCCAGCAACTATTCCGGCAAGTTTACGATCTACGAAAAGAGCAGTGAACAGCATGTCAGCTTTGTTCTGACGGACAAAGCCGGAAATGTGACCGAATCCGACGTAGAAGGTTTTGAAGTTCCGTACACTCTGGAGAAGGATGTAACGGTATCTACGAATCTGTTTGTCCGTTGGTTCGCCAACAAGCCGCTGTTCTTTGGCGGAATTGGCGGCGGCATTGCAGTCCTCGGTGGCCTTGGCGCACTTCTTGGCCTGAAAAAGAAAAAGAAGGTTAAGGTCAGCTAAACACAAAGCAATCACAACACATCCCCACCTGCGGGTTTCCCGCAGGTGGGGAACAGAAAAGACTTGTTAGAAGCCTCTGCACAACGTCCCTTTGTTGTGTGGAAGCTTGTGACAAATCAGACCAACAGGAGGGTTCCAGGGTGAGCTCCTTAACTGAAAGAGGCATCTTGCGGGAAATGCCCTGCGGAGCCAATTTAGCATATATTCTGGCACAGAACGTCAGTGTGCAGCCAACAGAATATAAGGTCATGCAGAATCCCAATGTCAATTGCCTGGTAAACTGCATGAGGATGAAATATAACGGCCAGGATGAATTGTACTATCTGACTGCCGGAATGAAAAGTTTCCTAAATGTGTTTCTTTCCTCTGGACCGGACAACGCAGCAAACTTAACCGCTGCACTTTTGAAAAGCGTTGTTGAACTCAAAAATGTCGGGTTTCTTTCCTGCACAAATATCGATGCTACGCTTAACAAGGTCTACGTTGACTTTCATACAGGCAGGGTGCGTTTGATTTATTTGCCGATTGATCAGCAATTCTATGCGGATGAGATCACGTTTGAAAACGAACTCCGAAGCGCATTGGTGCAGCGTATTGATGAATTGGCTGGAAGCAGCCCAAAGCTGTCAAAGATGCGGCAATTACTAATCAATGCTACACTTTCCCTTCCAGATATTGTCAACGGTGGGGGCGGCGGCGTCCCCAATCCACCCGATCCTGGTCCGGCTTCTGCAAAGGAACACAAGCTGATTCTCAGCGCAATCAATGCGCCGGCGCCGCTGCAACTGGTAGTAGATCGCTCGGAATACCGGATCGGCAAGAATCCCGACATGGAAGGGGTCGTCACGTTTAATAAGTTTATCGGAAGAACACATTGCATGATTCTGAAAAACGGCTCCGGCTTCTCTGTAGTAGATCTGAATAGCAAAAATGGAACTTTCATCAATCAGAGCAGGCTCTCACCCCAGCAACCGTATGGTCTGAAAACCGGTGATGTGCTGCGTCTTGCAAACAGCGATTTTCAAGTAACGATTCAGTAAGGAGTGTGTCTGTTGAAAAAACCGAGAGTGATTATCGCGGACACCGATGCCGCTTATACAATCCCCTTGCAGCTAAAATTCGTTGAGGAATTCTTCAATCAGATTGACCTTGAGATTATTACTGACCGCACATATTACGAGAATCTTTTTTCAGCTCCGCAGTCAGTAGATGTTCTCATTGTTTCAGAAGATCTCTACAGCGACAGTTTGCAGCGGCACAGTATTCGACATACGTTTATGATGCAGGAGGAGTTGGACCAGGAAGAAAGCACGGCATCCCTTTTGGTAAACCGAATTGGCAAATACTCCAGCATGAAAGAGATCTTTAATGAGATCGTAGGAAAGAGTGCGCCGACGTTTGACTTTGGTGATAAAGGAAAGAAGGCTGAGCCGCAAATCATACTTGTCACTTCTGCAGCTGGCGGCGTGGGCAAAACGACGGTCGCCATGGGCTTGTGTGCGGCTCTGGCGAAAAGCTATAAGCGCGTGCTGTACATCAATGCAGATCGACTCCAAAATTTTCAGGCCAAGCTATCCAACCCGTCCCCTATCACAGCAAACGATGTATACGCAAAGCTGTTGACGGGAAGCAAAAATATTTTTGCTGACATTCGCCATGTTGTTCGGGAGGAAGGTTTTCAGTATTTGCCTCCCTTTAAGGCAGCACTAATGTCGCTCGGCCTTCCGTATCGCATTTTTGAGCAGATTGCTCTATCCGCAAAGCAATCCAAAAACTATGACTTCATTATTGTAGATGCGGATAGTGCGTTCGACGAAGGAAAAACAAGACTGATTGACGCCGCTGATAAAGTAATTGTTGTTACCAACCAGTGTCGCGCTGCGGTATTTGCAACAAATCGTTTTTACGAGAGCATAAGCGGAGCATCCAGCGAGAAATTTTTGTATGTCTGCAGTAATTTTGACAGAGATTCGGATAACGCTCTCACAGACCCTTCTCTCCGTCTGAGGTTCTCAATCAATGAGTATCTGCAACACTTCCACGCATTTGATAAGAAGAACCTGGATGCCCTGTCAAAAGAAAAGGACGTCCAGAAGCTTGCGTACCTGCTGATTTAAGGAGCATATCATGGATCAAGAAACTGTCATTATCATATTAGATATAGTAAAACGAAAGAAAACGGTCGATCTTGAAGTGCCTCTGAATATCACTGCGAACGAACTTGTCGTTGCCCTTAACACAGCTTACGGGCTAGGAATTAACACAAACGATATAAAAAATTGCTTCCTGAAAGCTGAACGTCCAATCGCGCTTCTACGTGGGAACAGGACATTAGGAGAGTTTGGCGTCCGGGATGGTACTGTGATTCGATTTTCGGACTGACTTGCCAGGAGAAAGGATAAACGGGAGAGCATGGAAAACAGATACCGCATTATAATCAACGGGAAAAACCTGTATAAGGAAGCAGAGCTCCTGCCCGATATGAAGAGCGTCAGGCTTGGCACCGCCACGGAATGCGAGATCCGTTTGCGCAAAGAGATGTTCTTTGGCCAGATTGAACTAAACTTTGTGCAGAGCGATGGATCGTGGTCAGTCCTCTGTTCTGATAATCTGTATCTGAATGTCGGTGATGCGCGCAAGCTCTTTACACTTCGCCTTTCGCATGGCAGCATTTTTCACGTGAATTATCAGGATTCTAATAATGAGCTGTTTACTGTTGAATTCCTGATCGATTTTGAAAATGAACGGAAGAAATTCACGCGGAGCATTGATATCCGTGGTATTTCCTCATTTGGCATCGGCGCAGGCCAAGAGAACCAGATCATCCTTGTCAGTCGCTATGTAAAGAGTGATTCGCTGTTATTCTCGCAGGCCAATAATTCCCTGACGCTCAATATTCGCAATACAACATACGGCGTCTATATAAACGGCCGCCGTGCACAGAATGGAGAAAGAATCCAAAACGGGGATTTCTTCTCTGTTTCAGATGCTATCTTTTACTATAAGGACGGGCTTCTTTGGACTGGGAATTCCGATGTCGTGCGTATTAACCGTCTAAACTATTCCGATGAGGAAACCCAACGAGCATACCCAATGTTCAAACGGAACTCTCGAGTGAAGGTGGTTCCCTCTGAAGAGAAGATTGAGATCCTCGATCCTCCTGCAAAGCCTGAAAAGCCAAAAGCAAACATTTTGCAAAGGCTGCTTCCCTCTATGGGTATGCTGATCGCCTCCGGTGTCATGGCTTTTATTGGAAGCCCTACAATGCTGATCTTTTCCGGAATCTCGGGTGTCATGGCAATTGTGACCGCCGTGATCGGCATGAAGGAGGGGAAAAAGGAATTCGAGCAAAAAACCAAAGATCGCTTGGAAAAGTACAATGCATATATCTCAAATAAGCGCAGCGAGATTGAACAGGCACGGCAAGAGGAGCGAACAGTATTAGAAGAAATCTATGTTTCCGATGAGGTGGAGCGGCAGAACCTGACGAATTTTGCTTATAACCTTTTTGATCGCAGTGCTGATGATGAGGATTTCCTCTGTGTAAGACTTGGAACAGGCAATGTTGAAGCAAAGCGTGAAATCAATTACAAGAAGCAGGAAAAACTTGAAATTGAGGATGACCTGCAACTTATGCCGGCGCAGCTCTCGGAAGAGTATCGCACCGTGCAAGGCGCGCCGGTTGTCTGCGATCTGAAAGCGGTCAACGCGGTCGGCGTCACCGGCACAATTGGCTGCCAGCTTGCCATGCTGAAATGCATGGTTCTGGATATTGTCGCAAGACAGTATCACTCCGATGTGCAGCTTGTTTTCGTTGCTGACGAAGCTAATAAAGAACATGTTTGGCGTTACCGTACGCTTCCTCACGTCTATAATGAGGCTCTTCATACCAGAAATATTGTATGTAATGCAGAAAGCAAAAACCTGATCTTTGAATATCTCTATAAAGAACTGTCTCAGCGGGAGCAAAGCAAATCATATGACAGCAATATCGTTGTCTTTTTTCTGAATGAATGCGGCTTTAACAGCCACCCCATATCAAAGTTTGTAGACAAGGCGAAAGACCTTGGCGTCACTTTCGTGTTCTTTGGACAAGAACGCGCGGATATCGCACAAGGTTGTGGGGCTCTGATCGAAGTGCTGGATATGAGGCAAGGAGTATTGGTTGACACATCTGACAAAAACCACTCCACGAAGTTCGTCTATAACCCCATTGACGACGAGGCTATGGATTCCATCGTGTCGCTGCTCACTCCAGTATATACCGAAGAGATTTCGCTGGAAGGCACGCTTACCAAGAATATCTCATTGTTCCAGTTGCTCAACATCATCGCAGTTGACGACCTTGATCTGACAAAACGCTGGGCAAGCACGAAGGTCTATAAATCCATGTCTGCCCCGATTGGCGTGTCCAAAACCGGTGTTGTTAGCCTGGACCTGCATGATAAGTTCCACGGGCCTCACGGCCTGGTCGCAGGCACTACGGGTTCCGGCAAATCGGAGATCCTGCAGACCTATATTTTGTCTATGGCTACGCTGTTTCACCCCTACGAGGTCGGTTTTGTCATCATCGACTTTAAGGGCGGTGGAATGGTCAATCAGTTCCGCGAACTCCCACATCTGATGGGCGCAATCACGAATATTGACGGTCGTGAAATCAACCGATCTCTCAAGTCGATCAAGGCGGAGCTGCAGAAGCGGCAGCGCTTGTTTGCAGAGGCCGACGTCAATCATATCGACAAGTATATTCAGAAGTTTAAGGCTGGCGATGTTCGAGAGCCGCTTCCGCATTTGATCATCATTGTCGACGAGTTTGCTGAACTGAAAGCAGAGCAGCCAGAGTTCATGAAAGAATTGATTTCTGCCGCTCGTATCGGCCGTAGCCTTGGCGTGCATTTGATCCTTGCGACGCAGAAGCCGGCCGGTCAGGTTAACGAACAGATCTGGTCCAACTCCCGCTTTAAGCTCTGCTTGAAGGTGCAGACGCAAGAGGACTCCAATGAAGTGCTGAAGTCTCCTCTTGCGGCGGAAATCAAAGAGCCAGGTCGTGCCTACCTCCAGGTTGGCAATAATGAGATCTTTGAACTGTTCCAGTCCGCCTACAGCGGAGCATCCGAACGAGCTGACGAGGGCAACGTCAAGGAGTTTACAGTTTATGAGCTGCAAGATACTGGGAAGCGGATACCGGTATTTGCACAGAGACGCCAGAAGTCCGGCGATAACAGTGCGACGCAGTTGGATGCCATAGTTCGATATGTGCATGATTATTGCGATAAGGCTCACATCAACAAGTTGCCGGACATTTGCCTGCCTGCGTTACCGCTTAGCATTCCGTTTATATGCAAAAAGGTACGGAACGGAGTCGGTGTAAGTGTCGGAACCTATGACGATCCCGACATGCAATATCAGGGAGATGTTTTCCTGAACTTTACACAAAGCAATGTGATTGCAATCGGAGCGCCGCAGTCAGGAAAGACAAATCTGCTCCAAACTATAATTCGCGCCTTGGCTGAACAGTATTCTCCTAATGAAGCGACCATCTACGTTGCAGATTTTGGATCAATGGTGCTGCAAAACTTCGATGCTCTAAAGCATGTAGGCGGTGTTGCTTGCGCGAATGATCCTGAAAAGGTTAAGAACCTTTTCAAGCTGTTGAGCGAAGAAGTTACTAGACGGAAAAAGCGTTTGGCTGACGCGGGCGTCTCTTCCTTTGCAGCGTATTTGGAATCCGGCAAAACTGATATGCCGCAGATAGTGTTGTTGATTGACAACCTTGGGCTTCTGCGTGAATTGTATCTAATGGATGCGGACCCCCTTCTTCCGATTTGCAGAGAAGGTATTTCTGTTGGTATCAGTGTAGTGGCAACAAATGTCCAGACATCGGGCATTGGGTATAAGTATTTATCCAATTTTGATGTTAAGATGGCCTTTCATTGTAATGAAGCAGCGGATTACAGTACGTTGTTTGGCAATTCCCGCTTAAGCCCTCTCCATACTCCAGGACGCTGCATGGTCACAATTGATAAGGAAGTCTATGAAAGCCATATCTACATGGCATTTGAGGGCGAGAAAGAATTCCAGCGCGTTGAAAGGATTAGAGGATTCGTAAAATCAACCAACGAAAACTACCGTACAAGTCAGGCAAGAAGGATTCCAAGTATTCCAGATGTTCTCACAATGCAGTATATGCAAGCAGAATTTGGCCTGGAGAGTGCAGCGACATTTGTGGTTGGCGTCAACTACAACACGATTATGCCGGTTTTGGTGCCTTTTTCAAAAACTACTACATTGGGAATTGTCTGCCCCAATGAAGCAGAAAACAACAACATTTTGAACGGTTTATTTGGGGCTTTGAAAGCATCCTCTTCTGATGTTTATATTGCAGATGATATTTCCGGTTCATTAAGCAAGTATCAAGCAATCGTAAATACGAAGAGCTATTCAAAATACTCATCACAATACGCTGAAATGCTGCAAACGATTTTGCAGGAGTTAGAAAACCGCTACCGTATGCTCTTGGAAGGCAATGATTCTGCATTACAGGCAATGCCATTCATTGCTCTGGTTGCAAGCAGCGCAGAATTTGTCAACAGCGTCAGCGGA
>OIZL01001620.1_pt1 | contig 11691 bp, 19 predicted proteins | sample 1588541 | NCBI WGS metagenome assembly OIZL01 (sample SAMN03283285) | human gut metagenome | biome: human-associated habitat; material: feces | host: Homo sapiens | place: Peru | collected 2012 | reverse complement strand
TATATTGTTTTATTATATAATATATAAATTCGTATAATTGATATTATGTCAACTTCTTATTAAGTCCTTTTATATAGTAATTTAAATACTTAAATCACTTCCAACATCTAAACTATAACATGAACTTTACAATTTTGTCAACTATTTTTATTAATATCATTATTATCACGAATAATAATATATTTACAATCAGTAACAGTTCTAGCATTTCTTAAAGCACGTTCTAAGCCATCAAAAAATATTTTTATTTTAATAGAATAAATCGCATACCAAATAAAACTAGCAAAAATAATACCAAAAATTATTAACATAAAAATTGCAAAACCATTATTACTATCCATAAAACAACTCCCTACTCTCTTTCTTTACTGCAAATTTAATATAACATATATTTCCAAAATTAACCATAAGTATTTAAAAAAATTTACAAATAAGGTGTAAACAATTTTATTCCACGATTTATTGAAATTCATTTCCTTTTTTGTTTTTTAAAAGCTGTTCTTTTTAAAAGAACAGAAAGGAGATAAATGCTATGAAGTATTTAGTAGCATTAAAAAAAATAACACTCGAAAAATGTTATTTTTTAGCAAATCAAGGTTATAAACTTGATTTCAAATATAATCATATACTACCATATGTGATTATATCAAAGATTGGAGAGTAATTTTCTCCTTTCTTTTCTTTAATAGTATACCATATTATAACAAAAAAAGTCCATTAGAATTTCAATAACTTTCGCGGCATAAAGAAGTAATTAAAGTGGGAATATAATATTTTGATAGTTTTTAAATACTTATTCAATTTCAGCAGCAATATATGCTAAGTGTAGTGGCGTTATAATTATATCACGCACGAAAAATAGCAATAGTCGTTGCACTATTGCTATTGCTATTTTTTTACGTCAGCGTGATATCTGCGGACTACCCCCTACACTGTGGCACTCACTACTAGTAAGTATCAAGTCATTCTCAGGGTACAACATGAAATTCGAAATATAATTAAGCCATGCTACTACTCTATCGCTTGTAATCGCTACTATATCGTCTAAAAAATCGATGGAAGATAATTCTAGAGAACGAATAATTTTTTTATACTTTGCTTTACTATTTTTTGAAAGCATATCAAGTCTACTTATATCTCTTAATAAAAATTCTATCATTGCATTTTCTTCTATAGAGTATTTATCAAATGTACTATATTTGAATACTAAAATATCCTTATAAAATTCTAGTAATTCACTAAAATATCTGTCTATATAAACATCTCTGAGTTGTATTTCGAAACGCCACCAATCTATGTCTAGTTTTTGCTCTCTAGCTTTATTATATATACGTATATATTTACTGCTAGTCATACTACCTGAATATAGAGTTTCTAAATTTCCTACTTTATCGTAAAAATACGCGCTTTTACGTGTTCCTATATCTACAATTTTATAATTACTTATATTGTAATTGAATAAATCAATCGCTAAATCTAATCTAGTGTAGTGTATATTCTCTAAATACATTAAAACTGCATTAAAAACTTTTTTTCCAAATAATGATATTTTATTTGGGTTAAAATCAATACGACATTTATTTGTGATTCTATCTATTTGTACAAATCCAAACGTATCAATATTAAAACTAAACTCGAACATATTATTATCAGCACGAAACAACTTAGTTTCTTCTAATTTTGATACGTAGTTATATACATTATAAAAAAAATCTTTTTGCTTAAAATTTCCTATCAACGTTAATCTATCAATAGAAAATGATAATCTCTTATCTTTCATAAAACCTCCAAATTTTAATATACGCAAAACACAATTTTTTTGCTTTTTTCCCACTAAATGGGAACCTAACACTCTGTTAGAAAGGTGTTAGATTCAGGACGCACAGCAAAGCTGTGTGCGTCCATGAATTTAAAATAATTTATTTTTTAAATATATTTGTACCATTTCAGGCAAAACCAAACTATTATAAGTACCTAAATCAGGTAAAGGTTTATCAGAATTTAAAACATATAAATATTTACTATTAAATGCTTTAAATACTTTTCTTAATTTAAATACATAAAAACAAGTTTTTATTTCTAATAATTTTTTTAAATCTTTATTTCTTGTAAAACTATCAGTATAATCTTCAAATTCATAAGAACGACGATAACAAACAATACCTATACCTAAAATTCTTAATTTTAAAAACTTTTTAATTCTATGATATTGTGAAATAACATCACGAATATAAGTTATAAGACGTCTTGGGTGCTGAGAAATAATATATATGTCCTTTATACCAAAATGTCTGTGAAATTGAAAAAACGTGGCAATTCCAGAGGGAAATTTTTTAAAATCTCTGTAACTATCATAAAATGCTTGTACCTCATCTAAAATTATAATAGAATTTTTTGGAAAACTATATCTATTATCTAAATCATCAATACCTATTACATTAGAATATATCTTTTTTCTTTTATTTAATAATATAGGATAATTAGAGAAAACATTATTTACTATAATTTCTTCTTTTTTTAAATATCTTATAAATTGTTTTATTTTTCTATTTTCTTTTTTAAAATGTTTTAAACCAATAGCCGTACCACTTACAGTCTTTCCACATCCTGGAATACCATGCAAACCTATTACACTCATAATTAATCAAAATCTAAGCAGCATTGCTTAAACCTTTCTTGTGATTTTTTTATACTTGTTTCATATAAATTGATTTCGCTATCCATAATAGCTAATAATTGATTAATAGCACCTTTTAAATTAGTACTAGCATAGTTAATACAATATTTTTGTAAATAATATCTTTGTATTTTTAAATGCTTTAAATACTCTGCTCTACTCAAAATCATTTTTCACATCAACTCCCTCAACAAAATCTTCATTAACATAGTCAACTTTAAAATCGCTAAAATATTTACATATATCGTTATATTTATTATCTAAATTATCATTACTTGATAATATATTTTCTAATCGATTTAAAAATATACTAGATAAACGAATATATTTATTTAAATCTTTAAAATTTAATAATACTTTTAAATAACACTTTATATTACTTATTATTTCTTTTATTCTTAACATTACTATCACCCTTAAAATTTTTAACTTTATAAATAATATCTGCCAATTCATCTGCACTTACATAACCTTTCACCATATCACCACATTCTAAAAATATACCTGTTACAAATATTTCATTATACATAATTGCTATTTCACAGTCTTTACTATTAATACTATCAAATTTATCTTTTTTTAATAAATTAAATTTAAAATGATTTTCGCTAAAACTTCCAAAACAATTTAAAACACTTATTGTATAACCATTTTTAAATGTTAGCACAAAATGGCCTTTATCTGTTTGAATCATTTGCTATAACTTCCTTTTTCTAATTCTTCCATTTTATCTAAAACACCTTGCATTAAATTATCTGTTGCTAAATTTTCTTTAACATATTTTTTTAAAATATGCCAATTATCACTGAAACGTGCATTACATAATAGTAAATCATTAACAACAAAAAATACACATACACAAAAAATTAAACCTAAAATTATTATATCTATCATTACTATCACTCCCTACTCTAAAAAATATAATTCCAAATTCTACATAATGTTTTATAAACAACACTACAGAAAAAAAATAAAAATAAATAAAACAATATATTATAACCTATAGTAGATATCAATTTTTCAAATTCAGTAAATGTACTAAAATCTATAAAACTTAATATCTCTAAACTAGATATATAATTAAAATCATACAAAAACGGTAACATCAATATCTACTCCTTTTCTTATTTAAATTTTTATTATGTTTTGGTCTATAACCATCATTAGTATGCTTACCTTTATAACCAACACTTAAAACTGGAAAATCGTCTTTTATACTTTGTCTTATATCGTCTTCATAACCAAAACGAATAATTTTTATAAGAATACATATAACAAATATACTTAGCATTAAATTAAAATAACTAATACCAGGTAAAATTTCAAATCTATTTAAAATATCAAATATCTTACCTATTTGTTGAATAAAAAACCTTACAATTAATAAAACACTCTCTCCTGCTTCTATCATAATTATCTACCCCCTATTAATTTTAAAATTAAAACTATAGGAGAAATTAATATTAAAACTGCTACAACGCCTAGAATAAAAGTAAATAAACCATATAAAATAGTTAAATTACTTGGCAATTCTCCTAAAATTAATACTGACAAATTATACAATTCCATAATTTTAACCTCCTCTAATCATTTTAAAAATCGTAATAAGAACACCTGCAAACAAACTGAAATATAAAAGCTGTTGTAATTCTGCTGGTAAACAAGCAAATATTTCAAATACTAAACTAAAAATAGAAACAACACATTTTACTATATTATTAATTAAGCCCTTAGACATTTCAGTAATGCTGCTTAAATCAAGATTAAATGAATTACTATCTTTAGATAAATCTTCTTCAACATTTTTACCATCAAAATAGCCAGAACGAGTATCAAAACTAATATCATTACCAGTATTTACATTATTAAAATTATAATATCTATTTGATATTGAAGTTTTTACAGCATTATAAACATCAGTTTTATAATAAATATATAAAGGATATTTTGAATTATTAGAAGAATAAAGATAAAACATATATTTAGAAGATAAATCTATTTGGGTTTTATCGTCATCCAAAAATAAACTACCTAAATCTAACTTTAAATATCTATTATCTACAGGAGTAAAATATAAATTATCTTTTAATAAAACTGGAGTATCAGTTGAAATATCATAAACTAAAACAGATAACTCATTAACACTATTTGTAGAATAAAAATAAATATTGAAATCACCAGTTGTAGTTTTAGGTATTAAATAATAACCATTATCAACATCACCTAACATAACTTGAGAATAACTATCGTCAAAAGGATAAGTAACTTCAGTACTAGAACCTATAGCATTATAAAATGATTTCATTTTACTATTCTCACTTATTACAGGATTATCTTTAAAGTATTTTAAATTATTATCTACTACTTCATATACAGGTTGTTTTTTTAATGAAGTCAAAAACCAGCCTAACTGCTGAAAATATTTAGTTATACCTGAATATTGGGTACTATCATCTATTAAATAAGTTTTATCGTCTAAATGAACAAAAGGAACTATAATTTTAGATTTAGGGTTAATTCTAAAATCTAAATCTTTACCTATATAATATTTCGAAATAAAATAAGTAAATTCGTCATATTTAGTAACATCAAACTTATCGTAATAAGATTTACCTATCTGTCCATCAGTAAAATTACTTAAACGACCATAATCTAATAAATTAGATTTACTATCATAGAAGAATAAAAAACCACTTAAATAAAAACCTTTAAAATACTCATGTTGAGCTGTTTGTAATTCATAATAAAATTCACTACCTGAATTACCAATATAAAAATCTTTATAAAAACTTGAATTAATTGGGGAGTAAATATTAATTACATAATAAGCATTATCAGGAACCTTAGTTACATCTAATAAATTAGCTATTTCATCATAATGATATAAAAATATAGGGTTATTACTAGAGCTAAATTCACTATTTACATAAGAACCCAATTCATCATAAATATCACTACCTAAACCAACTAGATAATTAAAAAAAGGAGTATTATTTTTTTGTTCATAAAAATAATTAAACTTTTCGTTACTATCAAAATCAATTGTAGCATTATAAGTTTTAGCATTTACATTTCCAATTAAAATAGATGAAAATATAAAAGTAAATAAAGGAATAATATATTTTTTCATATTAAAACCTACCTTTCAATAATTTTTTTATCAATAGTACAATTATTATTACTATTGCTACCCCTAACACAATTAAGAAAAATGGCTTTTCAATTCCAAATAATATAGGCACCACTGAACCTAAATAACTATAAAATTTACTAAATATATTGCTATAATTAGTTAAATTTAATTTACTTTCTAATTCAACATTTATTTCCATATCTTCATTAACAACTAATTCTATATTTTCTTTTGAAATATATAAATTAGATTTCGTTACTGAATAAGTATATTTTCCACTTTCTAACGAAAAAGTATTATTACCACTAGAACTAACAATATTTCCTTTACTATCTTTTAATTCTAAACTAGCACCATTAGGAATATTAAATTTTACAGTATAATAAATTGGCATTTTAGAACCACCTATAACATCTTTATAGAAAATAACATTATCAGTAATTAAATTTCCAAAATAATTAACACTATCATAAGGAGAACCAGTATAATCTATAATAATAGGAACATCACTATAAAAAATATAAAAATTAGAACTTAAAAATTTAATTTCATAACTATTAAAACTTTTTAACATACTATTACAAGCACTATCAAAAGATTTAGAATCAAAATCATAATGAATAGACAAAGAAATACTAAAATTAAAATCAGAAGTAAAATAATTATTTTTATTTAACTTAAATGAATTTAAATTTAAATCTTTAGACAATAATAAAACCTGTATTAAATTAGAATTAGTAATAAAATATAATTTATTATAAGATTCAAAATCAGAAATTATACCACAATTAGAAAGCAAAGAAGAAAGTTTATTATTAAAATCTAATAAATTATTACTATTATTATAAAAATAATTATAAATTTCATTTCTTTTTGAATCAGTACTTTTATCAATAACTAAAGTATTAGCATTAACATTGTTAATCAAAATAAATGAAAATATAAAAGTAAATAAACCAAAAATAAATTTTTTCATTTTTTTATTTTCCTTTCTTAAAAATTAAATCAATTAATTCAACTTGTTTTGTTCTTTCTAAATGTCGAAACCAAAACCAGAAACAAGTACAACTAAAAGATGTATACATTAACAAAAATCCTAAAATAATATCTTTCATTTTATATATCTTCCTTCCTTAAAATTAAAATAAGTGAGTGGTAAACCTACCACCCACCTATTCATAAACTAAAATATTTTTTTTAGTACTTTAATAACAGTAAATACTGCAATTACACCAAATGGTACTAATAATATAGGGTTACTTGTGATAACACCTAAAGCATCAACAACCCAACCGAAAACCTTAGAAATAATAGTACCTAAAGTTTCAAGATAAGTTGCTAAAGTCATTACAGTTGCTTGTGCTCCACCTTCCATAATTAAAATCTCCTTTCTTTAATTTTTATATTATGGTTGTAACCCCTACATATAAATTAAACCGTTATAGCTCAATTTAATCTATCAACCAATGATATAACACTTTTCAACCTTTAATAGTCTATGACCATAAGAATTACAATCGTTAATTTTTAAATCTTCCTTACCATAATTACAAAAATATGGTGGATATTTAGTAAACTTAACATATCGTTCTCCATTAGGTCTAGACCATTCACTCAAATAAGTATAATTGAATTTCCAATTAGAAGTGAATAAATTACAATCAATAAATTTTTGTTTTATTCTCTTATTTCTAAAACTAGAATTATACTTAGCGACCTTTATTCTCAACCAAAACACCCCCCTCTAAACAAATTAAATTAATATTTTAATTGGTTTAGGTTTTTTGTCAAGACTGACAAATTCAAATTGTACTTGAGCTTTGCAAGGATAAATTTTATTTTTATATTTATCTAAATCATCAATGCTGTCTTTTACAATAAAAATTTTCTCTACCTTTTTTCCACAACTATTGTTGTCCTTTTCTCTCTCACTAAAATCTCTATAATAAAATACAGAATAACCACAAATTTTTTTACCATCATTGTCCTTAAAGTCTAATGCTTTAACCTCTAACAAATAAACATCTTGCATAATAATATTTTCTTTCATAAAAAAACCTCCAATATTTTTCAATATTGGAAGTAATCTAAGTGCTATAAATTTTAAAAAACCATAAAAACTTTACAATTCATTGACAATAATATTTACAAAAGTTTATGCACTTGATATTATGTCAACTTCTTATTAAGCCCTTTTAATAGAGAAATCAATATTTTATCTTCCCTCGGTAAATTTAATATAACATAAATTTCCAAAATTAACCATAAGTATTTAAAAAATTTACAAATATGATGTAAAATATGAAATATCTAATAGCATTAGAAAAAATAACACTCGAAAGATGTTATTTTTTAGTAAATCAAGGTTATAAACTTGATTTCAAATATAATCATATAATCCCATATGTGATTATATCAAAGAATGGGGAGTAATTCTCTCCTTTCTTTTCTTTAATAGCATACCATATTATAACAAAAAAGTCCATTTAATTTTAATATAAATTAAGTTTAATTATAAATAATTATACCTCTACTCTGCTTATATTATTTTATTTTTTAGTATATTGGTAAAACTTTCCATAAATATTGCTATTATTTGGTAATTAGTGTAAAATATATTTATAAATTTATAAATAGGAGTTGTTTTACTATGTTAGAAAGAATTATAAACTTTATTTTATGGCTTTTTGGTGGTAAGGATGATTATTTAGAAAGAGCTACTGCTGATATTAAATATGAAAAAAAGCCCATTATGAGTAATTATGAGATTATGTTTTATAATAGAATGAAAGATTTAGAAAAAGATTATAACATTGTACCTCAACTAGTTTTAGCTAGTGTTGTTGATAAAACTTCAAAGCAAAAATACCGTAGTGAGTTATATAGAATAATTGATTTTGCTATTTTTTCTAAAGATTATAGTAAACTTCTTTTATTAATTGAATTAAATGATAATACACATAATCAAAGAAAAAGAAAAGATAGAGATTTAAAGGTCAAAAAAATATGTAATTCCGCTGGGATTAAACTTATTACTTTTTATACAAAATACCCTAATGAAAAAGATTATATTATTTTGACTATGCTTGGTGGCATTTTTGGACTTCATAAATTTGCTAAAAGAGAATATGGAAAGGGGTTTTTATATTTATTTACTTTAGGATTGTTTTTAGTTGGATGGATTTATGATTCTATTAAAGAAGTTAAAAAATTTCCTGAACGTAGAGGTAAAGCATACACATGTTTAGGTATATTTGGAATAATTGCTGGCCTTTTATGTTTAAATTATAGTAAATTTGGTTCTTTTGTTATAATTATTGCTGGTATTGTTACAATGAATCCTATATCTAATTTAATATGGAAAAAGCCTACTAAAATGAGCTTGATTGTTAAGATAGTATTATATCTAATTGGAATTATTTTAGTAATTGTTAATAAACCTGGCTATTATGGAGAATTTAAAAGTCGTGAGATGGAAGTTATAATATCCGCAAATGAAATAAAGATTAAACAAAATGGTAGATATCAAGCATATAGATATGAAGTTGAACAAAGAAAAGATTTCTTATTAATAGTTGTACGTGATAGTTTATATACATTTAGATATAGAGAATCTAAGAATGATTTATGTTTGTATAAAGATAATGGTTGTGTATTCTTTTTAGAAAAATAGAAAAAATTGTCAAAAAAAGAAGTGTTTTGTAAACTTTTCGCTAATAATAATATTAGAGGGAGGTTAAGGTATGAAAAAGTATCTAATATTTACAATAGCACTTTTTTTATTTTGTAATGTACGTGCTGTAACTGAAAAATATAGTGAATGGAGTAGTGAATATCCAAAAGATATTAATGCTTTACTTATAAGAAAGGAGGATAGATATCTATGGTATAGGGATGTTATAACTGATGAAGAATTCATTATGAAAGAATTAGTTAAAGATAAAATAATTGATTATAATGATATAGTTTATAAGGAAAGTGAAGAAACTATTATAAGACCAGAAGCATTTATAAGTAGAGTTATTCATATTGAAAATAAAAATTATACATTTAAAAAGAACGATATAGATTCTATAAGTATAAAGTTTAATGATACTAATGTATATGAATTGGAAATATATATTAGTGATGAAAAATATAATTATGATATAAATGAAGAATATAAGTTCTTAAATGATAATGATTATGATGTATATAAAAATATTAACACAAATATAGATATTAAATTAAATGATAAATATGATATAGATGATATTGTTATTAGACTTTATTATGATAATAATAGTAGTGTTTATATTGCTTTTAAGTCTTATATTTATGATGTCTTTTATAATGATTTTAATTTAGATAATGATGTTCTTGTAGTGGATTCTTCTAATTTAAAAAGTAAATTAGTTCAAAATATACCTATTTATAAATATAGAGATATGCTTTATAGAACTTATAAGATGACTCGCGAATATACTAAAGAATATTATAGTGAATATGATAGTGATTATACTAAAGATGAAAGTACTAAAAAAGAATTTTATAGTTACTTACTTAATGACTATGTTATAGTTGATTCAAAAGGTAATATTGTTAAGAATATGGATTACTGTATAAAGAATTTTTGTTCAATAGAAATAATTGAAGAAAAAGAAGAAGAAAATCCTAAAACAGGTGATTTTATTGGATATAGTTTTATTTTATTATTTATATCTTTTGTTATTATATCAGTAATGTTATTTATTTTTTATAAGAAAATAGTTAGTAAAAAATCTAGTTTTGTCGAATCACTTTAAATATTTAAAATATTATTATAATATTTATTCAGGAGACGCGAATGGATATAGATATAGATTATAAGAAAGGTGTTCTTTTTATAAGAATTATTGGTTATTTTATAAGAAGTAACATTAGTAGATTTGAAGAAAAAGTAATTCCAATTATATTAGAACTTACTGCTAAAAAAGTGTCTATTAATTTATCTAATATTGTTATGATAGATAATTATGGACTTGAGTCATTTATTAAAATATCTAATATTGTTAATAGGTTTAATGGTAAAGTTGCTATATGTGATATTAATAATGAAATTAATAAGTTTATGAAGCATAGTGATGTTTTTGATTATTGTTTTAGTTCTAAAAATGAAGAGTCAGTCATAGGAGTTCTTAATATATGAATGATATAATGTATGAACTTATTAAAGCTAATGAAGGTCTTATATATAAAATAGCATCTAAATATTCTAAATATTATAATATAGAAGATTTATATCAAGTTGGTTCAATTGGAATAATTAAAGCATATAAAAAGTATAGAGAAGATTGTAATGCTAAATTTAGTACTTATGCTTATAAATATGTTCTTGGTGAAATAATTGATTTTATACGTAAAGATAGAAATATTGTTGTCAGTGAAGAATATATGTCTATATATAAAAAATATATTAAGGTTCGTGAATTATTATACAATAAGTATGAAAGAGAACCTAGTTTTAGTGAGATTGCTTCATTTATGGAAATAAGTGAAAGTGAATTATTAAGTATCGTAGAGAGTGTTATGTTTACTATGAGTAATGAAGTGAGTGAGGACTTTACATATGAAGGAGTAGTTGATGATAGAGATAATATTCTAAATAAGATTCTTATTGATACTGAACTTGAATCTATGGATGAAATAGATAGAAAGATCATAGATTATAGATATTATCAAGGATATAGTCAAAGTGAAACTGCTACTTTGATGGGAATGAGTCAAGCAGGAGTATCAAGAAGTGAAAAATTAATACTTTCTAAAATTAAAGATAAAATCGCATAAGAAAAAGCGTATCATTTACGCTGAGAGTGTAAAAAACTTTGTGTAAAGTTACCAATCCATGGTAATAAAGATATTT
>OIZL01001618.1_pt1 | contig 11707 bp, 9 predicted proteins | sample 1588541 | NCBI WGS metagenome assembly OIZL01 (sample SAMN03283285) | human gut metagenome | biome: human-associated habitat; material: feces | host: Homo sapiens | place: Peru | collected 2012 | reverse complement strand
AAAGCGTTATCATCTTGGGCTTGTCATAACCCTTCTTCAGCGTAAGCGCAACATACTGAACGCCCTCTCTTTCAAGGATAGAGTCAACTCCAAATTTAGGAAAAGAAATAAACTCCACAGCCATATCGCCATCGCTCAAGCCCTTTTGCACATCCTTCCATGAGATGGTCAGATTGCGGGTGAAGTCGCCATACGCTTTCGAAGATTGCACCAATTCACGCTCCATCTGCTCAGCCACATTCTCCAGCGAGTCGCAGTTCAGCTTTCGCTCGGCAATCGGCTTCTCGTACTGCCTGTTCAGCGTCATTCGGGTCATCTGCATGGCTTCAAACTGCTTTACCGCAGCAGTGTCGCCACTCTCAAGAATTAAGTCCCTCAAACTCGTCTCCGCATTCAGCAGCAACCCCTTGGCAAAGAGTGCAGAATTGTCATACACCTCCCCAACGCTCTCATAGGCACGAGCCTTTAGACAAAACATGGGCAAATAAGCAAACTCTTCCCCATATTTCTTCCACAAGTTCAACCTTTCCTTGCTTGTTGCTCCTTTAAACTGGTGCAACACTATTTCTTTACAATGCTGACTGTTATTATTTAGCAATTTATAGGCTTCTCCATAATTCCCCGCCAAATAGTTAAAACGAGCCAAATTGTGTAATGAATTGGAGTAATCGGGGTGAGTTTCACCAAGTGTTTGCTTGAGGATATTCAACGCCTGAATGCCAAGTTCTACACCATTGGAATAATCGCCTAAACCAGAGTAATAACTTGCAAGGTTGCTCAATGAGATGGCATAGTCGGGGTGGGATTCGCCAAATACTTGCTTGCGGATATCCAACGCCTGAGTGCCAAGTTCAACAGCTTTAGAATAATCACCTAAATCAGAGTAATAACTTGCAAGATTGTTTAACGAGGTGGCATAGTCGGGGTGAGTCTCTGCTAACACTTGCTTGCGGATATTCAACGCCTGCGTGCCAAGTTCGACAGCCTTAGTATAGTCGCCTAAATTGGAATAAATTATCGCAAGGTTGCTCAATGAGGTGGCATAGCCAGGGTGAGTTTCACCAAGTGCTTGCTTGAGGACATTCAATGCCTGAGTGCCAAGTTCAACAGCCTTGGTATAGTCACCTAAACCAGAGTAATAACTTGCAAGGTTGCTCAACGAGGCGGCATAGTCGGGGTGAGATTCACCAAGCACTTGCTTGCTGATATTCAGCGACTGCGTGCCAACTTCTATAGCCTTAGCATATTCCCCTAATTCAAAATAAGAATAGGCTATGAAGCAAAACAAGTTCGCTGCACCTTCTTGGGCTTCTTTCGTAGTGCCTTGTGAGGCGATTTCTGCACAAGGTTCAAGGTACTTGATGGCAAGTTCATATTGTCCCGAATCATAGGCATCCGCACCTTTCAACACATTAGTATAGAAGTCAAAATCTGCTGATGACTTTTCGGAATCGGTAATTTGGGCTGCTGCGGAAAATGTGGAAACCAGTAGCAGAAGTAATGTGAGGATTTGTGCTTTCATCGTGTTTTGCCGTTAATGAGGTGATGTTTTGCACAAAGGTAATGAATATCATGGATATAACCACACTATTTACCTCAAAAAAACAATTTATTCCAAATCGGTCGTCGGGTTTATAGTCCCTTCCAAAAAATGATGTGAAATTTCAGATTACCTTCTGCCCTGTTCTGCTATTATAGGATAACAACAGGGTTTAGTATTGGCAATTCTGGTGATTTTGCACAAAATTGCAATTTCCCGAATTACCTTTTTTCTTTTCAATTATTTATTAACAAAAAAACAAATGATTATGAAAAAGTTTTATTTGTTATTCGGGTCAATGTTGATGGTGAGCGCATGGCCCGTACACGCTCAACAAAGCCTCAACGCAAGCGACCAAGAGCCAGCAGATGCATGGCCTGTAGATGCATGGCCTGTGGCTTCACAACAAAGCCTCAGCGCAAGTGACCAAGAGCCAGCAGACGCATGGCCAGCAGATGCATGGCCTGTGGCTTCACAGCAAAGCCTCAACGCAAGTGACCAAGAACCAACAGATGCATGGCCAACAGAAGCATGGCCTTGAATATGGCGAACGGCAAGCCTGACGACTACGGCACAGCCACTACACAACACACTGCGCGTGGACTCTGACCAATTAAGGGCACACACACAGAGTGCACGAAAGTCCCTCCTTTGCTAAAAAAAGGCAATGATGTGGGGCAAGATACTTAAGGGGGAGCCAATACCAGGCATCACCCCCCTAACGGCAAAACAAGAAATATTTATTAAGTTAGTTATGACTGGTAATCAACACTTCAATCTTAATTAAGCGCGTTAAATTTATTGCTTGAAAAACACTGGGTGCACCGCAAAATCCCCATCCATGGCTCTAAGCGGTGCACTTTTTTCAAATGGTGTCAATCACTATTTGGCAAAATAAAATATATAATGTAAATTTGCATTAAGACGTTTATTTTCACCAAATCAGGAATGACAAATTTCAATCAAATAGTCAACGATAAGTATCTTGAATTGAGAAGTGGGTTTATCAACTTCATAAGCAAACGATTTCCCAATTTCCGTATGCAAGAAATTGAAGACATCTATGCCGACACCTTTATCGCTGTGCACGACAACATTATCAAAGGCAGAGTGGCTGCCGACACCAAGTGGAAAGCCTACATTTACCAAATAGGACTTAATTTGTCGTTGAATAAGGCGAAGGACAATAGCCGCTATGTACATGCCGAAGAAAAAAACAGCGACGACGACATGGACAGCCAAGAGCGATTCGCCATCGGCATCTCTCTCGCATCAATCGTGAACGAATGCGAAAACGAGGAGGAGAAAAACGAAAAAGTGGCAATTCTGCAACGCGAAATCACCTATCTGCCCGAACCGTGCGAAACCATTCTCAAGGATTTCTATTTCGGACAACTATCTATGGAAGAAATCCGCAAAGAGATAGGATATAAAACGACCGACTCGGTGAAAGCGCGAAAAAATAAATGTATGAACAGGCTGAAAGAGCGTGTGGCACTCGCTTTTAAAATGCGCCAATTAATGTAACCCCAAAAAAACAATGAATTATATCGACCATATCGACACTTTCGACGCTTATCTCAACGGCGAAATGACCGCGGAGAAAAAAGCCGAATTCGAAAGCCAACTCGCCACCGACAGCGAATTGCGAGCCTTGCTGCAAGAGCACAAAATGCTTATCGCCGCCCTGCAGGGGTCGGCGGCGGCTTCTGATGCAGAATTTGAAGAAGCCATGCGCAATATCTCGCCCGACGAGATGAAAAAGATTGCCAGCAAAAAGCATGTCTCTCTCCCTCCTGCCGCGGAAAAGCCGGCCAGCACAAAATCAAACTGGGCGAAATGGCTTGTGGCTGCCGCTATTGTGGGAGTTGTAACCACTGCTGGACTAAAGTTCTTGCCCGCGAGCGACTCCACACAAGTGACCTCCCAAACAAGAGGCGACGCGCCCACCTTACAGACCGACGCCAACGACCTGCTCAACTACAACGCGGAAGAGGACCCCACTATGGTCAAGGCCAAGGAACTGATGAACCTTGAGCCCGGCGATGCCACGCCGAAAGACATTAAAAAGGCTTCACAAGAAGTCATTCAGTTGCTGAAGAAAAAATACGACTCCTTCAGCGCTGACAGTTTGGACGTGACGGACAACATTCTTCGCAAATGCGAATATGGCAAACTTCTGGTCAACGCCTATATTGCCACAGGCAAATACAGGGAAGCCCAAAAACTCGCCGAGGAAATCATCGGAATACGGCTCGACAATGGTTTGTCGAGAGATTTTGACCTTGAAAGCGAAATCACACTCTTCAAGGAAATTAACCCTAAACGAAACGATTGCTTATGAAAAGACTTGTTTTGGCATTTGCAATGCTGTGGGTGGCAACCAATATGCTTGCCACAACAAAGTATGCACTCATCATTGGCGTTGGGAAGTATGCCCCAAACACAGGCTGGAGCGCCACCAGTGCGATAAATGATGTCAAACTCCTTAAACCCTCTCTTGAAAAAGCCGGCTTCGTAGTCACAACCCTTGTCAATAGCCAAGCCACACACGAAGGCATTACGATTGCCCTCAACAGGCTTATAAGGAAGGTGAAAGCCGGCGACCAGGTGTATCTGCACTTCTCGGGCCACGGACAACAACTGAAAAACCCACGGTCGAACGAGCCCGACAAACTCGACGAGGCGATGGTGCCATACGATGCTGGGCTCTACTATTCAAAAACAAACTACGGTCAAAAGCACCTTCGCGACAAGGAACTCAACCTATACATCACTCGTCTGAGAACAAAACTGAAAAAAAACGGAATGCTTTTGGTGGTTCTCGACGCTTGCCATAGCGGTGATGCCACACGCGGCAATTCCGGACCTGATAAGGATGAACCCGACTTCGTGGGAAACACCCGCGGATCCACACATGTGCTTGATGGTGGAACCAGACTACCACAATTCACCACTATGGTCAGCAAAGCTGGCAGTTCGCCTTATATTGCTCTGGGCGCTTGTAAAGACTACGAAACCAACAAGGATTATCGCAGCAAGGGTGGAAAGCACTACGGTTCACTCTCTTTCCTGATTTGGCAAGAATTGGAGCAAAAGGGGAAAAGCATCAACCTCAAAACACTCCCTTACGATGTGATTAAAAAGAAGCATCAAACGATGTCGCATCGCCAACATCCTGATATCAAAAAAGAAGGAATGTAAAAAAACACCACGCAACCATTTCCCTAAAGAAGTTAAGGAGTTAAGACGATACCATCGGCTCTTGAGACGATGGCGTTCCCATCATACCCTCCCCTGTCCGACTTGTCAGACCTGTCCGACTCGTCCGACCCCAAAACCCGTTGACTTGTTGACTTGTTGACTCGTTGACTTGTTGACTTGTTGACTCGTTGACTCGTTGACTCGTTGACTCGTTGACCCGTTGACTTGTTGACTCTAAACCAACTTTCGCCTATCGCACTTCGGGGTCGAGGATGATGAAGGATGCCCAATATGGGGGGCGACCGTCGTCATTTGGGAGATTGGTGGGGTATTTTTCCTTGAGGAAGCGCTGGGCGGCAAGGAAACTGGCGCGCTTGCCCTCGCCAGCGGTGAGGTGGCGGTAGAATTCGGTCATGAACTCCTGCGTGGGGCGGTCTGCCACTTTCCACAGGCTCATCACTATGCTCTGCACCCCAGCCTTCTTGAAGCCGCGCTGAAGTCCCATCACGCCCTCGCTGGTGATGTCGCCAAGCCCGGTCTCGCAAGCAGAGAGCACCACCAGGTCGCAGCCACGGAGGTCGAGGCGAGAAATCTCCTGCGCAGTGAGTAGGCCGTCGTCCAAGCCCTCGGGAATGGTGTCGCTGGTCCAGCACATTTTGCCGCCGCTCATCGCAAGGTACGAGCGAGTGAGCGCCTCGTCTTCCTCGGTGCCCAAAGCGTTGTCGTTGCCCACACGCAAGATTGCCAACCGCTGCTGCATATCGCTCTTGCGCTGTCTGTCGGCCTCGTCGGGCGTGATATAGCAGCCGTGGGTGGCAAGGTGGATGATGCGGGTGCGCTTGCCCGACAGTGCCTTGAACGACTCCTCCGTGCCCTCGTCGCCAGCGTAAATGGCTGGCGCGTCATAGTTGTGCCCTTTCAGCAGGGCGGAGATGTTCTCCACCTCGGTCTTGGTCTCGGGCAGGGGCTCAAACACGTCGCGGCTGGCGGTTCTCCAACTGTAGCCTTTTTTCTGGTTGTAGGCGAGCAGTTCTGTGGGAGGAACATAGTATTGCAGACCGCCATACAGGGCCGACGACTTCGCCGACGGCTGTTCGCGACCGATGGCAAGTTCCCGAGTTGACGACAGGCGGAACATGTTGTGGCGCTCGCCCATATTTTCCGTGGCGGAGCATGGCAAATGCTCGATGCCGATGTTGTAGAGCGCGCCGGCGGGCGAGAAATACACATTCTTCACGCCCCTCAACTCATCGCCCAACTGCCCCCACACAAGGTGGCACAATGCCGTGTCGGCATACCACCGGTTTTCGGGAATGGCGTTCAACTCGCTCTCCTCAAAAAGCGTTATCATCTTGGGCTTGTCATAACCCTTCTTCAGCGTAAGCGCAACATAGAGCGGCGTATCGGTAAGCAACTCTGGCAATAACAGGAATTCAATAGCCAAATCAGCATCACCCATTTCCTTTTGCACATCTTGCCAAGTCACGGTCAAGTTGCGGGTGAAATCGCCATACGCCTTCGACGACTGCAACAGTTCACGCTCCATCTGCTCAGCCACGTTCTCCAGCGAGTCGCAGTTCAACTTTCGCTCGGCAATCGGCTTCTCATACTGCCTGTTCAGCACTGTGCGTATCTTCTGCCACTCATCGTAGCGTTTCACCACAGCAGCATTTCCACTCTCCAAAATCAATTGACTCAAACTCGTCTCGGCATTCAGCAGCAGCCCCTTGGCAAAGAGCGCAGAATTGTCGTAAATCTCCCCATTATACGCATCTGTTTGCGCCGCAATGCCATAGCAGGGGAAAAAAGCCATATTGTGTTTACTCGCGTTCCAATAGGTTTGTCGATCTCTATTTGTTGAAGTTTGAAACAGCGACGTTACTTGCTTCTTTTGTAGCGAAACGCACTTTCTTAGCAGTACGGTCGCACTATCCACCTGGTCGTCACAAAAATAGTAACCAGCCAAACTGCTTAACGACTTAATATACTCAGGGTGGGCTTCGGAAAGAGTTTGTTTACGAATTTCATTTACTGTTTTTGCCAATTTCACAGCGTTATGAAAATCGCCATCAGAGAAATAATTATGGGCTAAAATGCCCAACGACTTCACGTAGTCGGAATGTTCTTCGCCAAGCACACTTACCGACTGTTTAGCAAGTTCTATCGCTTTTTTCGAATCTAACTCAGAATAAAAAAACGACAAATCTGCCAACGACGAAGCGTAGTCAGGATGATCTTTCCCAAGCCCTTTTTCCCGAATGTCCAATGCTTGATGCCCAAGTTTTAGGGCAGCATCATAGTCTTTCAAGCGAAAGTGATACACTGCCAAATTTGCTATAATTGTGGCATACACCGATATTTCACAATCACCCAAACGCTCACACAAATCCTGTGCCTGCATTGCTATCTTCATAGCCTCTCTAACATTTCCAAAATCGGAATAATAAGCCGCCAAATTAATCAGCACTGACACATAAAGCGATTGCTCTGGTGTGATGAGAGTTAGCACTTTAGTATCAGCTTCAATAGCTTTCCCGTACTCCCCCATGGCGTGGTAGTAAACAGCCAAGTTATATAACGAAGTGGCATATTGCAGATTATCGGTATGCTCAACAATACGCACCACTTTAGTTTGCGTTTTCACAGCCATATCAAAATCTCTTGCTTGGAAATAATAGTTGCCCAAGTTTTCCAACGATCGAACATAATAGAGGTGGTCTTCCCCGAGAATGTTCTTAAAAACATCGCATGATTTACTGCCCTTCTCTATCGCCTTCTCATATTCACCCATTTGCCCAAAGTTCACCCCCTCATAAAATAGCCTTTCGCCATAGAGCAAACTATCGACAGCCGAATTTCCAAAATCAAGAAATTGGGCTTTTGCTGAAAAAGAGGAAACCAGTAGCAGCAGTAATGTGACAATTCGTGTTTTCATTGTGCCTTATTGTTGAGAGTTAATATCCTGCACAAAGATAATGAATATCATGGACATAACGCCACGCTTTACCTCTAAAAGATAGTGCAAAAAGAGATGGGGCACCTCGTATGGGGCAGTTGTGGTCAAAAAAATATTGATATACTGCCATAGCACCCCTCCGCCGGCAGCACCCATATTTTTCCACATCGTGTGTAAGAGGGTGTAAATAGGGATTTTTTTCGGTATTTCTCTTGCAAGTGACACATTAAATAGGTAATTTTGTACACCCATTGCGCACTTATGTTTGGAGGTGTGCAGTGTGCTCGCCGTGGGCGGGCGCATGGTAAGGTAAGCAGATAATTTATAACTAAATCATTATTAATAATTTAATTTACTAAACTACTATGTGGTTAACTAATTCTTCTGTGGGACGCAAGGTGGTGATGAGTATCACAGGCCTTTTCTTAGTCCTTTTCGTGACCTTTCACGCGCTGATGAATGCTGTGGCTATCTTGTCGTTCGGTGCGTATGATAAGATTTGCGAATTCCTCGGTGCTAATTGGTACGCTGTACTTGGTACTGCAGTCATCGCTGGTGGTATGGTGGTTCACATCATCTACGCTTTCTGGCTCACCTACCAAAACCGCAAGGCTCGCGGTGGCGACCGTTACGCTATTTCCAAAAACTGGAAGAGCGTGAGCTGGGCATCTCAAAACATGCTCGTGCTTGGTGTCATCGTATTCTGCTTCCTTATTCTTCACTTGGTTCAATTCTGGGCTAAAATGCAGGTTCCAGAACTTCTTGGCGAACACGTGATGAATGGCAAGTACTATCTCGGTGCTGTATTTAGCCAGGTATGGGTTCTTCCTGTTTACCTCATTGGCTTTGCTGCAATCTGGTTCCACCTCACTCACGGTTTCTGGAGCGCATTCCAGACCCTCGGTGTGGCTAACGACAAGTGGATTTGCCGCTGGAGAGCCATTGCATGCGTTTGGGCTACCGTAGTGTTTGTGCTCTTCGCTGTTGAAGCTTGCTACTTCACTTGGTACTTCGCTTGCTAATTTTTCAGCTGAGAAATTTTTTTAACTTCAAAAAGAATTCAAAAAATGGAAGAAAATACTAAACTCGCTCAGCCAGTTATCGATTCAAAGATTCCTGAAGGTCCTGTAGCTGAGAAATGGACAAACTATAAAGCTCACCAGAAATTGGTGAACCCTGCCAACAAGCGTAAGCTCGACATCATCGTCGTAGGTACTGGCTTGGCTGGTGCATCAGCAGCTTCAACTCTTGCAGAAATGGGCTTCAATGTGCTTAACTTCTGTATTCAAGACTCACCTCGCCGCGCTCACTCTATCGCTGCACAAGGTGGTATCAACGCTGCTAAGAACTATCAAAACGATGGCGACTCTGTGTATCGCCTTTTCTACGACACCGTGAAGGGTGGTGACTACCGCGCTCGCGAAGCCAACGTGTATCGCTTGGCTGAAGTGTCGAACAACATTATCGACCAATGCGTGGAGCAAGGTGTGCCTTTCGCTCGCGAATACGGCGGTATGCTCGACAACCGCTCTTTCGGTGGTGCTCAGGTGAGCCGTACTTTCTACGCTAAGGGTCAAACTGGCCAACAGCTTCTGCTCGGCGCTTACAGCTCACTCAACCGCCAAATCCAAATGGGTAAGGTGAAGAGCTACAACCGCTACGAAATGCACGACGTAGTGCTCATTGACGGCCGCGCTCGTGGTATCATCGCTAAGAACTTGGTGACTGGTAAGTTTGAACGCTTCGCAGCTCACGCAGTGGTTATCGCTACTGGTGGCTACGGCAACGCTTACTTCCTTTCTACCAACGCTATGGCATGTAACTGCTCTGCTGCAGTGGCTTGTTACCGCAAGGGTGCTTACTTCGCTAACCCTGCCTACGTGCAGATTCACCCAACCTGTATCCCTCGCCACGGCGACAAGCAATCAAAGCTCACTTTGATGTCGGAATCGCTCCGTAACGACGGTCGTATCTGGGTGCCTAAGAAACTTGAAGACGCTAAGGCTATCCAAGCCGGCACTAAGAAGGGTAGCGATATTCCTGAAGAAGAACGCGACTACTACTTGGAACGCCGTTACCCTGCATTCGGTAACCTCGTGCCTCGCGACGTGGCTTCACGCGCCGCTAAGGAACGTTGCGACAAGGGCTTCGGTGTGAACAACACTGGCCAAGCTGTGTTCCTCGACTTCTCTGAAGCTATCAACCGCCTCGGTATCGACGTGGTTCGTCAACGCTACGGCAACCTCTTCGACATGTATGAAGAAATCACCGACGTGAACCCTGGCGAACTCGCTAACACCATCAACGGCGAAAACTACTACAACCCAATGATGATCTACCCTGCTATCCACTACACTATGGGTGGTATCTGGGTTGACTACGAACTCCAAACCAGCGTGAAGGGTCTGTTCGCTATCGGCGAATGTAACTTCTCTGACCACGGTGCTAACCGCCTCGGTGCTTCTGCATTGATGCAAGGTTTGGCCGACGGCTACTTCGTGCTGCCTTACACTATCCAAAACTACCTCAGCGACCAAATCCAAGTGCCACGCTTCAGCACCGACGCTCCTGAATTTGTGGAAGCTGAAAAGGCTTGTGTGGCTGAAGAAGAACGCCTCATGGCTATCGGTGGCAAGCGCTCAGTTGACTCAATCCACAAGGAATTGGGTAACATTCTTTGGGACTTCGTGGGCATGGGCCGCACCAAGGAAGGTTTGGAAACCGCTCTCACCAAGCTCAAAGCTCTCCGTGAGGAATTCAACAAAAACCTCTACATTCCTGGAACCGTGGGTGAAGGCATGAACGTGGAGCTCGACAAGGCTTTCCGTCTGCAAGACTTCATCACTATGGGCGAACTTATCGCTTACGACGCACTCAACCGTAACGAATCTTGCGGTGGTCACTTCCGCGAAGAATACCAAACTGAAGAAGGCGAAGCTAAGCGCGACGACGAAAACTTCTTCTACGTATCTTGCTGGGACTACCAAGGCAGCGACGAAAAGGCGCCTAAGCTCATCAAGGAACCTCTCCACTACGAAGCAATCAAGGTTCAAACCCGTAACTACAAGTCATAATCCCAACATTTAATTAAGAAAGGAAATTTACAATGGCAAATATGAAAGTAAATCTTAAGATCTGGCGTCAAGCCGGACCAAAGGCTCAAGGTGGTTTCGTAACTTATGAGAATGTTGAAACCGACAGCGACACCTCATTCCTCGAAACCCTCGATATTCTCAACGAAACCCTCGTTGAACAAGGTGAAGAGCCTATCGTATTCGACCACGACTGCCGCGAAGGCATCTGTGGTATGTGCTCACTCTATATCAATGGTCACCCTCACGGCCCTGCAACTGGTGCTACCACTTGCCAGCTCTACATGCGCCGCTTCGAAGATGGCGAAACAATCACCGTTGAGCCTTGGCGCTCTGCTGCATTCCCTGTAATCAAAGACCTTATGGTTGACCGCAACGCATTCGATAAGATCCAACAAGCTGGCGGTTACGTAAGCTTCAACTGCGGTGGTGCACAAGACGCTAACGCACTTCCTATCGCTAAGGAAGTGGCTGACGAAGCCATGGACTCTGCTACTTGCGTAGGTTGCGGCGCTTGCGTTGCAGCTTGTAAGAACGGTTCGGCTATGCTCTTCGTATCAGCTAAGGTGAGCCAATTCGCACTTCTCCCACAAGGCAAGACCGAGGCTAAGCGCCGCGTGAAAGCTATGGTGGCTAAGATGGACGAACTCGGTTTCGGTAACTGTACCAACACTGGTGCTTGCGCTGCTGAATGTCCTAAGAACATCAAGCTCAGCAACATCAGCCGTATGAACCGCGAATTCCTCTGCGCTAAGTTGAGCGACTAATCCCCTGCACAAATGCGATTGCCCACACACAGGGCATCACATTAAATAACTATCCAATCGGCTGGAGTCCCAAAAACTCCAGCCGATTTTTTATGGAAATGATATACAAGTTGTCCCGAAGAAGATGCGATGAAATTCCGTTAGGAAT
>OIZL01001617.1_pt1 | contig 11715 bp, 9 predicted proteins | sample 1588541 | NCBI WGS metagenome assembly OIZL01 (sample SAMN03283285) | human gut metagenome | biome: human-associated habitat; material: feces | host: Homo sapiens | place: Peru | collected 2012 | reverse complement strand
ATTTTAAACACCTTCTTCTTTTGCTATTCTTATACGTTAATTTTACTATTTTTATTATTTATTGTCAATCATTTTTTTAATTTTCTTTTTAACCAACTTATACACTTCTTCACTAATAGTATCTTTATCCTTAAATGTATTAACATTACTACAATCAATAATATCCCAATTTAAGTAATTAGATATATAAATAGCATTATTATAAATATCTTCCATCAAGATATCATCTTTTTCATAAACATCATTAACAATTCCTTCATTATCTATTCTATTATTTTTTAATTTTCTCACCAAATCATAAGGTGCTTTTAAAAATATAACTAAATCAGGTTCCTTTATCTTATTTTCCTCATATTCATATTTTATAACATAATCAATAAACTTATTTTTCTCTTTCTTATCCTTAATAAATACTGACTGATAAATAATACTAGAAGTAGTATATCTATCTAAAAGAATCAAATATCCATCATCATAATATTTCTTTATTTCCTTTTCCCAAGTACAAAGTCTATCATACGCATATAACTCATTAACAAAATATGGCGACAAATCACTAGGATTGCCATATTCACCTTTTAAAAACTTTTCTACTCTTGCTCCTTGCACTGTCCCATAAGAAGGAAAATGATGAGTATATATCTTAATACCATCTTTTTTTAACTTATCAATAAGCATATTAAATTGAGTCGTTTTCCCTATACCATCACAAGCCCCTTCAATTACAACAAGCATTCCCTTATTCATATTTTACCTTCTTTCTCACATATTTATTGTGCCTATAAGAAATACCATTTTCTTTCTTTAAATCTCCAATTGTTATATCATAATTATTTTTATCAAACAAAGGAAAATAAACCGTAGCATCCTTAAAACTATCATCTATCTCTGTCAAATATAAAATATTTACCTCATCTATTAATAAATTATATATCTTACTACCACCAATAACATAAAATATTAAGTCTTGATTACTATTAATAAAATCTAATAAACTTTCTTTATTATTAAATACCATTGCATTATCATAAACAATATTCTTATTACTAGTTAATATTATATATTTTCTTCCCTTTAAATTTTTAGGCATTGACAGATAAGTATTTCTTCCCATAATAATATAATTACCCATCGTCTGCTCCTTAAAAAAATTTAAATCTTCCTTAATTCTCCAAATTAAATCATTATTATAACCTAATTCATTATTCTTACCAATTGCCCCGATTAAATATAAATTATCCATATCCCCACCTACTGTGTTACTTTAAATTTTATACTACCCATATGTTTATAATTTTTTATCTTAACATGTTTAATATCTTTAGAATTATCAAAATCTTTAAATTCATGAATACTTTTATCTAATTCTAAAATTGGTTTAGTAGGATAAAGTAACATATCAATAATTTTAAGTTCAGTATCTATCTCTTTATATAAATCATCTTCTTTACTTAGATAATTTAACTTATTTTCTAAATCATCCTTCCTGCTTTGTAATACAGGTATCGTATTCATACTTAATTCGTTATATAATTTCTCTCTACTTATTTGTTTCTTTATACCTTCAATCTGATTCATATATATATGAGCATCCTTAATAGAATAAGATATTGATCCCTCTTCTAAACCTGTTACTTGAGCTATCATCTTTAAAAACGTAGCATATTGAGTTACATTAAAAGGTAAACCTAAAGGAACATCACAGCTTCTTTGATGAACATGTAAATTAAGTCTATTACCAGTTACATCCCATTCAGTACTCCATACACATGATGGTAAAACAGCTCCCCTTAAATACTCATCTTGCCACATAGACTTAACCATTCTTCTATCATTTTTATCTTTCCTAATCGTTTCAATTAAATTATTTGTAAAATCATATCTATTAGTAATATATCCATAAGCAGTACCTATTGTATGAGCAAATTTCTTTCCATAGTATTTTGCCATTCTTATATTTTTCCCCTCGATTTTACTCTTAGCCATTAAAACCTTCCCATTTTCCATTTTAGGTTTCATTTCATGAGTCTTACCAAAAGGATCCGTAACAGGTAAACTCATTGGATCATATACAATAACTTCCTTATCCTTATCATAATTTAAAGTATTTGGTTCATATACTCTATAAATTCCATCCTCATCTACTTCCCATTTATCCCAAATATGAACATTCCTATCTTGTAACCATCTAACATCATTACTACATACTTGCCATATCCATAATAATTCTATAATAGCCTGTCTATAAAATGTTTGCTTAGTTGTTAATATAGGAAACTCCTTACTTAAATCAAACTCAAAATTATATGATGGAATCTTTATTGTATTAACCCCAGTCCTATTTTCTACTTCTATACCTTCTTTTAATATTTTCTTACATAACTTTAAATATTCAATATCAAAATTAGTCATTAAAACACCTACCATTCTAATAATATTTTATCATATAATTAAGTTTTTTTATTAAAATTGACACTTTCTTGTCAAAAAAAAGAAAAGCATCACTATTCCAAAGCAAACTTTTCCTTTATATTTCTTTCTATCATTTGAATACTATTAATTGATACATTGAGAGACTGTTTATATTGACCCTTTTTAAATAAAACTTCAGCATCACCTAAACTCTTATCTATTTCCTTATAACTACTTCTATATCTATTACCATAGACAATAACTTTCTCTGCCATTAAAGCTTCCTTTAACATATCATTAGTCTTATTATATATCTTAAACACTAAATCTCTAGCCGTATCTACTCTAATATTTAAAATTTTTATCACTATTGGTTTCTTATCTAATTCTTTATTTATCTCTCTAATAGCTTGATAAGCCTCTTTTAACTCAATAAAATAACTATCAGGAATAACAGGTAATTTATAATCATTTATCTTTAACTTTGTTTGTTTTAATAAATTTTCTATTACTATCAATTGTTCCCTTGCTCTTGTCTCATCATCCTTCATACTAGTAATAGATTTAAGTTGATAATCCAAATCATCATTTAAACGCATTAATTTATTAAATAATCCATCTAATTCCAAAGTTAATTTAGTATAAGCAAAAGTATGCATTTTACTATGTTCTATCAAAGACTTAAAATCCTTATTTAAAAGCTCTAAGTTTTCATTAATAATATTAAATTTATTTATATCATCATCCTTTAAATCATAAGTCGTCCTAATATCATCAATACTAAGATAAATATTATATACTATCTTATTTGTTTTATCTATTTTACTCTTAAATAACTTACTATTTTCCCTAAATATATTTCTAGCTTCCTTTTCCTTATCAAAATCTTTAAATAAATCATCAAAATAACCTAATATTGTTTTTAATTCTAAAATAGAATCACCCAAATCTAATATATTAAGTTTATCCATAATAACACTAATTTTCTTATTTATTTCCTTAATATTATATTCAACATTTAAATAATCCATTGGATATCCATCTCTTAACATCCTAGCATAAGTAGTAGTAGTCTCCTCTATCTTCTTAGGAATTAACATCTCTGCCATTAAAACTATTTGAGGAACCTCTTCTAAAGTTATCTTCATATCATTTAACATTGTTTGCAAACTCGTAACAATTTTTTCTACCCCAACATAATCATTATGATCCATCGCATATTCAAATTCTGTAAACCTTTTATCGATATTTTCAAACTGCAAAGCGATTGGTTTAGCAATACTACCATAATCCTTCATTGTTCTATCAAACTTATTTTGTAACTCCCTATACTCTACCTTTAACTTAGTAATTTCATTTCTATTTCTCTCCGCGGAAGTAGTTATTACCTTTAATTCATCTAATAAAGCACCAGACTTATTCTTAAGTTCACTTATCTCCATCTCAATATTAGCAATCTTTTTAACTGCACCTTTATATTCATTTCTTGAAACCAAATAATCAGCTTCAGTAATCAAGTCAGTCAATTTAGGAACACGATCATCTCTAATCAACTTAAAAGTAGTATCCCATTCATTTAATTTCTCTTTTAAATTATCCGTTTTAACCAAATCTTTTACTTTAGATAATTCCGTTAAAATAGGTACTCCTACCAATAAATTCCTTTCTATATCTAATTTTTCTATTTCTTTTTTTATCTTACTAGTTTTTGTCCTTTTAATAATTAAATAAGTTGTTAAAAATAATATTAAAGCTATTACAAAGATTAATACTATCATTAGTAACACATTATCCAAAATAATCACCATCCATACTACATATCCTATAAACATTTTACCACATAATAAGATAATTTTCACCAAAAAAATACTTTTTTTTAAAATAATTTTTTATATGCTTTTGCTATGCTGTTATAATCTTTAAAATTAAATTCATATAAAGATATATTTTTATAATATATTTTGCATCAATTACCTTTCTTTTTTTACTTATTTTTTTCTACTTTACCTGTAATATCTATTTAAATTTGCCCTAAAGACATCAAAACAAGATAACTTATAGTTAACATATAATTAAAAAACATAAGTAACTAAAAAAACAATATTTCTTTAATTACTCATATTATATTATATTTTTCATAAATTTTTTAATGAACTAAAATAGGCATAACAAAAAGAAAATACTACTTGGCATTAAAGTAGTATTTCTACTCTATCTCTAAGATAAAGCGGTTTAGTTGTAAGTTAGAGCTTTTTCTAATCACTCTAACTAAATTAATATTATCATAGTTATTAATGCTTGTCAACTAATTGTTAATTTTTAATACCTTAACTATTCTTTTATCCAATTCCTCTTCACTTAAATCATACAACTTATATAACTGTTTCAAATAATAAAATTTATCTATATCACTTACAAAAACCATATCGCCCAAATACATAGCATCCTCATAATCAAAATCATTAAATAAATTAATATCACTTACTACTTCCCTATTATTAAACTTATCATTTAAATAATCAACATCTAATTTACCACTGATAACACTAGTTAATAACTTAGAAAATAAATTAATATTATTTTGAATTACCTTCTCATCCAAAGTTCCATTTGGTATTCTAATCTCTATCGTATTCTTATATTCTATGCCATATTCCTCACTTACTCTAAAAATATTTATACCTAATTGTTTACCTATATAAATACCATTTGAACACATTAATTTTAATTCACTTAATAAATGATTATCTCTTTTTATTCTATCTATCTCATTAAACCTAATATCATTAATACTCCTTGCATAAGTGTCAATACTCTTTCTAGGGCCATTATCTTCTCCATAATAAAAATTATATAATATCTTTTCATAAGTTATCCATATCTTAATTAAATTAATCCAAGAATCATACTTAGTACCAATTATATGTGCCCCGAAATGCATATGAGTCGCACATCCCTTAGCATAAGCTCCATATTTAGTTAAATCATTACACATTATCTGCAAATTCTTCCAATCCCTCTTCTTATCCTTTAATATTGGAGTAGTTATCTCACAACCATTCACATCAGTAGTAGACTCCGTAGTATAAGCATAAACATTCTTATTGCTTATTTTCATCGCATCTTCTATTGGAAGTGTAAACTTATTATTCAAAACCAAATCTAAAACATCATCATATAATAACCCCAAAAACTCCAGTTCAACCCCAAAAGTCATATTCTTATTATTTACATTAATCATATCACGATATTCGAACTCTAAATTGTTTAAATAATGAAACAACTCTATAACACTGCTAATATTTAATTTATTTAACTTCATATAACATCACTCGGTTAATTATTATAAACTAAACACTAATTTTGTCAAGAAAAAGGGACTTAATTCAACAAACAACATATAATAAATTAGGTGAATGTCATGATATTTAATATATTTAATTTCTTAAAAGCTTGTATTGGTTTTCGATTATTTTGTTTCCTCTTAGCCTTACTTCTTACCATAATAGTATTCTATCAAGCTATCCTTTTATGCTTTTTTACCATCAAATTAAATGCTTTTATCTTACTTATCGAATACATGGCTTTAATGTGGGCTTGGTTCTATTCCATATTTGGTTTTTGATAATTATACTCCGTAACCAATTTCTCTGTTTTATATAAATAATCAAATAACATCCTAGCATTCTTACATAAATTATACTCAGTATCATCAAACTCAAATTTCCAAGGAATAGTCATTAAACTAAAAAGTAAGATCCTCTCTTCTTTAAGTAAAGGATATTTACTTTCATAATTAAGAAATAACTCACTAAAATCAAAATCAAGATAGTGATTAAGATACAAATTATATAAATCATAAATAGGATTATCTATCTTACTCTTTTCCCAACTAATTAAATATGGTTTATTACCCTTAATATAATGCTCTAGTGATAAATTATTATGAATATTTACTACTCTTATCCTTCTCTTATTCTTAACTAATTCATACCACTTATTAATATTTTCTTTACTATAATTCAAACTCTCATATATCTTACTAATATTCCTAGCAATTAAATATTCTACTGGAGACATATAAATACTAGTTTCTATTAAACTAATAATATCAGTATAATAGTTATATATATAATCTATCTTATTAATAGTACTCTCATAGATTTCCTTAAAATAATCTATATCTACTTCCTTATAAAATGTTGTTTTATAATGTAATATTGTTAATAAATTAATTAAATCTAATATCTTTTGCTCATCTGGTTCATTATAACCATTTATATACTCATATACATCATAATTATTATTTTCAAATACTCTCTTAGGATAATTATCAAAAGATCTTGATTCCAAGTAATTAAAAGTATTTGTTAAGTTAATATTATTATCTTTCTTTTTTAACACCAAAGTTCCTCGATTAGTATCAAGAATCTTAGTCTTATTTTTAATTGTTAACCTATTTAAACTTAAATCATTCTTATTTAAGAAGCTTCTTAAATTATTCATTATTAGTAGGTATTATTAATTTATCATTAGCCTTAATATTAGATATATCATTATAATTAGATAATTCTTCCTTAGTTACCTTAAATTCTTCTAATATCTTATCTATAGTATCACCATCTTTAACTATATAAACATAATAAGTAGAATACGTCTCAGCATTAGAAATATTATCAAATAGATTAACACTCTCATTAGTATTAACATTCTCATTAACATTCTCTATATTTATAGTAGGTTCATTATCTCTTTCCTCCTCTATAGGTAATACCTCTTCCTTTTTATCTACTTTAATACTATCTAAAGTTTCATCTTCAATACATCTTTCCTCTTCTTTTATTTCATTTAATCCATCTACATAAACATCAATATTTACCTTTAAAGTATCAGCATTTATAATTTCATAATAAAAATCATCGATATCAAACTTAATCTTACTAGTATCATACCTAGAATCTAACGCTATATCAAAAGGTATTTCAAAATTAAACGATTCCTTATTAATACTAGTCTCAGTCATCTTATATTCACCAGATACATAGAAAATACCACTTATTAAATCATTCTCTTTTTCTTTAATCGTATGTTCTAAAGAAATACTAGATATTTCACTGATATTTGTCTTAAACGGTAATTCTTTCTTAAATGATATTACTTTTTTCATATATTCACGCCCTTTCGGTAAAATATATGATTATTTTTTTATTTTATGCTATTACTATTTTAATTCTATAGATTAAATTAAAAAAAATAATAGATAATATTATATTTATTAGCTATAATTCCAAATCCATAAATACTTTGTTTTAAATAACTAATATTTTTCATCATATAAAAATCTGCTTGATTTATCCCATCTGCTGTTATATAATCTATTGACCCAAATACTTTCCTATGTTATACATGCTGGCTATATTTCTAAGTGATTCAATTCCTGGTTTTATTGTTGGAATTGATACTTAATATGCTCCATTGATAATAATATAGCAAAAAAAACTAAACAAAAGAACTAGTATTAAAACACTAATGTTTCATTTAGTTTACCTACTTTCTTGCTATTCTTATGTATTAATTTTACTATTTATTATTATCTATATCAATAACTTTTAATATTTTTTAGCATAGTAAAAGCACCTCTGTTATAGGTGCCTTACAAAGAAGTTTACAAATAGATTATACTTAATATCATACACCAAATATTAAGCAATCTAGTTCTATGCTATGTTAGAAACATAGAACAGTATGAAAAGTAAATGTAGAAAGGAAATCTTGCATATTATATAGGCAATTACAAGAACTACTCTTCCTCACTACAGGATGTATTCTATCACAATAATATTCATATGTCAAAGAAAACTTGACTTTTTTTAAAAAAATTCTATTTTTTATCCATTACCTGAGTATATCTAACATCCTTATACAAATGCAATATAGCATAAATATTTACAATAATTAAAATAACAACAAAAATATCTACCAAAGACCAAATAACATTTGAAGAAATAATACCCCCTAGAGATATTAGAATAATAGATATAATCTTAAAAACATTTAAACACTTCTTACTAATATTTGGTTTCAAAAACTTTAAAGAAGATTCACCATAATAATAACCCGAAATAATAGTAGAAAAAGCAAATAAAATAACTATTATAAGTAACAAAATATTACCAAAATTACCCAAATGATATTTAAAAGCATAACTAGTTATTTCAATACCATTAACATCAGTTAAAGATAAAGTCTCATAATTACTAGTTAAAATTATTAAAGCAGTTATAGTACATACTACAATAGTTGTAATATATATTCCTAATACTTGAACATAACCTTGCTTAATCGGTTTATCATTCGTAGTAGAAGAAGATATTGCCGAAGTTCCTAATCCTGACTCATTAGAAAACAAGCATTTTTGAATACCTATTATAAATGTTCCTAAAAAACCACCAAAAAAACTCTTAAAATTAAAAGCACTTTTAAATATTAAACCTATAACATTAGGCATAATTGTAATATTTTTAATTACTATAAACATGCCTATTATTATATATATAATCCCCATTAAAGGAACAATAAAAGAAGAAAATGATGCTATTTTTTTTACACCCTTAAATATTACTAAATAAGTACATAAAGAAATAATTAAAATAATTATAAGTGGTTTAATATTAACTACCGTGTTCACTGATTTAACTATAGTATTTGACTGTATCGTTAAAAATCCTAATATATAACTAATAATAATCATAATAGCATAAAATATTGCTAAACCATTATTACCCATTCCTTTTTTTATATAATAAGAAGGACCCCCTACATTAATATTCAAAGTATCCTTATTTTGATAAATTACCCCCAAAACACTCTCCGTGAACGTATTAGAAGAAGATATAAATACAGTAACCCACATCCACAAAATTGTCCCTGGACCTCCCAAATATATTGCTAAAGCCACGCCTGCTAAAGAACCAACTCCCACTCTAGCACCCAAAGATAACGACAAAGCTTCAAGAGTACTAACACCATCATTACTTTTATCATTACCTTTTAAAGACCTTAACATCCCCTTAAAATTTAATTGAGGAAAACCTAATTTATAAGATAAAAATATTCCCGAAGACAATATACCTACCGTACCAATAGCCCATATAAAAGAATTTAAATATTTAAAAATACTTAATTTTAATAAGAAAGATATCGTAATCACAATACTAATAACATAAATAAAAATATTAAATAATTTATTCTTCATATATCTATTCCCCTTTATATTTAACTAAAATATCCTTATAAACTGAATCTACATCTAACTTTAAATACTTAATTATTTCTTCCTTCTTACCATGAGTAATATAATTATCAGGAATATTATATAAATATATTTTACCCTTATAATCATAATTATTTATTACACTAATTAACTCTTCACCTAGACTACCTCTTGTAACAACCTCTTCATAAATAAAGATAGGCTTATTAGTTTTAATTAATTCTTCTATCATAACCATATCTACTGGTTTAATAAATCTAGCATTTATAATATTCAAATTAATATCTTTTTTTTTTAACATCTCATTAATAGAAATCGCATTCTCTAAAAAATCACCATAAGAAATAATTGTTCCATCACATCCCTGATTAACATATTCCCATGAACCTATATCAATTACCTTATCATGATTCACCTCTATATATTTAATACTATTTTTAGAATATCTTATGATAAAAGGATGCTTATTATGATAAACCGCAGTATATAACATATGAGAAGCTTCGACACTATTCTTAGGACATGCTATTATAATATTAGGTATAGCGCTTAAAAAAGATAAATCATAAATACCTTGATGTGATTCTCCATCCTCTCCAACAATACCACATCGATCCACTCCTATTACTACATGTAAATCCATTCTAGCAATATCATGAATAATCTCATCATATGCTCTTTGCAAAAAAGTAGAATAAATTAATACAATTGGTATCTTACCACCCAAAGCAAGACCCGAAGAAAGTGTCATAGCATGTTCCTCACAAATACCTACATCAATAAAATTATTAGGAAACATATTAGCATATTTAAGTAGCTTACTACCACCAGCCATCGCTGGAGTAATTACAAAAATATTCTTATTTCTCTTAGTTAACTTAATTAAAATATTACTTATAACCTCACTCCATGATATTAAATCATTATTACTCTTTACAATTTTACCAGTTTCCTTATCAAATTTACCAACACCATGCCATGTACCTATCTTATCATTTAAAGCATATTGATAACCTTTACCCTTTTCTGTAATAACATGAAGTAAAACCGAATGTTTTTCCTTCTTAGCCATATTCAAATATAGAAGAATCTCATTATAATCATGTCCATTAATAGGACCATAGTATTTCAAACCAAGTTCCTCAAATAAAATACCATTCCTATTATATAAATTTTTAATACTTTTCTTTAAATAATGATTAATCTTATATAAATAACTTCCAACCAAAGGAATATTATTTAAAATACTTTTGGTTTTATCTTTAATATTATTATAGTTATAATTAACTCTAATCTTATCTAAAGCATTATGTAAAGCCCCAACATTTTTACTAATACTCATCTCATTATCATTTAAAATAATTATTACCTTAGTGTTAAGACTACCCAAATGATTAATAGCCTCGAATGATAATCCATTAGTAATTGAAGCATCTCCAATTAAAGCAATAACCTCATATTTCTTATTACTATTATCTCTTGCAATAGCACAGCCTAAAGCCGTTGAAATAGAAGTACCAGAATGACCTGAATTATAAGCATCATAAATACTTTCATTAATATTAGTAAAACCACTTAAACCATTAAAAGACCTTAATTTCTTAAAATCTTTAGCTCTTCCTGTCAAAATCTTATGTGTATAACACTGATGTGATACATCGAAAAATAGTCTATCCTTTTCTAAATCAAATACCTTATGTAAACATATAGTCAAATCTACTATACCTAAATTAGAAGATAGATGACCTCCTGTTTGAGACACACTATCTATTATAAAATTTCTAATATCATTACTTAAAATAGTTAATTGCTCTACATTCATTTTCTTTAAAATTTTTGGATTTTTTATATCAAGTATATTCATCAATACCACCTAATAAAATTTTACTACAAAACAAGAAAAAAAGAAACAAATATGTTTATTAAATAAATTTCTATTAATTATCTTTACTAGCACATTCATCATCAATCCCAATATCACTATTATTAGCTATTACTAAAGGTACATCTTTACTTACTCCAGTATCTAT
>OIZL01001615.1_pt1 | contig 11727 bp, 20 predicted proteins | sample 1588541 | NCBI WGS metagenome assembly OIZL01 (sample SAMN03283285) | human gut metagenome | biome: human-associated habitat; material: feces | host: Homo sapiens | place: Peru | collected 2012 | reverse complement strand
TATTCCTTTACCTTTACTACCACCCTTAGTAAGTAAAATAGTTCCTCCAATAACAACAAGTGCAACGACACCAATTACAATAAGAATTTTTTTGGAAATATTTAATTTTCCAATCTTCATAGAATCGCACTCCTCCTTCCTATTTATATTATAAATTAAAAGTTTTAGTGGGACAATAGACTTGTCTAAAAAATCATTGCTTTTAGTGGAAAGTTATTTTTATTATTTTAAAAGTATAGTATAATAGTGTTTAAGGAAGTGATACTTGTGAATTTTAAAGAAGTTTTAAATAAATATTTGAAAGAACTAGATTGTTCTTCAAAAAAATTATCTAATGAATCTGGGCTATCTGAATCTGTTATAAGTAGATATAGAAGTGGTGAAAGAACTCCATTAAAAAATAGTGAACAATTAAACAAATTAACTAATGCTCTTTTTAATATTGCTAAAGATAGTGGTAAAAATAAATATACTTTTGATAAAATAGTAAGTGATTTTAATAGTGTATTAACTAGTGATGACTTTGACTATACTACATTTAGTAATAATTTAAATACTTTAATAACATCACTAAACATAAATACTCATGAAATGTCAAAGTATATTGTATTTGATGCCTCGCATATTTCAAGAATTAGATATGGTAAAGCTAAACCATCTAATCCAATAGAATTTTCAAATAAAATTTGTTCTTATATTTTAAATAGGTATAAAAATCCAGATGATATAAATAATTTAATGATGATTATTGGATGTAAAAAAAGTGATTTATCAAATGAAAAAATCTATAGTACTTTATTTAATTGGTTAACTAGTGAAATAGTTCCTGTTAAAAGTCAGGTATCTGATTTTTTACATCATCTTGATTCATTTAACCTAGATGACTATATAAAAGTAATAAAATTTGATGAATTAAAAGTTCCTAATATTCCTTTTTATAAAGCTAAAACTAAACATTATTATGGTATTGAAGAAATGAAACAAGGCGAACTTAACTTTTTTAAGGGGACTGTTTTATCTAAATCTAAAGAAGATATATTTATGTGTAGTGATATGCCCATGGAAGATATGGCTAAAGATATAGATTTTGGTAAAAAATGGATGTTTGCTATTGCTATGTGTTTAAAAAAAGGACATCATCTAAATATTATTCATAACTTAGATAGGCCTTTTAATGAAATGATGCTTGGTCTAGAAAGTTGGATTCCTATTTATATGACTGGTCAAATATCTCCTTATTATTTAAGTAATCTTAAAAATAATGTATATAATCATTTAAACTATGTATCAGCAGCAGCAGCTTTATCTGGAGAATGTATAAATGGTTTTCATAATAAGGGGATGTATTATTTAACTACTAATAAAAATGAAATTGAATACTATAAAGAAAAAAGTGATTTACTTCTTAAAAAAGCTAAACCACTTATGGAAATTTATAGAGAGAGCAATATAAAGGAATACCATTTATTTTTAAAGAAAGATGAAAATATAGTATGTGATAGAACAAGATATATTTCTTCATTACCTCTATTTACAATTAGTGATGAATTATTAATTAAAATCTTAAAAAGAAATAAACTTTCAAAAGAAGAAATTAATAAGATAATTAAATATAAAAATAATGAATTTAAATATATGAATAGTATTCTTAAAAAGAACAAAGTATTTGATTATATTTATGTTATTAAAGAAAATGATTTTAAGAATGATACTCCTTCCCTTTCATTAAACAATTTATTCATAGATAAAATAATTAACTATACTTATAAAGAATATATAGAACATTTAAAATTAACAAATGAATATGCTAAGAATAATAAGAATTATAATGTCTTAACTGAAAAGGATAAAACTTTTAAAAATATAACGATAACTATTTTAAAAAATAATCATGTTATTATTTCAAAGAATTCTAATCCAACAATACATTTTGTTATTAGACATCCTAAGTTAGTTGCCGCTATTGAAAGTTTTAATCCTCTTGTAAAGGAATTATAATTTATAATATTAATTATTTTAATAGAGGATTAGAAATTGATCTAATCCTCTATTTTTACTTATACTAATAAAGTGTCACTATCCTAAAGTCATGCAATGCCAGCTATTATTTATATTTATTTTTTTACACTTTTTATATTTTGTAATTCGAATCTATATTTTTGTTTTATTTCTGGATATTTATGATGATCTACTTCTGATATAAACATATTGTATGGTCTTATATATAGTTTATTATCTCCGTATAAAGCTCTGTATATAACATATTTCTCTTCTGTTTCACTATTTATTGCTATGTCTTCAACTAGATATAGGTCTCCTTTAAAATGTTTATATATTCCTTTTATTTTTATTTTATTCATATATATTTTTCACCTCTTAATATTTTTTATATTTAACTAAATAATATTGGTATATTACCATATAGTATTATTCTTAATATTCCTATTAATACTAAATGTAATGGATAGTATAGATAGAAGAACCATTTTAACCATTTTATTTTTCCTCTTTCTCCATTATATTCTTTTAAAAGAGGATATACTAGTACTGCAAACAAAGATATTACTCCATATATTTTATTTACAAAGATAAAGGATATTAAGGCATATAATGATAACCATAACATCATTGCTTTCATTTGTTTATTTAAATTACCTCTAGCAGAATACATAGATATTATACTCATTACCGCTATTGAACTAAAGTCAGCAGGAAAAGCTATTATATTTATTAGTATTACTAATATCCATTTCTGATATTCTTTTAATTTATTATTACCATTAGCTATATATAATGCTACTACTGACCAAGCTAGTGACCACATAATACTAGTTTGATTAAATACATTACCTGTGATAAATGGTATATAATTTATACCAAAGGCAAAACAATAAGCAAAGTGTGATATTATAGCAAAGATAAATAATCTTGTTATATATTTTTTTAGATTCTTAGTATAATAATAGCCTTCACATATAAAGAAGAACATTATAGGAGCAGTCAATCTACCAATAACATGTAATATTATAGGTACAATATTATTTTGCATATTAGGATAAAGTAGATCTGCTAGATGATCTATTGTCATAGCTATTATTGCTATTATTTTTAAGTGATTAGAGTTTAACTTCTTCATATTGTCCTCCTACAAGTCTATTATATTTACTTTATTACCATGTTCTTTAATTATTTCTATTAAGTCACTACTACTCATCCATACAGTAGCAGTATTATCATTAGGATGTACACCAATTATCTTATCCTTAAAATAACTATCTAAATAGAACTCTACTTTTAAATCTTTATCATTTAATAACCCTAGTGGTGTTACTGCTCCTGGTATTAAGCCTAATATATTCATTAAGTCAGTTTCACTAGCAAAACTTAGGCTTCTTGTATTATATTTATTTTTAAAATCTTTTAAATCTACTTTCTTATCTCCCTTAGTAGTTATTAGATAGTAGTTTCTTTTTTTATCATCTCTGACAAAGATATTTTTGGCATCACTTTCTGGATACTTTAATACTATATCTTTTAATTCTTCCATATTATATACGGCTTTATGTTCATCTATTTCATATTTGATATTGTTTTCTTTTAAATAGTTGTATATTTCTTCTTTATTCATATTTATCACTTTCTTTTATAAACTATTATTACATTATCTATAATACTTTTTATTTATCTTTCTTTTCGAATCTTACAAACTTATTTCTTTTATGATATAAGATTCCTTCTTCTTGTTCTTCATATTTTTGATAATTATCATAACTTACATCAAAACTTTTTTTAGTACCTTTAATTAAAAAAGTTAAAGTATATCTATCCATTGGAATATCTTCTGGTCCTAGATATGTTTCAATTGTTTTCTTTTTTAGTTTGGCTTCGGCTGATTCTTCTTTTGATGTTATATCTAGAATATGATTTATTATTACATATGCAAATGCTATTATGACTAATATTATGAATATATTCATAGTTTCACTTTCCTTCCTTATATAGATATTATATCAAAGAATTTTAGGAATGTCAAGTGTATGTTTGATTTGGTTTTAGACTACATTAGTCTAAATTCGAATCTTTTGCTTATTGACATTTAAAAACTTTAGTAGTATAATACAATTACTAAATGAAAAAGAGATTTTAAAAATGTATCTTATCTGTAAAGCGCGTCCTTTGGCCGACCAATGGGAATGTGACGCCGCGAATTACGACGAAACTAAATACTATGAAATTTGGAAATTTTAGAAGATGATTCGCTCGTCCTTATAAAAGAATGGGATGAAGAAGATTAATAAATCTTCTTTTTTTGCTTTTAGACTAAGATAGTCTAAAATACCACTTGACAAATTCGTCTTATTGTGATATAATACAGATACTAAAGGAGTTGAAGAAAATGACAATAAACGATTTTTCCCTTGGAGACAAATTCCAATATCTTGGCCGCGAGGCTATGCGAGTCCCGTTCTTGCGGTATAGGAGTATTTATCCTATCAACGCGGTTGACATCAAAACAGGTTCTCCACTTTATATTCCAGATGAAAGAGAATTGCGGCCTATCGAATATTCTTTTTCATATGTGCCACAAGATTTTACAGAATATTTTAGTAATCTTTTCATTGGTGATGCGTTCTTATATGGTAATAAACCACTAATTAAATGTATATCTTTTATAGATAGTAAACTTAACCGCACTGATGCCTTTTGTTTAGAAGATGGGAGAACATATAGAATTTTAGATGATGAAGAAGTTCATCCACTTTATATAATAAGGAAGAAATATTCAAGATGAGTTGTGTTGATTGTTTGTATTTCTATGCTACTTACGGCGATTCTTTTGAGCATTGCCAGTTTGTTCCACGTTGCGCGGGAGACTTGCCGCCATGCGAAGAAGATGAAGAAATAGAAGATGATGACTGGTAGAATATACCAGTCTTTTCTTTTTTTAGACTAAGTTAGTCTAAATTCTCCAAAAATAATTGTTGACTTTCCGCAATATTGTGATATAATAATAATCGTGAAGGGGAGATAAAGTCCCCCACTAATAAGGGCGGCGACCTTAACGCCATTAAGAAAGGAAATACCATGAACGACAAGAAGATGACTGCACGTGAGTTTTACACCACCATGATGGAGAAGTACGACCTCACCGACGAGCTGAACGCATATTGTGTGGAAGCTCTCGCAAGCCTCGACCGCCGGAACGATACGCGCAAGAGCAAGGCTGCGGAGAAGTCCGTGACTGAGAACGCGCCTATCCGCGCGAGCATTATCGAAGCGCTGTCGGCTGACGGCTGTGATGGTCTGACGGAAACCGAGCTGGGCGAAGCTCTTGAAATCACGCACAACAAGGCAGGCGCGATTGCGCGTGGACTTGTGAAGGATGGCCTTATCAGCGTGGAAGAGCGCAAGTTCCCGAAGGTGGGCAAGCGCAAGGTTTACTTCGTAGAGAAGTAAATCGAAGAGAAATGGGAGATAATCCCATTTCTTTTTTTAGGGGGAAGTTAGACTAAGTTAGTCTAAAAATTTCTGAAAATTCTATTGACAAACTATACAATATATGATATCATAGACACAGAAAATAAGAAAGGAACTAATAAAATGTTGGTTAATCTTTATGTGAATTGGGAGAGGGCGCGATTCTCAATGAAAAGCAAGCGCAAGAAACCATAGAAAATGAATACTGCAATAACGCAATAAATAACGATAGGTATTTTGAAGACTGGCTTTCTGAAAATTATAGTTCGGTTAGCTTGTTTTATATGGGCGAAGATGAAAAGAAAGGCGTTCGCGCTGATTTTATGAAAGAAATGGAAGATATCGCGTGGGACGATTTCGCCGCTGACGGATATGAAGAAGTTTCTGTGGAAATTTAAGAAAGGAAAACAAAAAAATGAAATCGAAAACGACAATTTATTTTGTATATTATTATGCAAATGATTATCATTACGACAATGGAATTATAATTGGGGTTTCCACCGATGAAAAAGAGTGCAAGCGCATAGCAGAAGAAAATAGACAGCTTTCGCGGATACTGGGCTTCAAAAACTCGTCCTATAAGGTTATACCTTATGAGCCAACAGATAAATTTACATATCTTTGAAAGGCAAACTTGCCTTTCTTTTTTGAGCGTTTTAGACTATGGTAGTCTAAAATTATAACAGAAAACAACTTGACAATACCGCAAATTTATGTTATACTTATCTCACAAAATAAGAGAGGAAATTATGTTTTATGTATAATCACAAGCCCGCGCTTTGCTTCGATATGGATGGAACAATAGTTGATTTTTATTCGTTCCCTAATTGGCTTGACAATTTGCAAAAAGGAATACCTTCCCCATATCTATATGCAAACCCGCTCGGTAATATGCGCACTCTTGCGCGGCAGTTGAATAAGCTGAAGAAAATGGGATATAAAATTTGTATTGTTTCTTGGGGAAGCAAGATGGCAAGCCCCGAATATCTTGCGCTAATTGAAACGGCAAAAAAGAAATGGCTTTCTGCCCATTTGAAAAGTGTTCACTTTGATGAAATTTGTGTTGCCCCTTATGGAACACCGAAGTCAACTGTATGTTCATTCTATGATGAAAACGCAATTCTTTTCGATGATGAAGCGCGCAATCGTGAAGAATGGGGAGAAAATTCATTTAGCGAAAAAGAAATGTTAGAAATTTTGAAAATTTTGGGAAAGTCAAATTGACTTTTCCGTTTTGGGTTTTAGACTAAGTTAGTCTAAAATGTGGATTGACAAGCGCGCAATTTTATGTTATAATTCAATTACAAGATTAAGAAAGGGATTGATTTAATGTTTCAAAATATCTATTTTTATGTTCTTTGGGGTCTTCTCTTTATTTGTATCGCCCCAATTATGGTCTTAAATTGTAATACCATTATAGGAAAAATCCTTAGTATAATTCTTGCTTTGACACTTGCTCTTGGAATCTCTCTTGTACTTTGTCATCAAGACGAAAGACAAGCAGAACAATGGAACGAAGGGATTTGTGAATGTGGCGGCACTTATGAATTTTCAGCCGCGGCAAACTCGGCAATAAGTACAACATATTATTACACTTGTAATGAATGTGGGCATACTGAATCTTTTAAACAAATAATGCGATGACGCCATAAGGCGTCTTTTTAATGTTAGACTAAGTTAGTCTAAAACAGATTGAATTATTTATTGACAAATCGCGCGGCATATGGTATTATATATTTACAAAATGAAAAGGGGAAATAAAAATGGCATATGATATAGTTTTACGATATGATGATTTAAATGACACATCCACTGAAACTTATGGCTTGTTTGAAGCGAATTTGTGGAGTGAAATTGACTCCCATAGGCAAGAGCTTGCGTGGCTTATCCGATTTGATAAGGCGCTTCAGCAAAGGCTTCAAAGCAATAAGACAATGACAGAACTTGACTTCGCGCGTTGCGTAAATTTTTTCGAGGAACATCACAACTGGACGCCGGAACAAATTTTTGAAAAAGTTTTTGAAAGGAGATAAATAAAATGGAAATTCGTAGGAAATTTAATAAATCCGTAGAATATCGCACAATTACTCACGGTGACTGCTTCACTCTTTCAGGTGAAACAGATACTATCTATATGAGAACAAGTCTCATTATAGATGGTGAAGGCAACGAATGGAACGCGGTCCGGCTTTATGATGGTGATATGACAACATTTAATGATTTCCATGAAGTAATTCCCATTAGTGGGATATTTGAAATTGACTGACGGAAACGTCAGTCTTTTCACATTTTTAGACTAAGTTAGTCTAAATCCACAAACAAAAGAAACTTGACTTTTCAAAAAAATTGTGTTATACTTTATTTACAAAATAAGAAAAGGAGATTTTGAAAATGTTTGTCAAAACTCACACTACTAAGCGCTATATTCTTTCAGCAGAGGATGAGCAGACCCTTCGCCGCGCCGCAGAACTGCTTGATAACCTTTACACCGTAGCCGAGGAACACGGCGATTGGGAAAGCGACTTCCTTCGCGCTAGAGATGACATTGACGACCTTCTTGAGCGTCTTGATGTTAACTCTGACGGTGATAGCTTTTGGGAAGAAGACAACGTAATTGAAGAAGAATCCTAAGCGCGGGAGTAATCCCGCCGCCAAATTTTTAGACTAAGATAGTCTAAATTTCCAGAAAAAAACTATTGACAATTAGCGTGGCTTTTGATATAATACAATTACCAAATGAAAAGGAGACTTGAAAAATGACTGTAAAAAATGCTAATGCAATGCGGGCAAAGTTCATAAAGTTCTTTATGGAGTATGCACAGGAAAGCGGTGAAGATGTTGGTCTTGAAGCCGCAAATATTTTCAGTTTTCCCGTTGTCGCTGACAATGGAGAGGAAGGAAGCGTGCAGGTCGTTATCAAGATACCGAAGGATATAGACGGGGATGACAGTTACAGCCGCCGCGAAGAGTATGCCATGAATCAGGAGAAGAAGGCGCAGAAGGCCAAAGAGAAGGCCGCAGAAAAGGCGAAGAAAATTGCCAAAGATGAAGCGCGCCGCGAAGCGAAGAAAGCCGAAAAGGCCGAAAAGGGGACTTAAAAAAGTTCCCTTTTTTATGGATTTTTTAGACTAAGTTAGTCTAAAAACTGGGGCTTGTGAAAAAACTAACGATTGACTTTCTTGCACGGCGGTGCTATAATAATACTTGCAAGGGAGCGAAGGCGAACCCTTGACGACATATGAAAAGGAATTGATAAAAAATGGAAAAGAGACTCGACCGCCGCCGCAAATATTACATGATTCTTGACTGTGAAACTGCTACACTGCCCTACGCCGCAGACCTTCCCGCCGACGCAAAACAGAAAGTTGCTATTGCGAAGCCGCTTATTTATGATTTGGGATGGCAGATAATTGACGCGAAGGGCAATGTATATCGCCACCGCAGTTTTCTGATAAGTGAAATTTTCAGTGTTCCTGCTGTCTTTGATACTGCATACTACGCAAGCAAACGCCCGATTTACCTTGAAAGACTAGAGCGCGGCGAAATTGAGTTAACCGACTGGAAGCGCGCGGTATCAGTTCTTGAAGCAGACCTTGCAGAAGTCGCGGCAGTCGGCGCGTATAATTCAATGTTTGACTTCAAGAAAGCAATCCCATTTACAGAGCTTTATATAAATAATTTTTATTCCGCGCAGTTTCATTCTTGGCTTGCCCTGCAGGAGCGCATTTGTGAAAACATCGCAAACGGCAGAACATATGAAAGCCGCAAAGAATTTGAAGGTGAAGTTTTCCGTTTTCATGGTATTACTTATCCTTTATTTGATTTGTGGGGCTTGTCGGCGCGGCACTTGCTCAACAATGACGAATATAAGCAGGCTTGTGTCGATAATGAATGGATAACGGCAAGCGGCAAATACTTCAAGACAAGCGCAGAAACCTCGTTCCGATTCCTTGCAAAAGATTTTGATTTTGATGAAGAGCATACCGCACTTTCTGACGCAGAAATTGAGAGCAAAATTTTCGCGGAAATCCACAAGCGGACAAAAGGCAAATACGAAATAGGAATTATATATTTCCCCTTCCGCGAGCTTGGAACGGTTAAAGCCTTCTTGGAAAAAATGGAAACGTTGTAAAACGTTTCCTTTTTTGGCTCAACTTGTGAAATTTTTCACAAAATTCCGTGGTTAGACTAACTTAGTCTAAAATCAAAAGAAAATAAAACTTGACTTTTATGGGAAATGGTGATATACTTTATTTACAAAATAAGAAAAGGAGAATCGAAAAATGACTGTAAAAAATGCGAATGTTCTTCGTGCAAAGTTTGTAGAATTTTTTATGAATTATGCGCAAAAAATGGGCGAAGATGTGGGGCTTGAAGGGGCAAGCGTATTTAGTTTCCCTGTCGTTGCCGATGATGGGGAAGAGGGCTGTGTGCAGGTAGTCATAAAAATTCCGAAGGACGATGATGGAGACGATTGCTATTCGCGGCGCGAAGATTACGCACTAAAACTCGCCGAAAAGACGGAAAAGGCCGCCGCGAAAGCCGCAGAGAAAGAGAAGAAAATTGCAAGAGACAAGGCACGACGCGAAGCAAAAGCCGCCGAACGCGAAGCAAAGAAAAAGGATGAGAGCGAGGGAGATTGAAAAATCTTCCTTTTGTTTTTTTGTTTTAGACTAACGTAGTCTAAATTTTTATTTTCAAGTTTTACCAGAATTTGACAATTCTTTTACCAGAATTTGACAATTCTTTTACCAGAATTTGACAATTCATCCGTGCATATCACGGCTTCCAAATTTTACCATTTCTTCCAAATTTTGCCAGTCGCGCGTGGTTCCATGACAAGGCCATACCTACTTGAGCGGCCGCACCTGTGGCGACACATGAGGGCCGACGCCAAAAAGCTGGAAAAGCTGCAGCTGTAGCAGCTGTGGCGGCTGGAAAAGCTGAACCATAAGCTGGAAAATTTTGGAAATTTGAAAGAAGTTGAGAAAAGCTGGAAAATCAGATCGCCTAAAACCGAGGCCATCAAGTTTTCATATACCCAACAACCAAAACAAAAGCTGGAAATAATTGTGCGGCACTCCCAAAATTTTCCATACGCGATTTCTGTTTTTATTGTATGACAAATCACAAAATGCTACATTGTAAAAAAAAGCAACTTTTCTGACCATTGGGTCGGGCCGCGCAAAGATGACGCGAATTGCAACAACTGGCGGGCCTAGCAGCTGGCCTACAACTAACTCCCAAAATTTTACAAATTTCTCAAAATTTACCACAGCTGGTAAAATTTTCCAAGGCGCACCTGTAAGTCCCATCTGAAACATTGCCGCACCATCGCGACCGATTTTATTCATTCTGAGCCACGAAAAAAATTGTAAGAGAGGAATTGAACACAAGAAAGAATTCATAAACTCGTGCGCGAACAAAAATATCAATAAGTTGAATTGTAGAATTAGGAATAATTTCCGACCGAAGCATTTTTTTTCTACCAACTTGACGCCGCGCGAAATTTGACATAAAAAAATTTCCCCAAAAATTGGAGAAAAGGTTAAGTAGGCCCTACTTATAAGTATTACTTATAGGTTGGCTGACCGTTCGACTGTCTGACCGTCGACCACAAGATATTGTGTTGGGATAGTAGAGTCAAAAACTTGATTTTGTATAAAACTTGACATTATACCCAAAAAAATTACATAAAAAACGCCTCCCCATACCCCGCACAAGGCCTCGACCATTAGGTTCCCGAGCGTTGTGGAGTGGGCGTTCGCTTGTGCGTTCGTTAACTTATAGGTTAGCTACGCAGTAGAAAGCTACATACGGCTACACCCACCCCTTAACCCAGTCGCCCACGGATAGGACAAGCCTCCCACCGTTAACTTATAGGTTGAACACGCAGTTCGACGCACAGTTAACTTATAAGTTGAACTTATAGCCAAACTTGTCACCCTCCTGCAAGGCGAGACAAGCATATGAAGCAAACCTTTTGTTTGTATCCCCGTTAACTTATAAGTTGAACTACTCGTTAACTTATAAGTATGACACACAGTTAACTTATAAGTTTTACTTATATGTCTTACTTATAAGTTAACTTATAGGTTTAACTTACACGCCTTACTTACAATATAAAGTGTAGGAACTCTACCTACTCTCCTAAAATTCGCAGTCCTAAAAATTTCTAACGACTAAAAATTCACAAATTTTTCACAAAGATATTGACAACTGGATCCGAAATCGATATAATTCTTTTGT
>OIZL01001614.1_pt1 | contig 11739 bp, 8 predicted proteins | sample 1588541 | NCBI WGS metagenome assembly OIZL01 (sample SAMN03283285) | human gut metagenome | biome: human-associated habitat; material: feces | host: Homo sapiens | place: Peru | collected 2012 | reverse complement strand
TTCTCCGTGATGAACTATATGCTGCCCAAGCAGGGCGTATTCCCCATGCACTGCTCGGCCAATATCGGCAAAGACGGCGACAGCGCCGTGTTCTTCGGCCTCAGCGGCACGGGCAAGACCACGCTGTCCGCCGACCCCAACCGCAAGCTCATCGGCGACGACGAGCACGGCTGGGCCGACGACTCCGTGTTCAACTTCGAGGGCGGCTGCTATGCCAAGTGCATCAACCTCAGCCCGGAGGGGGAGCCGGAGATCTACAACGCCATTCGCTTCGGCGCACTGGTGGAGAATGTGGTCATGGACCCCGACACCAGAGAATTTGATTTTGACGACGACTCGCTGGCCGTCAACTCCCGCGTGGGCTACCCCGTGGAGTATATCCCCAACGCGGAACTGTCCGGCATGAGTCCCAGCGTGCCCAAGACCGTGATCTTCCTGACGGCGGACGCCTACGGCGTGCTGCCCCCCATCAGCAAGCTGGATAAGAATCAGGCCATGTACTACTTTGTGTCCGGCTTCACCTCCAAGGTAGCCGGTACGGAGATCGGCGTCACCGAGCCGGTGCCTACGTTCTCCACCTGCTTCGGCGAGCCGTTCCTGCCGCTGGATCCCTCCGTCTACGCCGCCATGCTGGCGGAGAAGGTGGAGAAGGCCGGCGCCAAGGTCTACCTGGTCAACACCGGCTGGAACGGTACCGGTAAGCGCATGAAGCTGGGCTACACCCGCGCCATGGTGACGGCGGCTCTCACCGGCGCCATCGAAAAGAGCGAATTTGTCACCGACCCCACCTTCGGCGTACAGGTACCCACCAGCATCGAGGGCGTACCCGCTGAACTGCTGATCCCCGCCAACACGTGGGAGGACAAGGCGGCCTACGAGGCCAGCTGCAAAAAGCTGGCGCAGAGCTTTGCGGAGAACTTCAGGAAGTACACCCACATGAGCCCGGAGGTGGCGGCGGCCGGCCCCAAGGTGTGAGCCTATGCTGGAGCTGAAGATCCTCATTGACGATATCGACTACAACAGCGTGACGGAGCTGCTGGTGCCGCTTCTGGCGGAAAAGCTGGAGAAGGACGGCAAGGGCGGCATTCTCGGCAATGTGCTGGCGGGAAATACCAACATGGCCGTGAGCATGGCGCGGACGCTGCTGAACACCATGCCGCAGGAGAAAAAGGACGAGCTGGTGGTGCAGCTGGTCACCAAGAACCGGGACAAGCTGCTGCAAAAGGGCGGCGAGCTGGCGGCGAAAAACGGCGTCCGGCTCCGGCTGTGCGATATCGCGGCGAAAAAGCTATGATAAAAGCGCCTCTGGCCATCAGTCAGAGGCGCTTTTGTGCGTGGCACTTACTTTTTCAGAGCCTGCACGGCGGCGCGGAGCGCGTCCACGTTCTCCTGCGTGGTGGCCCAGCTGGCGCAGAACCGCACGCCGGAGTGGGTCTCGTCCACGCGCTCCCAATACTCGTAGCCGAAGCTCTTGCCGATCTCGGCCAGCTCGTCGTCGGGCATGATGGGATACTGCTGGTTGGTGGGGGAGTCGAACAGCAGGGGATACCCGGCGGAGACGAAGATATCCCGGATCTGGTGGGCCATCTCGATGGCGTGACGGGAGATCTTGAAGTAGAGATCGTCGGTAAACAGGGCGTCGAACTGGATGCCCAGCAGACGGCCCTTGGCCAGACGGCCGCCCCGCTGCTTCATCATAAAGCGGAAGTCCTTCTTCAGCGCCTCGTTCATGATGACCACAGCCTCGCCGAACAGGGCGCCCACCTTGGTGCCGCCGATGTAAAACACGTCGCACAGGCGGGCGATCTCTGGCAGGGTCAGATCGGTGCCGTCGGCCATCAGACCGTAGCCCAGCCGGGCGCCGTCGATGAACAGGGGCAGGCCGCAGGCGCGGCAGGTGTTATACAGCTCCGTCAGCTCCGCCTTGGTGTACAGGGTGCCGCCCTCGGTGGGGTGGGAGATGTAGACCATGGCGGGCTGGACGATGTGCTCGGTGGACTCGTCATTCTTGTGCCAATCCACATAATCCGCCACCTGCTTGGCAGTGATCTTGCCGTTTTCGGCGGGCAGGGTAATGACCTTGTGGCCGGTGGATTCGATGGCGCCTGCCTCGTGGCAGTTGATGTGGCCGCTGTCGGCGGACAGCACACCCTGCCAGGGACGGAGGATGGAGGCAATCACGGTGGTGTTGGTCTGGGTGCCGCCCACCAGGAAATGGACGTCGGCCTCCGGGGCCTGACAGACTGCCTTGATCTTCTCCCGCGCAGCGGCGCAATACTCGTCCTCGCCGTAGCCAACGGTCTGGACCATGTTCGTCTCGTTCAGCTTTGCCATCAGGGCGGGGTGGGCGCCCTCCAGATAATCACTGTTGAAATAGATCATCGCAGTAAAACTCCTTTTCGCGGAACGGATCGCACCGGTATTCCGTCCAATAATGTGTAGATGCATTTTACCGCAAAAGCGGCGTAAAGTAAAGACAAACTGTTACATTTGGTTACACGTTGCAAATACAACTTGCATTGAATAGTGAAACCTGCTACAATGACCGAAGACAAGGAGGCTTGTTACATGAATGATAGACCTAACGGACGCCGCGAGGAGCGTGGCGCTCATTCCCGACAGGAGCGTATGCAGTGCCGTCCTGCAGGACGCAGCGAAAGATCCAGACGGAACGGCAAGCACAAAAACGGCAAGGTGCTGTACTACGGCGTACTGGTGCTTCTGCTGGCGGTGCTGGTATTCTCCTCGGTGAAGATCATCAGCTACATGATGGAGAAGAAGCAGAGCGAGCGGACTCAGCAGGATCTGATCGATCAGGTGGTGACGCCGGGACCGGACAACGGCGATACCGACAACACCGACGCCGACGGAGAGAACAAAACGCCCGCCAGCAGTGAGCCGGACTATATCACCGTGGATTTCAAGGCGCTGCAGGCCAAGTACCCCGACGTGGTGGGCTGGCTGTACTGTGCCAACACCGGCCTGAACTACCCCATCGTGCAGACGGCGGAGGAGGGCGGCGAGTACTACCTGTACCGCGACATCGACGGCTCCAGCAACAAGAATGGCACGGTATTTCTGGATTGGCAGTGCAGCTCCAATTTTACCAGCCAGAACAATCTGGTGTACGGCCACAACATGAAGACCGGCCGTATGTTCGCACCCATCGTGAAGTATAGAGATCAGTCCTTCTACGATGCCCATCCCTATATGTATCTGTATACCCCCAACCAGCTGTACAAGGTGAACCTGTTCGCCGGTATGGTGACGCCCCACGATTCCACGGTGTACAGCTATAGCCTGTCCTCGGACTACATCAAGGAGTGCATCGCCAACTCCACGTTCAAGTCCAACGTCGGCACGCCCACCGGAAATATCCTGACCCTGTCCACCTGCGCCTACGATTTCGACAATGCCCGCTATGTGGTCATGGGTGAGATGGTACCCATCGATTGGCCCAGCAGCGGCAACTAAACCAAAAAAGATATCCCCTTCCACTGGAAGGGGATATCTTTTTTTTGCGCTTACAGCTCTGTTTCAAAGCAGCGGGCCATGGCGTCCGCCAGATAGCCGCAGTCGGCGGCTCCCATAGTCTCCCACGCGGCGTGCATGGCCAGCTGGGGAAGACCGATGTCCACGGTGCTCACCGGTACCAGCGTACCGGCGATGCAGCCCAGTGTGGAGCCGCCGGGCAGGTCGGAGCGGTTGGCCATGACCTGTACCGGCACGCCGGCGTCCGCGCAGATGGCGCGGAACACCGCGCAGGAGCGTCCATCCGTGGCGTAGCGCTGGTTGGCATTGAACTTGATGACCACGCCCTCATTCATGCGTGGGCAGTTGTCGGCGTCCGCGTACTCCGGGTGATCGGGGTGGACAGCGTGGGCGTTGTCGGCGGAGACGAGGAAGCTGCGGGCCAGTGTGGTCTGGAACGCTTCCTCGTCCTGTCCCAGCGCCAGACTGATGCGGCGCAGGGTATCCCGCAGGAAGGTGGAGGCCGCGCCCTGCTTGGTAGCGGAGCCTACCTCCTCGTTGTCGAAGATGCACAGTACCGGCAGGCTGCCGCTGTCGCCGGAGGCCAGAAAGCCCTGGGTGCAGCCCCAGGCGCAGGCCAGGTCGTCCAGCTTGGGGGAGAGGATGTACTCGCCGTGGGCGCCCAGCACCGTGCCGCGGCCGCGGCAGTAGAGGAACAGGTCCTGCCCCAGCACATCCTCCGGCCGGACGCCGGCGGCCTCAGCCGCCATGGAGAGAATGGCGGCGTCGGGATCCTCGGCGCTGAACAGGGGAACGGTGTCCACGTTGGCCTGATACTTCATGCCGTCGTTGGCATTGCGGTTCATGTGGATGGCCACGCTGGGGATCACCAGCAGGTCGCGGTCAATGTCCACCAGCTTCTCCGCGATGCCGCCGCCCTCCCGGACGAACAGGCGGCCCGCCACGGACAGGGGACGGTCGAACCATGTGGCCATCAGCATCCCGCCGTATTTCTCGGTGTTCAGACGAACGTAGCCGTTGCTCCGCAGCTCTGCGTGCTCCTTGAGCTTGAAGGTGGGGGAGTCGCTGTGGGCGGCGGCCATCATGAACCCGCCGGTGAGGGTCTCCGGCACGCGGAAGGCGATGAGGCTGGAGCTGTTGCGGGTGACGAAATACCTTCCGCCGGGCTTCAGCGTCCAGCGCTCCCGCTCGGACAGGGGCGCATAGCCAGCCGCCGTCAGCTCGGCGGCGGTGTTGGCGATAACGTGGTAGCAGCTGGGGCTGGCGGCGATGAAATCCAGCATAGGCTGGACAGAATGCTGCGTCATAGAGAAAAACCTCCTTTGTCCGCGAAAGAGGGACAGTTTTGTTGCCGTACATTATAGCACAGGGATGCGCCGTGTGGCAAGCACCATCGGGCCCGGCGAAAGATGCTTGCCATTCGAGGACAAATCCGTTATAATGTCTACTCACACGACAATATTTCATCCAAAGAAAGGAGAGGAGCGCACTGGGGGTGGCGGTGCGGCTCACGCACATCCATGGCAAGGAACAATGCAATCAAACCGGCGGCTCCTCTGTGGACCCGGGATTTTACCATCATCACACTGGGCAGCGTTGTCTCTATGCTGGGCAACAGTATGTCCGGCTTTGCACTGAGCCTGCTGGTGCTGGATTACACCCAGTCGTCCCTGCTGTACGCCATCTACATCGCGGCGTTCACGGCGCCCCAGATCATCGCGCCCATCTTCTCCGGCGCTATATTAGACCGGTTCTCCCGGAAGCGCACCATCTACACGCTGGACTTTATCTCCGCCGGCATCTACGCCACGGCGGCGCTGATCCTGAGCCAGGGATGGTTCAGCTTTCCGATACTGGCTGTCTGGTGCTTTGTCATCGGCACCATCAACAGCATCTATATGGTGGCCTATGAGAGCTTTTATCCCATGCTCATCACGGAGGGCAACTACTCCAAGGCCTACTCCATCGCCAGCGTGCTGGAGACGCTGTCGGCGGTGATGATCCCCGTCTCCACCTACGTTTACAACAAAGTAGGCATTGCGCCGCTGCTGGGCGCCAACGCCGTGTGCTTCCTCACCGCCGCCATCGCGGAGACACAGATCCGGGCGGAGGAGCGGTACATCGAGATGCAGCGCGCCACAGTGACGGCGGGGGAGTCCTCCGCCCGGCGGCTGCTGCGGGACATCGGAGAGGGCTTCCGCTTCCTGTGGAGCGAGAAGGGCCTGCTGGCGGTGGCGTGCTACTTCGCCTTCAGCTCGCTGGCCTCCGGCGCGTCGCAGGTCATCACGCTGCCCTACTTCAAAAGCACCTTCGAAAACGGCGAGTACGTCTACATGATGGTGTGGGGCATGATGGTGGTGGGCCGTACCGTGGGCGGTCTGGTGCATTACAAGGTGCAGCTCCCCACCCACCGGAAGTATGCCATCGCCCTGGCGGTGTATGTCCTCATCTCCCTGCTGGAGGGAACATACCTCTTTATGCCTGTGCCGGTGATGATGCTGATGTGCCTGTGCAACGGACTGCTGGGCGTCACCAGCTACACCATCCGCATCTCTGCCACCCAGAGCTATGTGCCGGATGAGAAGAAGGGGCGGTTCAACGGCGCGTTCAATATGCTGAACACCGTGGGCAGCCTGACCGGTCAGCTGCTGGCGGGCGCCCTGACGGTGCTGCTGCCCGCCCGGCTGGTGCTGTCGGTCTTCATGGCCATGACAACGGTGACGGCAGTCGTCTTTATCGGCGGGAACAAGCAGGCGGTCAGCGCCATCTACAACCGCCAGCAGTAATGTATAGCCCCACGGCCCGGTGCTGAGCGCCGCCGCCGTGCATAGACTTATTATAATTCTACAAGGAGGAACAAGACATGAAGTTTTCCGAGATGCCCTATACCCGTCCGGATGCGGAGGCGTTGAAGAAGCAGATGAGCCAGCTGACGGAGCGGCTGCAGAACGCGGCTTCCTACGAGGAGGCGCGGCAGGTCTTTCTGGAGAAGGAGGCGGCGTCCCGCACCGTGGAGACGCAGGCCACGCTGGCTTCCATCCGCCACTCCATCGACACCCGCGACACCTTCTACGACGGAGAGGAGAAGTTCTGGAACACCTTCGGCCCGGAGCTGGAGGAGTATGAGCAGGCGTGGAAGGCTGCCATGCTGGATTCCCCGTTCCGCAAGGACTTTTCCGCGGAGTACGGCGACCTGATGTTCCTGAACGCCGAGATCGCCCGGAAATGCTTTAAGCCGGAGATCATCCCGGAGATGCAGCAGGAGAACGACCTGACCCAGGAGTACGAGAAGCTGCTGGCCTCCGCCCAGATCCCCTTTGAGGGCAAGACCTACACCCTGTCCCAGCTGACGCCCCTCAAGAGCGACCCCGACGACGCCCGCCGTCTGGCGGCGTGGCAGGCCGATGCCAAGTGGTCCATGGAGCACGCGGCGGAGCTGGATGAGCTGTACGACAAGCTGGTGCATCTGCGTGATTCCATGGGCAAGAAGATGGGCTACGAGGGCTATACCACGCTGGGCTACTACCGCATGAACCGCAACTGCTACACCAAGGAGGACGTGGAGAAGTTCCGCGCCGCCGTGCAGAAGTATCTGGTGCCGGTGGCGGACAAGATCTGCCGCAAGCAGGCGGAGCGTCTGGGCAAGACCTATCCCCTGAGCTTCGCGGATCTGGCGCTGGAGTTCCGCTCCGGCAACCCCTGCCCCATGGGTACGCCCGACGATATCCTGGCACAGGGTATGAAGTTCTACGGCGAGCTGTCCCCCGAGACGAAGGTGTTCTTCCGCACCATGCTGGACAACGAGCTGCTGGACGTGCTGAGCACCGAGGGCAAGCAGGCCGGCGGCTACTGCACCAACCTGGGCGACTATGAGGTACCCTTTATCTTCGCCAACTTCAACGGCACCCAGCACGACGTGGAGGTGGTGACCCACGAGGCCGGCCACGCCTTCGCCGACTGGAGCAACCGCAAGCGCATCCCCAGCAGCTACATCTGGCCGACGCTGGAGGGCTGCGAGGTACACTCCATGAGCATGGAGTTCTTCGCATGGCCGTGGGCGGAGGGCTTCTTCGGCCCCGACACCCGCAAGTTCCTGTACAGCCATCTGGCAGGCGCGCTGACCTTCATCCCCTACGGCACCATGGTGGATCACTTCCAGCACATCGTGTATGAGAAGCCCGACATGACCCCGGCGGAGCGCAACGCCGCGTGGAAGGAGCTGACCGGCATCTATATGCCCTGGGTGAAGATGGACGGCGAGATCCCCTTCTACTCCGAGGGCATGGGCTGGCAGCGCCAGCACCACATCTACGAAAGCCCCTTCTACTACATCGACTACTGCCTCGCCCAGACCGCAGCGTTCAACTTCCTTCTGGCGTCTCAGGAGAACTACGACGACGCGTTCGCCCGCTACATCCGCTTCTCGAAGCATGGCGGAGAGATGGTCTGGACGGATCTCCTCAAGGAGGCCGGCTTCACCGCTCCCTTCGTCCCCGGCGCTCTCAAGGAGATGGCCGCAAGGGTCGAGGCTCTGCTGGAGAAGATAAAGGTCTGATCTCAATATTATGCTCAACAAGGCCACCTGAACGGTGGCCTTGTTTAATAGTTGCTCAGGGGTCTATTTCGCAGACATAGGCCAGATTGCCGCTGTACATTTCGGGGTAATCGGCGACGGGGTCGTTGCGGCTGTCGTTATAGCTCCAGCCGCCGTGGTTCCAGAGGAGCAGATAGTCCTCGTCCACATTGTCGCCGGAGTCAACATAGCTCGGCTCTCCCCTGCCCCAGGGATAGTATGTTATCCTCTCGCCCGTGACCCATGTCAGCTCGCCGTCGATACGGTGGCAGCCGATCCACACGCGCGTGACGCCGTACTGCTCGGCAAGGTCGGTGACTATTTTCAGCTCGTCCACGTCGGATATGGTGACAAGGTGTCCGCCCAGCTCCTCGCAGCGCTGCTGCGCCACCGTCCAGCTCACATCCTCGACGAATATTTTGTAGGTGTGTTCTCTTACCGGCTCAGGCTCGGCGGTAGGCTCGGGAGTGCTGACGACCTCGGGGTCCGGGGTCGGGGCGACGATGGGCGTGGGTACGGCGGAGGTCTCGGCGGGCGTTGGCGTTCCGAACACGGTGTCGGCGCGCTTGAGCTCGCGCGTCATGGCGTTGAAGATTATCGCCGCGACAAGGAGCATGGCGCACAAAAGGCCGATGAACACGACGGGGCGTCTGCGGCGTTTTCTGACCTGCTCGGCTATCTTGCGCTCGCGCTCAAGATTTTTGCTGTACTGGACGCTGCCCGGCCGCGCGCCGGAAAAAACTATAGGCTCGATGAGAGGATTCTTTTCCTCGTGAAGCTCGATGACCTCCGGCTCGCCGGACTTATCCTCAGAGGGGGTGTAGATCCGGACGTCCTCGCCCTTGGGTTCGCGGGTCTCCGCCTTGGGCTTGGGCTTGAGCATTTCCTCGGGGGTTCCGGGGACGGTCTCAGGCAGCTCGGGGGCCTCCTGATTTATTTCACCGCGCTCCATTATGTCAACCATCATGCGCTCAATATCGCTCAGGTCGTCGTCGCTTTTTCCAAACACCGCCTCGGAGGTAGAGGCTCCGGAGGCGAAGAGATTTTTATTGCAGCTGTCAAGCACGGTCTTAATTTCATCCATGCTCTGGTACCTGTCGCCGGCCTTGAAGCTGATGGCCTTCGCGATTATCTCGCCCAGACGGCGGCCGGCCGCGCGCGGGGGATTGATAGCGGCGCCGCTCATGCGGCGAAGCTGCGCGTCGCTGCACTCATCCTCGAACGGGAGCTTTCCCCCGGAGGCGGCGAAATACATCACCATGCCGACGGAATATACGTCGGACGCGGGCGAACGGCGGCCGTTCCAGTAAAGCTCCGGAGCCAGATACTGAAGCTCCTCGCCCTGCCAGTCCGCGCCCGATGCGGGGCCGATGGCAAGCTCCCCGTTCTCGCTCATGCTGATGTTGGAGGGGTATACTCCGCCGCGGTATCCGCCGCTCCCGGCGTCCTCCTTTATCGCGGAGCACAGCTTTGAGGCGAACTCACAGAGAGCCTGCCTGCTGAGACACGCTATGCTGTTGCCCAGAACTTTATCCCGGTCAAATTTAACGTTTGCCATTGTCTCTCCTCCAGTCAGATGGTCCGATACGAAAATTATGTTAACACACGCAAAAATTTATGTCAACCGTTTTTGACGTTTTTCGCAAGACTTATAATTGTAACTTTTTTCTTCAATTTTGAGGTTTTTCCTGCTATACTTATTTTACATCTTTATGCGTTTTCAGGCAACGGAACTTAATAAATATTTATATTTGGAGAATGGAAATAGATGGAACGCTACCGTTCGGCAAATTCATATTTCCGCGAAAAATTCGGCTGCAAGGTGTACAAGCTCGCGCTCGACGGGGGCTTCACCTGTCCGAACCGCGACGGCACGCTTGGCGAGCGCGGGTGTATCTTCTGCTCCGGGCGCGGGAGCGGCGATTTTTCCGTCCCGGTCGGCGATAACGCGGCGCTTGCGGTGGAGAGGGCAAAGTCCGTCCTCCACGGAAAAGACGGCGGCGGGAAATACATCGCCTATTTTCAAAGCTACACCGGTACCTACGCGCCCGTTGACCGTCTGCGGGAGCTTTTCGGCTCTGTGGCGGGGCTTTCGGACATCGCGGCGCTCTCGATAGGGACGCGGCCCGACTGCCTCGGCGGCGAAGTAGTGGAGCTTCTCTCGGATATCAGCGCGGTAAAGCCCGTCATGGTCGAGTTGGGGCTTCAGACCGTGCATGAGACTACCGCCGCCTATATCCGCCGCGGCTACAGGCTCGAGATTTTTGACGACGCGGTAAGGCGTCTGAAGGCGGCCGGGCTTGAGGTCGTCGTACACATGATAATCGGCCTGCCCGGAGAAAACCGTGAGATGATATTTGAAACGGCGGAGCATATCGCGCATTCGGGCGCGGACGGGGTCAAATTTCAGCTCCTCCACGTGCTGCGCGGCACCGATCTTGCGGAGGACTATGCCGCCGGGCGCTTTGAAACGCTGACGCCGGATGAGTACATCGACATTCTCGAGGGCTGCGTAAGGCGCATGCCGGCCGGAATGGTCATACACCGTCTCACCGGTGACGGGGCAAAGCGCGACCTCATTGCGCCGCTGTGGAGCGCTGATAAAAAGAAGGTCCTGAATGCCATCAGCCGCGCCTTTGAGAGAGACGGCGTTATTCAGGGCAGCTTGTTTACATAATTTTATTCCGATAATTTAATTTACATAATCTTGTGGACGTAATTGTAAAATTAAATAATTATGTTTACTTGCTATAACTTCTTCCAATTTCCTATGACGGCAGGAGCCGCGTTATAAAAGACTTAAAAGCAAATACCGCAGTCGTGTGACTGCGGTATTTGCTTTACATTTCAAAGAGATTCAGCTGACTGCTCTCCGGCATCTCGCCCAGCGCGCCCATGCGTTTGAGGGTGTCAAGGTGGGTCTGGCTGACCTTGGGGCAGGCGCGTCCCAGCTCCTCCATGGAGATGAACTGCGTCCCCATGTCCTTGCACCTCGCAAGGTCGATGGCCGCCGTCTCACCCAGACCGGAGACGGAGACGAAGGGCGGACGCAGCCGTCCGTCGTCGGTTATGAGGAATTTCGTCGCGTCGGACTCATAGAGGTCGATGGGGGCAAACTCAAAGCCGCGCATATTGAACTCGTACACGGCCTCCATGGTGACGAGGAGGTCCTCCTCGTTCGCGGTGAGGTCGTTTCTGCGCTTCATCTCGTTTATTTTCCGCCTCACGTCATCGGCGCCGCCGCACATACGCTCCGCGTCAAAGCCGCCCTTCTGGCTGCGGCGGTAGAAATACGCGCTGTAGAACGCCAGCGGCTCATGCACCTTGAACCACGCGATGCGGAACGCCATCGTGACATACGCGACCGCGTGCGCCTTCGGGAACAGATACTGGATCTTCCGGCAGGATTCGATCCACCACTCCGGCACGCCGAGCTGCTGCATCTCTTCCACGATGCCGTCCGGCCACGGCTTGCCCTTGTGGATGGCGCCCTTACGCACGGCCTCCATGAATTTGAACGCCCGCTTCGGCTCCATGCCCATCTCGATGAGATAGAGCATGATGTCGTCGCGGCAGCCGACGCACTTGTCGGTCGGGGCGATGCCGTTGACGACGATGTCGTGGATGTTGCCGGCCCACACGTCCGTGCCGTGTGAGAAGCCCGACAGACGGAC
>OIZL01001613.1_pt1 | contig 11744 bp, 10 predicted proteins | sample 1588541 | NCBI WGS metagenome assembly OIZL01 (sample SAMN03283285) | human gut metagenome | biome: human-associated habitat; material: feces | host: Homo sapiens | place: Peru | collected 2012 | reverse complement strand
TAATTGTGCTGCTATAATGGTTTATGAAGTATTAAGACAACAAAATTATAATGATCTTTTAAGAACAGAGCCATTTAAAGGAGAGGACTTTATAGAAACTGGAATAGATGCTAGCAAATAAGCTAGTTTTTTTGTTATATTAATATAAAAAAGACTAGTTAACTAGTCTTTTTTACTTGTTTACTTCAAGTTTTATTGAATTTATATTATCCATCATTATACTTATATAATCTTTTTTATCTTTTCTGTCACTAGCAGATAATGTTGCAAGTGAATTAAGGCTTATAGTTTGAATATTATAGGTATTTTTAAGTGTTTTAATTGTATTATTTTCTTCTTCATTATCTTTAATAAAAATATAATTTATACTTTTATTTGATATTAATTTTCTTACATCACTTATAACTTTATCAGTTAAATTTTCATTCTCTTCTAAAGATATTACAGTAAAACCATATTTTTCTAGATATTTAAACACATCATCACTTACTACTATAGTTTTATTATTTGCGTTATTTGCAACACTTTTTAATTCAGCATCTATTAATGAAAGATTAAGTTTTAATGTTTCATAATTATCATCTATTTTCTTTTTTTCTATAAAAGGATAAAATGTGGAAGATGCTAGAATATAGTCTACTAGCTTTCCTTCTGGTATTTCTTGCTTTGTTAATATTTTAGGAGTTCTTTTTTTGTAATTAAATGTTACAAGTCCGTAATCTATTTTTGATTTACGAATTTTTGATTCATCTATTAATCTATCTAAATATTCCTTTGCTTTATCAAATTTTAATCCTAAGGTTTTAAATACTTTTGTTTCATCCTTTGTAAACAAGTCATCAGTTGTAATTTTGAGCCACATTTTCTTTGCTATATGATATTTATTTTCTGCAAATAAAGCTGCATTTATCGAACCAATAGAACATCCGGTTACAATATCTATTTTGATATGCAGTTTTCTTAGTGCTTTCCATACTCCTATTTGATATGATCCTTTAGCACCTCCTCCAGAAAAAACTAATGCTCTTTTCATATATTCACCTCATTTAAACTATTTATAATCTCAAATTATCTTTATAATTACTTCTTTAGTGTAACATATTTTTATAAAAAATAATAGTTTTATTATTGTAAAAATGAGAATTTTACTAAAAAAAGAAAACTTGAATTAGTAAATTTTATTATTTGTCCTATACTTGGCCCTTCTTTTAATAATTTACTTGTTATTGATAATTTTTTCATATTTTTCTGTGCTATAGTTTTATAATAACAAAAAAGTACTCTTTCAAGTACTATTTTGTTATTTCATATAAAACACTTCTAATTTTTTGTCATTGTGTAACATTTTAACGGTTACTTCTGTAGGATAACCTAAATCTTCCTCATATTCTACTTTTACTTTTACTATATATGCTTTGTCATCACTTATCTTTTTATAACTATAATTATTAGTTCTTACACTTTCTACACTAGTAGAGCTAACCTTTGGAAGTTCTTGCTTTCTATCACCATATACATTATGTTCTATATACTTATATACAGTTTCGGTGGCTTCATATACAAAGTTTTTTTCATAATCGCTTAATATAAATTCAGTTCCTCCGACATCATTTTTTGATATTTTATTGTCTAAGTTATAGAAATCAAATACTAGCATTTGCGCAACTAGTTTTGCATAAGCTTCTTCATCCACTGGTTCTTCTTTTAATACTTTATCTAGTTCTTCAAATAATTTTTTATATTCTTTTGGTGCATCTTCTTCTAGTGTATATCCATAATCTTTAATTTCATTTACTATTTTTACAGTAGTAGGTTTTGTGCTACTTCTAAATCTTTTATAAACGAAATATCCTCCTATGGATAAAGCAAGTACTAATATAATTATTGTTATAATTATAAAGGTTTTTTTTACTTTCTTTTTTATTTTCATTTTTCCACCTCATATTTTTTATTAGATAATATTTTGTTAAAGTAATTATATATAATTATGTTATTAGAAACATCTAATTTTTCATCTGCTAGTGATTTGTTTTTTTCTATGTATGTTTCGTTTAATGGAATATCAGTTAATGGTTTATATTCATTTTTGGAGTCATTATAGTAAACATAATTGGTTAAGAAATTACCATTAGGGAAAACTACTATATTATCTTCTAAATGATTAAATATATCACTACCTAAACTGTAATCACTAGAAATACCAATCATATTACCTAAAGTAGGAAGCACATCATACATTCCCATAGCGGTAGTAATTGTTTGGGATACGCCACCTTTACTCCAGATAATAAATGGTACACTTCTATTTAATTCATTTTCATAATAATCATAAGAAATATAATCTTTATCGTCTATAGTTCTAATTATATCATGTTCTTCATCATAATTAAAGTATTCTTCCCATAATGATGAAGAAATTCTAGCATCATGGTCTCCATATATGACAACTATTGTATTATCTAATAGATTTCTTTTGTCTAATTCTTCAATTAATAGTCCAATTTGTTCATCAGCATAATTAACTGAGACAAAGTAATCACCTAATTTTGTATCTTTTAAGAATTTATAACCCTCATCACCAAATAAATCATTAAATTCTGTAAAGTGTTCATCGTAACTGAATGGTGTATGGTTACTTAATGTAATTAGGGTCCCATAGAATTTTTCATGTTCTTTTGCTATTTGTTCAATATAGTCAACTGATTGTAATACGAATGATTTATCTGATAGACCAAAACCGATAGTTTCATCTATATCGTAAGAAGATTTTTCATAGAATTTATCGTATCCTAAACTTTTATACATTAGGTTTCTATTCCAAAAATCTCCATTATTAGCGTGCATACAGAATGTATAGTATCCTTTGTCTTTTAGTAAGGAATAAGTTGTAACGTAACTGCTGTTGTAATAGTTATTAAATACTGTACCTATTTTTACTGGTAGTAGTGATGTCGCATAAGTGAATTCTGTATCACTACTAGTACCAAAGCTTACTTGCGAATAAAAGTTATTAAAATATATTCCTTGTTTTGCTAATTTGCTTAAATTTGGTGCGATTAGTGTTCCGTTTATTTTTCTATTTATGACTACATTTTGCATACTTTCTGCATGAATAGCAATGATGTTTTTATCTTTAAAAATGTTACTCATTTCATTAGAATATTCTTTTTGTTTATTATCATAATATTCATTTATTTTTCTATAGGCTTTATCTGTACCAAATAAAGTAATAGTTTTTGATTCTATACTTTTTACTATGTCATTTACTTGATATAAGTATACGCCAAATCTAGTAACTGAGTATTCTCTATTCCATTGTGTATAAAATCTACTATAGTCTACTCCTTTTAAAGTTGATATGAATAATATAAATAATATTAAGACATAGTAGTATATAGTTTTATATATGGTTTTTTTCATATAAGATGATTTTTGTTTAACTATTTTTTTATTTATAAAGTATAGAAATATTGGAAACCATAGGAATACAAAGTATTTTATATTAAGTAAATTGCCTAATACATTGGCATCTCCAGTTTCATGGTTGGTAATTATAAATGATATAAAAGTAATAGAAATAAAACTATTGTAATAACTATAGTACACTATATTAGCTAAGCATATAATAACTGATAATATTGACACGATGATTAAGTATGTAAATCTTTTGTTTTCTTTAAATGAAAAGTAAAATGATGCAAATATAATGGATATAAATAAATCTGCGAGAAAAGGAGTAATGCTGTAAAAATTACCCACTGTGAAGGCTCTTAGTAAAATTCCATTTATTAATGAACCTAATATATAGTAGAAAACTATTTTGTTTTCTTTGTATATTGTTTTTATTTTAGTAAAATTATCTAAGAAAGTTTTTTTTGTGTTTTTAAATAAATTTTTTATTTTCTTTTTCATTTTTACACCTTTAATCATTTTGATATTTATTTATATTAATAGCCATACCTAGTACAAAAAGATATGATAAGAGATATATCCATGATAATAGAATTAGTATGTTGGCAAAGTTTCCATAAAGGACATCGTATTTAGCCATGTTAGTAATGTAAAATGCAAATACTTCTGTTACTATTATCCAACTAAATGAAGTGAAAAGCGCTCCAAGCGTAGTTTTACTACTTTCTATTTTTTTGTCAGGTGCCATTGTATATAGTAATTTAATATTTATAAATATAAAAGTAAATGAAAGTAACCATTTTACAATTTTATATACGGCACTAGAAACTTCTACTTCTCCAAAGAGGTATTTAAAGAGTAAATCTCCGAATACTGGTATAAAAATCATAAATAGCATTAGAAGTATGATAATGAATATCATTATTAGTGATTTAACTCTTGACTTAATGAAACTTGGTTGTTTTATATTGTATAGTTCATTAGAAGCATATATGATTGCTACAGGACCGTTTAATGCAAGTAATACATAAAATATGATTAATACTCCTAAGGTACTATAGTTAGTGTTGTTAACTAAGTCTCTAATAATATCTCCAAATACTGTTGGTAAGTTGTTTTCTATGATACTTAATAAGTTAAAATTTTTAATTACTATTCCTGCTACAAAAGATAGTAAAAGTAGAATTGGGACAAATGACATTAATAAGTTAAAAGCTATTTGTCCCGGTAAAATTTTAAGTTCTGGTTTGCTAAGCACCATTAGAAATTTTTTGAATGTTTTTTTTGTTTTTTCCATTATTTATAATTTTGCTCTTTGTTAGTTTTCATTTCTATTGTAGCATCATTAATTGCATCTTCTATAGTATTCATTTCATCTTCTATAATACTATAACCTATTGCAGCGCCAAAACTATATGGCAATTTTTCTAATTCTTTTTCAAGTTTAGAAATATAAGCATTGATTTGAGTTTTTGTGTATCCAATTAGATATATTAAGAATTCATTTCCATCAGTTCTTACTATTTCGCTTCTTTCTAATTGTGTATTAATTAGTATGGCGGCGGCTTTTTTAATTAGTAAATCGCCTTCATTATATCCATAATTGTCATTAATATATTTTAAATTATTTAGGTCTATAACAATTATTGATTTAGGGTATATTTTTGTATCGTCCCATTTGTTTATATTAGCATTTAAGTAATTTCTATTTTTAAGTGAGGTAAGCATATCATTATATTTTAAGACGTTTTCTTTTTTACCTTTATTTAATTTTACTTTACTTTTTGTTATTACTACAAATGATAATAAAATAAATATTGGTACTAAAATTATACAAAGTATAACAACGTATATAGATTTAAAATTACTTTCACTGTTTAAATTAGAGTAATAGTTACTAATGCTTCTATTTTTTATTTCATAGTAGTCAGTGTTATTTAAAACAAAATTAATAAGTTTATATAATACATCATTACTATTTTGAACATAATAATATGAGTTATTATTATAGTTATCCATAAATAGGAAATTGTATGAAGATAGACTATTTTTATTTGCGATATAGTCATATTCATCAAGCACTAATATATCGTCAGAAGATATTTTACTATTTAAATTATCTATTTGTTTAATTAGAGTATTGTAATTATCATTTAAATAGTTATATAAATTTGTATTTTTATATAAAACAATACTTTTATTAACAAGTCCTGTTCTATCTGTTATAATTTGGTTATTTTTAGATAGTGCAACTAATTTTGAGTCAAATGCTGAAATAGTTTTATATCCTGTTTCATTTGTATAGTTAAAGTTAATGAATGCTATGTCTACAACTCCTTGTTTAATTGCATTTACTAGCTTTTCTTCAGAATCATAAGATATGAATTCAAAGTCGATATTTGCCATACTAGAGACTACATTTATATATTCTCCTGCTAAACCATATAATTTATTGCCTTCTAGAATGTTATATGAACTATTTTTAACAAAACCATATGTAAAGGTACGACTAGATAAATTAGATTTATCTTCGTCGGTTATAGATTTATTACTTATATATAAATTCATTAAGTTTTTTTCGTATGAAGATTCATAACTAATATCTTTCCAATCTTCTAAGTATTTGATTAAAATATCATTTAATCGCTCTGTTTGTCCTAGTCTTAATACTATTTTATTGGATAAATTATTGAAATCATATTTAATAAATAAGTTTTTATCTAATACTTCATCAAAAATAATATAACGTGGTCCAATTATATAACTTACTACTCCACTATTTAAGGCATTAACAAGTTCACTTACTGTTTCATAAGTTTTAATTTGGACACTAGAGTTGTAATTAGTAAATTTAATGTCTTTATCGTTATCAAGTATTCCTACTATAGGAGAATTTAAATCTTTAAAGTTTACTATAAACCCTTCGTTTTTGCCTACTAAAACATAACTATCTTCCATTATTAATAGGTCTTTATCTGTTAGTTTGTCTGTATTTTTTAATACTAAAATAGATAAATTATTAGCAGAATTTATATCACTATTTGGATAAGTGTACGATTTTTTATTAAATTTTAATCCAGTAGTTTCAAGCTTACTTAGGAAGTCAAATAAAACTCCTGTACCATTTTTTCCAATAAAACTAAGATTGTTAGGAACATCTATATCTATTAGAGTTGTTTTATTACTTTCAATCCATTGTTTTTCTAAAAGAGTTAGTTTACTTTCTTCATCTTCAGCATTAAGAAAGAAAAATACGCTTAAAAGGATAACTAAAGCAACTAAAACTGCTGTTACTATTTTCCACAGTTTAAATTTATTTTTACTACTTTTTTTCTGTTTATTTTTCATAATTCACCTTCTAAAATGTAAAATCTTTCTCAGTTTTGGTTTTGTATCCGATAAGATTATAACTGTCGTCTTCGCTTGTTAAGAAAAGTTCTATATCGTAATAGTTTAATTGTTCTTCAGTAAAGTATTCAAGTATAGTAGATGTAATTTTTTTAGCGTCTTTTTCTTTTACACCTTTTTTTATGGTAAGAATGATATTAACGATTCTACCATTAGTATAACTGTTTGATTTTGAAACGATATTTTCATCTACTATTTCATCATCAAGTTTTTTTAACTCTTCTTTTGTAACTTTTACTTCTTCTATTCCATCTAATCTGTCACCATATACAGGTTTTCCATTACTAGGAATTAGAAAACTATATAAACCATAACCCAAAAATATAAGTAACACAAAGATTATTATAGCAAGTGTTGTATACTTATTTTTTTTTAAATCTTTTAAAAACTTATTCATATAACCACTCCTTATTAATATAAGTCTATTATAGATATTATATCACATATTAAATATAATTTGTAGATTTTATTTTTTTAAGATATTAAGTAAAGTTTCATTAACTAATTTAGGATTGAAGTTTGATTTTACTTCTTTCATTACCATGCCCATTAAGAATTTGAATGCATTTTCTTTACCATTTTTATATTCATTAACACTATCGGTATAGTTTTCAAGTACTTTGTATATTATTTTTTCTAAGTCTTCTTTGTTATTATTTAGTGTAATGTTATTTTTCTTTAGGATGTCTTTAATAGATAGTTCTGTTTCCATAATTTCTTCTATTAAGTCTTTGAATATTTTTGAAGTTATTTCTCCATTATTTAACATATTAACAAGACAAATAAATTTATTTTTATCTAATTTAGTATCAAAAATACTAATTTTTTTATTATTTAGATAATTTGAAATATCTCCTAGTAATAGATTACTAGCTATTTTAAAGTCTATGTCTTCTTCGATAAACATATTTAAATAATCAGATAATTCTTTTTTATTGATGATTTTATCAATATTAATATCAATTATTCCTCTTTTCTTATAGATTTCTCTTCTTTCATTTGGCAATAATACTAATTTGTTTTTAGCGTTTTCTATTTGGTTATCACTTAAATATAGGTATGGTATATCTGGTTCTGGGAAATATCGATAATCATTACCTATTTCTTTTTTTCTCATTGGCAAAGTTTCTCCAGTAGTATCATCAAATCTTCTTGTTTCTTCTTCAACTGGTAAGTTCTGCTCTAGTAAGTTAGTTTGTCTTTTTATTTCACTAGTAATGGCTAAACCAACATTTGAAATTGACCCGATGTTTTTTACTTCGCATTTAGTTCCTAAAGTAGAAGTGTTACTTAGTGAAACATTAACATCTGCTCTCATTGAGCCTTCTTCTATTTTACAATCACTAACTCCTAAATAGAATAATAATTCTCTTAGTGTTTCTAGGTATTCCATGGCTTCTTCTTTTGTTGTTATATCAGGTTTTGATACTATTTCTATTAATGGCACTCCTGCCCTATTATAATTTAATAAAGTTCTGGAAGAAGTATGCATGCTTTTAGCAGTATCTTCTTCTATGTGGACACGTTCTATACCTATTTTTTTAGTGTATGAAGTCATGTTTATTTCTAGAAAGCCATCATAACCAATTGGAGTTCTGGCTTGAGTAATTTGATAGCCTTTTGGTAAATCTGGATAGAAGTAGTTTTTTCTATCAAAATGCATCTTTTTACTAATATTGCAATTAAGTGCAAGAGCACTTACTAAGGCTTTTTCTACTACATTTTTATTTACTGTAGGTAGTGTTCCTGGATAACCTAAATCTATCTCGTTAACATTGGAATTAATAAGAGCATTATAATCATTTTTTGATGGAGAGAAAACTTTGGAATTAGTTTTTAACTCGACATGTACTTCAATTCCTATTGTAGGTTTGTAATTATTCATTTTTTACACCTCCCGGTACTAAATCTAAATTAAGTTTTTTTTCAATAAAACTTGCTAATTTATAAATTGTTTTTTCATCGAATTTATTACCTATTATTTGCATTCCTATAGGTAATTTATCTTTAGAAAATCCTATTGGTAAGGAAAGTGCAGGAAGTCCAGCCATATTAACAGGAATAGTTAGTATATCATCAACGAAACTTTTGTTTGGGTCGTCAAGTGAATAATCAAGTTGATATGGTAAAGAAGTTGTTGTAGGTCCTATAATCAGGTCATAATTTTTAAATACTTTGTCAAACTCTAAGCTCATATTTTTTCTAATTTTTAGAGCTCTGTTATAGTATGTGATTGCATTTGGACCACTTAGTAAGTATGATCCTACCATTATTCTTCTTTTAACTTCATTACCAAAGCCAATAGAACGTGTTTTATCGTATAGTTCTTCTTTTGTTTTATATTCTTTGCAAGAATATCCGTATTTTACACCATCAAAACGCGCTAAATTTGAAGATGCCTCTCCTAGGGCAATAATTTGATATAATGGAACCGCATAGTTAATATAAGGAATATCTATTATATCAATTTTGATATTTTCTTTTTCTAATAAACTTTTTATTTCATTAAATTTATTTAAAATTTCTTTATCAATCGTATCATTTAGATAAAATCTAGGTATCGCTATTCTCATTTTGGAAACATCTTCACCTATTAAACTAGTAAAATCTTCGTTACTTTCTATATTGGTTAAATCTCTTTCGTCTTTTTTGCTTATTACATTAAGTAATAAGGCGTTTTCGTATACATTTCTAGTCATTGGTCCAATTTGGTCTAAACTTGATGCGAACGCAATAAGTCCAAAGCGTGATACTCTTCCATATGTTGGTTTTAATCCTACAATACCACAAAAACTAGATGGTTGTCTGATTGAACCACCGGTATCACTTCCAAGCGCAAGTGGTGTTATTCTACTTGAAACGCATACTGCAGAGCCTCCTGAAGAACCTCCTGAAACCAGTTTTTTATTCCAAGGATTAAGAACTGGTCCGTAAAAACTAGTTCTATTTGATGAACCCATGGCGTACTCATCCATATTAAGTTTTCCGATAATAACCATATTACTTTTATTAATGAGCTCTACTACATAAGCATCATATATAGGATTAAAATTATATAGCATTTTAGAGCCTGCGGTTGTTAGTAAGTTTTTAGTTATTATATTGTCTTTAAGCGCAATAGGTATACCAAAAAGAACATTATCTACTTCTTTTTTGTCTAATTCTTTGGCTTTTTTTATTGCTTCTTCTTTATTTAATGTAATAAAGCAATTTAAGTCTTTATTTTGTTCTATTCTTTCAAAAGATTCAAGTACCAAATCTAATACTTTAATTTTTTTATCTTTTAAAAGTTTATTAATTGATAATATATCTAAATCTAAATACTTAGTCATTAAAAACACCTCTTACTTCAATGAAATTGTCTAGTTTCTCTGGAGCATTCTTAAGTACATCTTCTATTTCAATGCCTTGTTTGCTAGTGTCATCGCGTAATATAGTGTCATTAGACCATGGTGCAATTAAGATACCGTTTTCTTCTAGTTCTATGTCATTAATTTTTTCTATTTCATCTAATATTTTCTTTAAATCATATGAATACTTTTCTATTTCTTCATTAGTAAGTTCTAGTTTTGCTAGTTTGGCAACGTGTAGAACTTCTTCTTTTGATAATTTTCCCATATAATCACCCTCGCCTTACAATTATAACACGGATAGTAAAATAAGTAAAATTAATTAAATAATAAAAAAAGACTTAAATTTAAATCTTTTCAATGACTAAGGTTTTGTCTTTTCTATCGTAATATAGATATAGAAATTTAGGTATAATAATTACAATGAATAGTAGTAATAGTTTAACATTAATAAATGCTAAGAACATCATCATTACTGCTTCAGGAAAAAGTGTAATATATACGATTGGTTCATAAAGTAAACCTGCTATGTTAAGGAGTAATAAAATTGCTCCACCAAATATAATTATAGCTAGTAATGGTTCATAATAGATACTTGTAGTTCCTAAAAAGCAGATTGGAGAACTAACTAAGCAAGCTTTAGTCATAGTGCCGTTATTTACAAGTACTATAAATAAGAACATTAAGTATATGATATAAAATGCAATTGGTACAAATAAATATTTTCTATATCTTGAACAGCCTGGGTCTATTAAAGGGATTCTGCCTAGGCATTCATCTATTATTTTTCTATCGTTTTCTAATTCTATTTTTTCACTTTTCTTCATGGTAACACCTCTTTACTCTATAAACATTATATAACAATTATAGACTAAATACAAGGGGATTTTTGACAGATTTTTAGTTCTTATAAACTTACTAATTAGTGGAAGTGTTGGAGTAATTTACAACTTTATTCCAAGGATAATTTGTATAAAAATCAATATCTAAATCAATTGTAACATAATTTGAATTAGTCAAGCTTTTTTATAATTGCACACGCAAATTGATATATCAATTTGCAAAGGTGTTTTTATATTGACATAATCTATTTAGTTTCAATTAAATTTTTATTTAAAGTTTCCAATTCTTTAATTGTTTTATCATTTTCCAACACTTTCATTTGTCTAATTGCAGAATTGTTTAATTTAATTAATCTTTCTTTTTGAGGAATATTATCATTAATTAATTCTGCATTTGTATTTTCTAAATTACACAATATTAATAAATGTTTTAAATCCGTATAATCTCTAATATTTCCTCTTAAATTCGGATTGCTTTCTTTCCATTCTTTAGCAGTCATTCCAAACAAAGCAACATTTAATACATCTGCTTCTTCTGCATAAATATATTTCTTTTGATTTTCAGTTATTTTTGGAACAATATTTTGTTTTATTGAATCAGTATGAATTCTATAATTAGTTTTAGCTAACATTCTATTTGCAGTCCAATCCATTTTATGCTGATAGGATTCATTTCTTTTTAGTCTTTCAAATTCTTGTATAACATATAATTTAAATTCTGGAGATAACCAAC
>OIZL01001612.1_pt1 | contig 11746 bp, 14 predicted proteins | sample 1588541 | NCBI WGS metagenome assembly OIZL01 (sample SAMN03283285) | human gut metagenome | biome: human-associated habitat; material: feces | host: Homo sapiens | place: Peru | collected 2012 | reverse complement strand
TTTAAATTTTTCAGTAATTGTTTTTTTGATTTTTTCACATTCAGTTTTTGAATTACTCAATGCTTGTAAAGCGTTGTAGGCATCATTTTTTTCTTCGATTGTAGCTGTGTCATCTAATAAAATACTTTGATACTCATTCATTTCCTTTAGAACTGTCTCATCAGATGCAACTTGAAGTGCCACGATAATGTCAGATTCTTTTACTTCTACTGGGTTGCTTACATTATTTTCTCCGGCTAAAACACTTAATGTTTCGTCTTTCATTGTTACATAATATATTCCTAATACTAGTATTAGAGAAAATAGTGTAACGAACCATAAATTTTGTTTGTTTATCATAAATATTCCTCCATCTAAAGCTACTTAAGTATATGAAAGAAAATATTTTAATATTACATTTTTATCTATTGTTGTTTTCATTACGAAAAAAGGTCAGAAACGGAAAAAATTCGTAATGAAAACTATTTTTAGAATTAAATTAGTTATTTTAGAATTGATTTTAAATTATAATTTATAAAAAATTAGATAAGCCCCTTGCATGAATGGGGTTTTTTAGATATAATTATTTATAAGGTAATGGGAGATGTGTGCATGCGAAGAATAATAGCTAGTTTGGATATTGGTAGTCATACAATTAAACTTGTTGTTGGTGAAATAGTACGTGGAAAACTTAATATATTAGCATGTGTTGATACCCCATCACGAGGAATAAAAAAGGGATATATTGTTAATCCAGAAAGTGCTATAATTGCTATAAAAGATGCTTTTGATAAATGTGAAAATATGATAGGCCTTCCTATAAAAAAGGTTTTATTAAATGTACCTACTGATAATCTTGAATGTTTTGTTTCAAGTGGCTCTATTAATATTACTTCTGAAGATAATGTTATTACTCATGAAGATGTAACTAAAGCAATGCAAAAAAGTATATATAAAAAATTTGATAATAATAAAGAACTTGTTGGGGTGCTTCCTACAAAGTTTATCTTAAATGATGATGAAGTTGTATCTAATCCTATTAGATGTGTTGCTGGAAAACTTACAGTTAATGTTGTAGTAGCTGTAGTACCTAAAACAAATACAGAAAATATTATTAGAGTTTTAGATAAAATGGGTATAAAGGTTATGGACGTTTGTATAGGCCCTCTTGCAGATTTTTATGAATTTAAAACCCCTGATAAAATTAATGAAATAGGTGCAGTAGTAAATATTGGTTATAGTAATACAGTTGTTTCAATAATTAATAAAGGTATAATTACCTCAAGTGAAATAATTGATTTAGCATCAAGTGCAATTGATAAAGATATTGCCTATGTATTTAAGACAAATAAAAAAGATGCAAATTATATTAAAGAAAACTTAACATGTGCTGATATTCACATGGCAAGACCTAATGAAAATATAACTATTAAAGATATAAATGGTGATGATAGACAAATTTCAGAATATGATGCAAGCGCTGTAGCTATTTCAAGACTTAAGGAATTAGCTGGTTTAATAAAAAAACAAATTAACCTCTTAACAAAAAAGGAAATAAGTTATATAATAATTACAGGGGGAGTAACTCAAATGGCCTATTTTGATCATTTTATAGATGATAATTTTAAAAATTTAGCTATTTTTGAAAGTGTAAAAGAGGTAGGTGCAAGAAATAATAAATATTCTAGTTGTGTAGGAGCAATTAAATATTACAATAGTAGATTAAAATTAAGAAATGTTGAAGTATCAATTTTTAATTTGGATGAGCAAGAAGAACTTGGGGGAATAGGTAAGAAAGTAAATATATCCGATAATTCTCTTCTTGGTAAAATATATGGATATTTTTTTGATAATTAAGGAGGAAAGTAAATGTCAAATTTAGTAATGGATCAAGTTGCAAAGATAAAAGTGGTTGGTGTAGGTGGAGGCGGTTGTAATGCCGTTAACCGAATGATAGAAGAAGGAGTACAAAGTGTTGAATTTTATGTAGTTAATACTGATTTACAAGTACTTAATGCTTCACTTTGTTCTAATAAAATTCAAATAGGCAAAAATATTACTGGTGGTAGAGGTGCTGGAGCAAACCCTGAAGTAGGTAGAGCTGCTGCCCTTGAAAGTAAAAGTGAACTTGAGGAAGCTTTATCAGGTGCTGATATGGTATTCGTTGCTTGTGGAATGGGTGGCGGAACTGGTACTGGTGCTGCACCAATTATTGCAGAAATTGCTCAAGAATTAGGTTCGCTTACAGTAGGCATAGTTACAAAACCATTTAAATTCGAAGGCAAAAGAAGAATGGAAAATGCTTTACTTGGTTTAGATGATTTAAAAAAACATGTTGACACTTTAATTGTTATTCCAAATGATCGTTTAAGAGATATCATAGATAAAACAACATCATTTGATGATGCATTCAAAGAAGTAGATAATGTTCTTCATAGAGGAGTACAATCAATTTCAGATCTTATCGCTGTTACAGGAGTTATTAACCTAGACTTTGCAGATGTTAAGACTGTTATGGAAAAAAGTGGTACAGCAATTATTGGTATTGGATGTGCTGCTGGTGAAAATAGAGCAATTGAGGCCGCTAAACAAGCAGTATCAAATTCACTTCTTGAGGAAACTATTGATGGTGCGAGAAATGCTATTGTTAACGTAACTGGTGGTAATAATCTTACATTATTTGAAATTGAGGATGCAGTTGAAACTGTTAGAGAGGCTGCTAATAATGATGTAAATATTATCTTTGGTGCTATCAAAAATGAAAATCTTCAAGATGAAGTTATTGTTACCGTAATTGCTACAGGTTTTGATGATGAAATAAGCAATGAAACATTATTTGATGGTCAACTTCCTAAAAGAAAAACACCAGAGATATTAGATAATGATTATGAAATTCCTCCGTTTTTAAGAAGTCAAGATTAAGCTACATAATGTAGCTTTTTTTTTTGAAAAATTAAATTATCATACTTTTTTTGACATAATTTTTATAGTTAATCTTATAAAATAGTTATGGTGATATTATGAAAATCTATATTGAAATAGTTATTCTTATAAATTTTATATATGATTTTTTAATATTATTAACTATTTCCTCAACACTTAAAAGAAATAGAAAAACATATTATTATTTATTATCATCATTAATTGGCACAATATCTTTACTTTTACTATTTATTAAAATAAATAATATTTTACTTTTTTTACTTAAAATATTTATTAGTGTAATTATGGTTATAGTGGCTTTTGGCTATAAATCTTTTAAATATACTTTAGCTAATTTATTTTATTTTTATATGACATCAATAATACTCGCTGGTTTTTTATATTTACTTAAGGGAAAAAATGCTAATTTTAATTTAAATTATATTTTACTTTTAATAATTAGTCCAATAATACTTTTTATTTATTATAAAAGTAATAAAACATTAAAAAATACATATAGTGATTATTATAAAATAAAAATAGTATTTGATAAAATAGAGTTTAATTTAATATCTTTTTATGATAATGGAAATAATTTAATTGATCCTGTAACAGGTAAAAGTGTAATTATTGTAAATAGTAGTTTACTAAAAAAAATATATAATATTAGGACACCAACTTATGTTCCTGTTAAAACAATAAGTGGTTCATTTTTAATGAAATGTTTTAAGCCAAGCTATATCATTTTAAATGATAAAAAAATATATAATTATTTGATAGGTGAAAGTAATATAAAATTTTCAGATGGAGTGGATGTACTTTTAAATAAAAAATTAAAGGAGGATGGTTATGTTTAAAAGACTTTTATTAAAATTTTTTTTGAAGTATGAAGAGGTGTTTTTTGTGGGAGCAACTGATAAACTTCCACCACCACTTTCAAAAGATGAAGAATTAAAATATCTAGTGCTTGCCAAATCTGGAGATTCATTTGCTAAAGATAAACTTATTGAGCATAATTTACGACTAGTGGTATTTCTTGCTAAAAAATATGAAACTACAGGATATGATATCGAAGATCTTGTTTCAATAGGATCCATTGGCCTTATAAAAGGAATAAATACTTATAAAATAGATAAAAATATTAAACTTGCAACTTATGCCTCAAGGTGTATATCTAATGAAATATTAATGCATATAAGAAAAAATAAAAAAAGTAAAAATGATGTTTCTTTAGATGATACACTAAATTTTGATGCCGAGGGTAATGAACTTAAACTTTCTGATGTAATAGGTACGGAAATAGATACTGTAGATAAACAGTTTCAAAATAAAATGAATAAAGAATTTTTAGTTAATGAAATAAATCATTTATCTAAACGTGATAAAGAAATTATGACACTTCGATATGGACTCAATAATACAAAAGAATATACTCAAAAACAGGTAGCTAATATGCTTGGAATTTCTCAAAGTTATATATCAAGAATTGAAAAAAAGGTTATAAATAATATTTCAAAAGTTATAAATTAAAAAAACGCTCAATTTAATGAGAGTTTTTTATTTGTTATCCTTTTTTATGTTTTTACCAAGTACTGCACCAATTACAGATGATGATAATAATATTATATAATATATTAAAGTTGATATATGAATGCTTTTTATAAAAAATATAAGTGTTATAATAAATAGAGAAATAATTAACTTGCATCCGTTAAGTAATCCTTCAATATAACCTTTTTTATTTGTGTTTTTACCTTTGAAAAATGATAACAGGAAAAATAAAACAATATTTAAAATAAATGAAATTAATTTTGTAATGTAGTAAGATATTCCAATAAGATTTAAAAATCCTAAAATAAATGATATAAATAATTCAATAAGAATAAAAATACCAATATATTTTCCATAATTTAATACTTTTTTTATAATAATCACCTTGATAAATAATATGAAATGTTTAAAAAATTATTACTTTAACCATAATAATAATGGTGATAATATGGTTTTATTTAAAGTTATTGTAAGAACTCTATTTTTTTATTTTTTTATAACTATATCATATAGATTAATGGGTAAAAGAGAAATAGGTCAGCTTGGCGTAATTGATTTAATTGTATCAATTTTAATTGCAGAACTTGTAGCTATATCTATTGAAAATCATTCAGATCCTATGTATTTAACAATTATTCCAATATCTTTTTTGGTATTACTTGAAATATTTTTTGCTTATATTACAATGAAAAGTAGACGCTTACGTTTTATTTTAGATGGAAAACCATCACTTATCATATCAAATGGAAAAGTAAATTATCATGAAATGATAAAGCAAAGATATACACTTGATGATTTGCTTTTATCATTAAGACAAAAAGGAATTAGAGATATTTCCGATGTTGAATTTGCTTTTTTAGAGGCTAATGGAAAACTTTCAATTTTTAAATATAAACCATTTAAAATAAAAGGTGATTATCCTCATCCAATAATTATAGATGGGGTAATTGATGAAGAAACTTTAAAAAATATTAATAAAAGTGTTTGGTGGCTTAATCATATTTTAGAAAAAGAAGATATTTTAGTTGAAAATATATTTTATGCGTTTTATAAAAATAAAAAAATTTATATCATAAAAAAAGGTAGTTAATCTACCATTTCAAAACGATATTCTTGTGTTGCATTTGGGTATTTTTCTTTATCTACACGTGAAGCAAATATATCTAATGGTCTAACCCATATTTTTCCATCATGATTAGATTTATAGATAACAACTTTAATTGGGTTTCCATTTTCATCGGTTTTTTCGCTATCTAAACCTATAAAAAGTACTTTATACACATTACCCTTAAAATGCCTATATGTTTTGTTTTCAATAATTTCTCTCATAAAATACACTCCTATAAAATATTATACATTTTTTACTTTAAAATATCTACATTTTATTATATAATTATTAAAGAAGGTAGGTTGATTAAATGAAAGCACTGTGTGTTGGTCAAAGTAAATTTGATATTACATGTAATTTAGAAAGTTTTCCAGTAGAGGGAAGTAGTAATAATTATACAAATGTTTCCGAAGAAATTGGTGGTAATATGGTAATTGCTTCTTATTTACTAGGTAAATATAAAGTTGATACATATTTTGGTTCAATAATTGGTGATGATACATTTGGTTCTTTAATTAGAAAAGGGTTAGAAAAAGTTGGCGTTCATACAGAATATATGGAAATAGCTTATGAAAAAAGAACTGCAATAAGTAATATTCTTTTAAATAAGATGGCTAAAACTGAAATGAATTTAATCAAAGATAAACTACTTATGAAAAAAACTGAATTTTCTATGGACCCTGATTTAGTTTTAGTAGATTCATATGATTATGGTGCTTCTTTAGCAGCCCTTAATAAATATGCAAATAAAATTACAATGATTCTTGCTTATACGCCAAATTCAGAAACTATTGAACTTTGTAAATATACAAAATATATAATTGCAAATAAAAATTTTGCTAGCGTTGTAAGTGGTATAAAGATAGATTTTAATAATCCAAGTTCTCTTGTTAATGCATACTCCGCACTTTTAAATAAATTTCCAAATAGAAACATAATTGTAACTTTAGGTGATAAAGGTGCTATGTATTTAGCCGATAATCAAATAAAAGTTATGCCCGGACTTAAACTTAATGAAGTGGACTCTACAGGTGCAAAAGCTGTTTTTGCTTCTTCAATTGCATATTCAGTTTTAAAAGGATTTGATATTGAAAAAGCAGTTACTTTTGCAAATATTTCATCAGGATTATCAGTTGTTAAAGTTGGCGGGGTTTCTTCAATACCAGATTATGATGAAATAATGAAATATTTTCATCAAAAATATCCTGATGTAGATTCACTTCAAAGTTCGAGTATAGATAGTATTAATAATGATAACCAGCAAAACGCCTAAACTCGATTTACATGGTGAAGTTGAAAGTATGGTAGAGGTACTTGTAAATAGTTTTATAAAAGAGAACATACTTTTAAAAAATGATACTATAATAATAATTCATGGTAAAAGCACAAATATTTTAACAAAAAAAGTTCATCGTGTTTTAAAAAATAATAATTATGTTCAAAAATATTATTTAGATAATTGGAATTTAGGACAAACAATAGTGGAGCTTAAAGAAAATCTTTAGGCTTTTAATTTGACAAATTTAAAAAAATAAGTATAATAGTGTTAGTTTTAAGGGGGATAAAATGAAAGATTATTTAAATGAATATAAAGGTTATTGCTTAACATGTAAAAATTATGATTTAGCTAGTAAATCTGATGCCACAACAAGAGGATTTCGTTGCACTCGTCATGGAAGACCAATGGCAATGGATGAAAAATGTTCAAGTTATTCAAAAGATACTGTAAGAAGTAATTCTTATATTGATACGCAAGTTAGATGGATGGCAAAACATGGCTATGATCCAAGAAGGGATAAAGATACATTTTGTTATATTACGACAATATGCTGTGATATATTAGGCTTTGAAGATAATCATAAATATTTAGAGAGTTTAAGAACAATAAGAAATTATTTACTTTCCATAGATGTGGGTAAAAAAATACTTCTTGATTATGATGTATATGGCGTTTTAATTGCTCAAAAAATATATGATGATTATGTAGTTAATCATGAAAAAGTAATTAATATGATTAATAATACTTTTATACCTTTATATTTTGAACCACTTACAAATTTAGTTCAAAATGGGCAAATTCCAAAAGCTATTAACTTATATGTTAAAATGACCTTTATGCTTATGAAAAAATATAAGATTAAATATATACCAATTAATGAAAAAAATATTGATGTAAATAATTTAGGTCATGGATATAATAGAGTTAAAAAATATAACTTATATTAATTTTTTATAAAATGTAATCAATGACTTGACAAAACATATAATGTTGGTGTAAACTATTTTTAGTTAATTAGAGGAAAGAGATTTTTATCCACCTGATCGAAGTAGTTTTGATAGGTCAAAAGCTTAAATATTAAAATGATGCTTTTAAGGTGGATAGTAATATCCATCTTTTTAATTAAAAGGAGGGAAAGAGTATAGCAAAGATTGAAGATTTACCAATTAATAATCAGATTAAAGCTGAACAAGTTTTGGTAATTGGTCCAAATGGGGAAAAAATGGGTATAAAAAAATTAAGCGATGCACTTACTTTAGCGGGTTATGCTGGACTTGATTTAGTACTTATGAATGAAGGTAATGGCATGGCTGTTACTAAAATAATGGATTATAATAAATTCCGTTATGAAAAACAAAAAAAATTAAAGGATGCTCAAAAAAAACAACGTGAAACAAGCAAAGAGATTAAAGAATATCGTTTGTCTGTTACAATTGATGTTGGTGATTTTGAAACAAGAAGAAGAAATGCGGAAAACTATTTAAAAAAAGGACACAAAATTAAAGCATTTATTCGTTTCAAAGGAAGACAAATGGCTCATCCAGAACTTGGATTTGATGTATTAAATCGTTTTGCACAAGCACTAGAAAGTGTTGCTGATGTTGAAACAAAACCTCAAATGGATGGTCGTCAAGCTTATATGATGCTCGCTCCAAAAAAATAGAAAGGAAGTTTAATTATGGGAAAATGTAAACAAAAAACACATAAGGCAAGTAGTAAAGTATTAAACAAAAAGAAAAATGGTACTATTACTTATAAAATGGGTAATGGAAATCACAAAACAGGAAAGGATAGTTCTAAAGCCGTACGTCAAAGAAAAGGTACTGCAACTTTAGGTAAAGCAATGGCAAAAGGACTTTCAAAAGTTATATAAGGGTGGTGTAAATTATGGCAAGAGTTAAAGGCGGAATTGTTTCAAAAAACAGAAGAAGAAAAGTTTTAAAACAAGCTAAAGGTTACTTTGGAAGTAAACATAGATTATATAAAACTGCACAAGAACAATTATTCCATAGTGGTGCTTATGCATTTAGAGATCGTAAACAAAATAAAAGAAATTTTAGAAAACTTTGGATTACAAGAATTAATGCTGCATGTAGAGAAAATGGTATAAGTTATTCTAAATTTATCAATGGGTTAACTAAAGCTGGCGTTGCAATTAATCGTAAAATGCTTTCTGAACTTGCAATTGATGATCCAAAAAGTTTTTCAGCACTAGTTGTTACTGCACAAAAAGCTCTTTTAGGTGAAGAAATTAAAACTGAAGTAAAAGAAACAGTAAAAGAAGTTAAAAAAGAAGCTGCAAAAGTAGTAGAAACTGTTAAAGAAAAAATTGAAGAAGTTAAAACTGACTTAGAATCAATGAGTTTAGCTGATTTAAAAGCTTTAGCAAAAGAAAAAGGAATTAAAGGAATTAGTGCTTTAAAGAAAAATGAATTAATCGAAAAACTTAAATAGTTTACTATTTAGTTTTTTTATTTGGTTATTTTTTTAGTTATGAACGGATGCACTAACCCCCTGAGCTGGTTTTTAACAAAAAGTAGTTGATTTTTAATAAAATATATATTATAATTTAAATTGTTGTTGGACCTCTAGCTCAGCTGGTTAGAGCATCCGGCTCATAACCGGGCGGTCATAGGTTCGAGTCCTATGAGGTCCACCATTTCATGCAGGTATGGCGGAATTGGCAGACGCGTTAGACTTAGGATCTAATGAAGCAATTCGTGGGGGTTCAAGTCCCTTTACCTGCACCAACAAAAAAAGTATTAGTAGTTTTCACATTGTGAGGGCTACTTTTTTTATTGGCAATGGTGGCTCAAGGAACCTATGACCGCCCTTATGAGCCGTTTCTAACACAAATTAAATTTTTATACTAAAGGAGGATTAGATATGCAAGATGAAAAATATGAAAATTTAATAACCAAATTTAAAAAAATAGCAAAAAAAGGATGGATTAAGGGTGTGAATAATTTTACTTCAGCAGTTGGAAATACTTTTGAAAAAGAAATAAAAAAAACACCAGATAGTATGTTTTTCCCTGATTTTTATGGAATAGAAATTAAATGTACAACGAGATTTAGTAATTATCCAATATCACTTTTTTCACTAGCATTTGATGGAACATATTTATACCAAATGAATTTACTTTTACAAAAATATGGAATTAGTGATGATGATTATCTAGGTATGAAGCGACTTATCGGTAAACTTATTTCGTATAAGAAAGTGAAAATTAATAACAACTATTTTAAAATTGTTCCAGATTATGACAAAAATAGGTTATATTTAAAAGTTTATGACGAAAATAAAAATTTTTTAGAAAGCGATGCTTATATTGAATTTAGTACAATTAAGGAAAGAGTTAGTTTAAAATTAAATATGCTTGCAATTATATATGCAAGTAAAAAGAAAATTAATAATGATTTTCATTTCAGATACTATAAATTATCCGTTTATAAACTAAAAAGTCCTGCAAAATTTATTGACTTAATTGCAAAAAATAAAATAAATGTTTCTATACTTGGAAGGGTATCTAGGTCTGGAAGTGAGGAAGGAAGACAAAGAAATAAAAATTTAACTTTTTCAATTTCTAAAGAAAACTTGGATCTTCTTTTTGATAAAATATATGAAATTGACGTTGATAATTATTAGAATAGTTAAAAACGGTTATGTAAAAATCTGTCAAAGATAGTAGAAAAAAACTATCTTTTTTTGTATAATTTAAAAAGAGGTAAAATATGAATGAAAAAATAATAGAAAATATAGCAAATAATTTAAATGTTAAAAAAAGTCAAGTTGAAAGTGCTTTAAAATTACTTTCTGATGGTGCAACAATACCATTTATTGCTAGATATCGTAAGGAAGTTACCGGTGCTTTAGATGAAGAACAGCTTCGTAAAATTAACGAAGTTTATGCATATGAAATTAATTTGCTTGATAGAAAAGAAAGTGTAATTAAGTTAATTGATGAAAAAGGATTACTTACTGATGAATTAAAAGAAAAAATATTAAATGCTGAAAAACTTGTTGAAGTTGAGGACCTTTATAGACCATTTAAAGAAAAGAAAAAAACAAAAGCAACTGATGCAATTAATAATGGTCTTGAACCACTTGCTAAAATGATAATGTCATTTCCTACGAAAGGTGATATTACATCTTTAACCTCAAAGTTTATAAATGATAAAGTTAAAACAGTTGAGGAAGCAGTTACTGGTGCAAGTTATATAATCGCAGAGTATATTTCGGATAATGCATATTATCGAAAATGGCTTAGAAGTTTTATATTCAAAAATGGTTTTATAATTTCTAAAAAGAAAAAAGATGCTGAAGATGAAAAGAAAGTTTATGAAATGTATTATGACTTTAAAGAGGAAGTATCTAAAATAAAATCATATAGAGTTCTTGCAATTAACCGTGCTGAAAAAGAAAAAGTTATTAGTGTTTCAATTGATGTAGATGATGCTAAAGTTTTAGAATTTCTTGAAAGTAAAATAATTAAAGACAAAGAAAGTTTTGTTTGTGATATTGTAATAAACGCTATAAAAGATAGTTATAAGAGGCTTATTTATCCAAGTGTTGAAAGAGAAGTGCGTGCTATTTTGTCAGAAAAAGCCGAGGATGTTGCCATTAAAAATTTTAGTGATAATTTAGAAAAACTACTTTTGACGCCACCAATTAAAGATAAAATGGTACTAGGATTTGACCCTGCTTATAGAACAGGTTGCAAACTTGCTGTTTTAAATCCTGTGGGAAAGGTACTTAAAATTGAAAAAATATATCCACATCCACCGGTAAATAAATATGAAGAAGCAAAAGCAAAAACAATTGACTTAATAAATAAATATAATATTGATATTGTGGCAATTGGTAATGGAACTGCTTCAAGGGAAAGTGGATATATTTTTTCAATT
>OIZL01001610.1_pt1 | contig 11759 bp, 11 predicted proteins | sample 1588541 | NCBI WGS metagenome assembly OIZL01 (sample SAMN03283285) | human gut metagenome | biome: human-associated habitat; material: feces | host: Homo sapiens | place: Peru | collected 2012 | reverse complement strand
CGCCGTTTTCTATGATATAAACCGCTTTGGGTTGCTTTTTCAAGTTTATGTACCTCCGTTCAATCGTTTTTTGTTAGGTCAAAAACGATTGATACGGAGGGCTGCGGCATCTTATTGCCGAGCGTTTATGAGATAAAACAGCTTTATACAGACCGCAAAAGGGCAAGCCAAGCTGAAATTCCGCTTTTTCGGAAGTTCCTTTGGCTATTTGCTTGTTTTGTTTAGATTTTTGTCGAGCCGATATGTAAAAAAAATAATGGCTCGGTTTTGTTAAAATGCTTGTCCGAGTTGCAAGAACACGGAAAGCTATTTCAACGCCTTTCGCTTTTTGTTACTTTTCATTTGTTCACCTTGTCATTCCGGTACGGCATATGATTGCCGCCCTATAGTTCATTTTTGTATTCTACTTTGGCAAATTAAAGCAATTCATCTTATTGCATAATATGCTTGTTGTCGAAAAATTATTTGTTTTATTTGATAGAAATTGTCGAACTACTGCTGCATATCGCTGAAATCGCAAGTAATTTGTCAAAGACATAAAATAAGAGCGCCAAACTTGTTTTTACACAAGCTTGACGCTCTTAATAATTATATACATTGTGTTTCACACATCTTTATTTGCCATTCACCTTATATAATTCCCCAACCGTCATATCTTTATGGGATACGGCGATTGGGGCTGCTGTGCCTATTTCTTTTTGTTCCGTTTTATTAGCGCTGTAATTATGCTAACTATTGCAATAACCAGATATCCAACATAACGGGCAAACAAGATTGGGCGTTCATTGATTAAATGTTCTAATAAATCCATTTTTAAGTTCCTGTGTTTTTGCAATAGATATTATTTTTGCTTTGAGTTGGAGTTAAGATATTCTTTATACTCTTTATTAAAAGTGATTTCGCCGAGAATATCGTAAACCATGCCTACGAGTGCAGTAGTTCCACTCATCACATAAAAGATAATTTGCACCGGAAATTGTATCAGGTGCATATGTTGGTCAAGCAGCATAACAACCATTGCGACTATAAAACCAACCATAACAAGGGTTCCCCCCGCCAATGTGCATTGATAGCTTTTTGTTTTTTCAGCTTTGCATTTTTTCTTAAATTCTTTTTTTGTCATAAAAATCACCTCTAAATTTGAAATTACAGTAGAACCATTTTAACGATACCCCAACCGTCATATCTTTATGGGATACGGCGATTGGGGCTTGTTGTGCCTATTTCTTTTTGTTCCGTTTTATCAGTGCTGTAATTATGCTAACTATTGCAATAACAAGATATCCAATATACCGAACAAACAAGATTGGGCGTTCACTGATCAAATGTTCTGCAAGATTTTTCATGATAATTGATTGGATGCTGATTTTTGAATTTTCTGCATTGCTTTTTTTGCGGAATTACTTATAGCGGAGTTCTTAGAAACTGCATATACTTCGAGAATAGATAACAATTCTAGGTCAGAGTAGTTTCCTAAAGCTTTAATTGCAGGTTGCTTTAGTTTATCACATTCTAAGCGTTTAATTATTATCGGCATAGCTTCTTTAATTTCCCATTTGCTTAAAAGTTCCATAAGAAAATAGAATTTATCTCTATGTATCGGAGGAGAAATTAAAGATAAATATTCAGTAACATATTCTCTGCATTTGATTTTACATAAAGCATTATCAAAACAATTATATGTAGCTATTGACATTTTGCCTTGTTTTTCACAACTCAAACAAAAATCGATTAAGAATTTTGCGCAGTCTTTGTTTCCGCTATAACAGATGTGTGGAATTAAACTCATCGAGAAACCAATATCTTCAAATTTTGGTATAAACTTTTTGAAGATTGGAATTGTTCGCTCATCAGTTAATGTGTAATAGGTCAAATCTGTTGCGTAAGCAAAATTATATCCCAATTCATTTAATTCCTGAATTAAATCATCCATCAAGGAATAGTCGTATAAATGGTTTTTGTTTTTTCGTGCAAAAATTTCTTTTTGGACTGAATCATTATACAATAATTGAGTTGTGTTCATTTTATCTTTCCGCCTCACCATAATTTCCGATGCACAATATTACCCGCATCAATTTCGGCTTGTAAGGGGCCGCTTATACGTGTGTCAGGGCGCGTCCATAATTCAAAAGTATATCCAGCATCTTGAGCATAAGCTATATCATCTTTAATTTGAGAAGTAAGCGATAGATTTTGTACATTTTTCACTTCGCTAATGGTCTTAGTTTGATGATTTAAACCATCTGGTATACGATTTTTTCCAGAATAAGGACCTACAATCATTTCTTTATTTTTGTTAGGTCCAGACAATCCTGCTAATTCTTCACCCTTTTTACCAATTTCTTGCGGTGTTCCTTTAGTGTATTCACTAGGATCAAAAGTAGAACTCTTAGATGGTAAAATATCATCGCCATGCTTTGCGATATCGGTTGTTGCATCAGCAATATCATCACCGTGTTTTGCGATATCGGTTGCAGCATCGACAATGTCATCACCATGCTTTGCAACATCACCGGCAACGCCTAATGTCTTGTTTGCCGCCTTACTGCCTTTACCCGCTGCGTCGCCTGCTACAGGGATGCATGAAACAAAGGATAATCCTGCGTTAAGATAATCGCCCTCAGCAAGATAAATCAGACCGTTTGCAGCGTCTGCAACTTCTCCGTATCCGGGAATAACGCCGAGAACGTCCAATGTATTGTGGACGATGCTAATTGCAAGGTTCTGATCCAGCTTATCTAATTCTTCGCAAAGCTTTTTGTATTCATAGTAAGCTGCCGCATCTGTAAATGTGACAACCTTTTTATCCTTTGCGTTGTAGTAGCTGAACTTGCCCTTGTCGTTCGGTCCAGAAGGCGCTCTGAGATTTGTCGGAGCAGTATTAACACCTGTCTGAACCTCTGCATTCTTCTCATAACTTGACTGCTGATTACGAATCTGTTCGCTTTGCTGATTATGAGATTTGACAGTATTATATGTGCTGACTGCTGCTGTTACAACAGTAACCGTAGCTACAATCGCAAAGATAATAGTGCCAAACAAGTGACCGCTTGGGTCTATCAGATTGGTAGGATTATTACGGGCATATGTATACAGGTTTCGGCTTAACGGATCGTTGGTTTCGCCGAGGTATGTATCCTTGGTTAAGAACCTGCCGTTTGACGCGTCATAATACCTTGCACGAAGATACTGGTTACCTGTCGAGCTATCCGTGTATTCAGCATTATATCGGTACGGGTTATTCAGCTGATTGCCGTAATTGGTCGTAGTGACACCATACGCATCATAAGAATATTGTACCATATTTCCGCCGGATTGTCCAGAAAGGCTTGCAACAGATCCGCGTCCGTCATAGAGATAATATCCCTTTGAACCGTTTATGGTTGCACTGTTTCTTTGTGCTCCGTATTCATAAACATTTGTGATGCTCTGATTTGCGCCATACTCCATAAGAACCTGTGTATACTGCGAGTTAATATCGTTTATATACCCTGTCAGTTCGTAGTTAATGGAAGTATTCTGTGTTATGTCATTCGGTATCAGCATTTCATCTCTTATCATGTCATGATCGTAAGAAATGCCGCCGGATGAATAGTTGTAGTACACATTATCAGCAGTGCCACCGCGGTTTGAAATATATTGCGGATTTTTACGATAATCGAGTCTAAAGATTCTGTCGCCGTTGCCGTCATACAATGCCGCCATAAGCAGAGTACCGTTTTCCTTAACGGCTTTCAAACGGTTCTCATTATCATAAGTGTAATCCACTACCTTTTCGGTATCGTTGCACTCAGATTTAATAAGGTTGCCGTTGGCATCGTATGAAAGAACAACATGCTTGTCCTTGTTGTCGTTATCATCGCAGGAGCCGAAAATGTCCGTAACCTGATTATTGCCGTTATATACATAAGTAACGTTACAAAGCAAATCATTTCCGGATTTCTTTACAGAAGTAAGACGGTTACCTGCGTTATCATATGTATATGTAGTTTCCGTTGCTTCAGTTATTTCGCCGTTATACTTCGTTGTAGTAGCATTTGAAACAAGCTGTGCACGGCTGTCATAGATATAGAGATTTGTTACGACAGTTTTATCACTCGTTGCCACTTCACTCTTAATAAAACCGGACAAATCGTAAGTATACTCAAAGCGAGACAATTCCATCGCAATGTCATAATAAGGATTTATACCCATATTAACAATCTTTACAACATTGCCCATAGCATCATGTTCTATGGTGGTATAAGTATTGTTGGGTCTTGTAACTTTTACGACATTGCCATTTGCATCTCTCTCATAAGAGGTTACCTTATTCTGTCGATCTTTAATCTGTACAAGCTGGTTCAGCTCATTGTAGGTATAATCAACAGTTGTGTTATCCGGATAGGTCAATGTTGCAAGATTGCCATACTCATCATAAGTATAGGTAATCTTTTTACCGTTAGAAAGATTTACCGCAGTGATTTTGCCAACAGAATCATATTCATAATTTGTTGTTCCGGCAACATCATCCATAGAAATTCTGTTACCGTCTGCGTCATAACCCCAAAGTGCCTGTGCATCTTCGTCCTCATCATAGCTCTTGCTGATCATCTGATCGAGGACATCGTAATCATAATGCACGGTGGAATTATCGGGATTCGTAACTGTATCCAGCATGGCATTGGCGTTATACGAGAATTTCTTGACATTGCCGAGCGGATCTGTAGTGGACGTCATCTCGCCAAGCTGATTGTAGGTGTAAGCGGTATTCTTGCCGTTACTGTCTTTGTAGGTTGTAAGATTACCGACACTGTCGTAAACATATTCTGCAACAACGATATCTGCCTCTGTTACGCTAATCAAACGGTCTGCAAGGTCATAAGTATAGGACACTTTACGGTTTTCTGCATCGGTTGCAGACGAGATGTTTCCGTTTGCGTCATATTCAAATGATGATACACCGCCGAGCTTGTTGGTAAAGGTCAGAATTTGTCCGTTCAAATCGTAGGTGTAGGATTGTGTATTGCCACCGAGATCGGTTTCCGAAGTCTTATGGTTCATTGAATCGTAAGTGAACGACTGCGTCTGATTAAGCGGATTGGTGACGGTTAAGAGATTGCCGACATTATCGTGTGTATAACTGTAAACACGGCCGCCGTTCTCAACCACACGTTCCAAATTACCGGCTGCATCATACTGCATTTCAGATATTTTGCCGGTAGGATCAAGAGATTTTGTGATTCGGTCAAGAACATCATATTCATACTGCGTTGTATAGCAACGGGGCCGTTGTCCTCGTCCATGTCCTCGCCGTCGGCCTGTTCCTCGGCAAGCTCCTCATCGGTGAGCTTGCGGAAGGAGTCCTCGCCGGGGATGATGCCGAGCTGCCTGCCGTTATCGAATTTGCAGTGGACGGTGGATGTATCATCCACAAACATTACAGTGCCGCGCATATCGTCCTCAACAGGTCGGGGATCGTCACCCATGTGCAAAAGCAGGATACGAGTTCCTTTGGGATAGAGCTCTTTGTATCTCTGTGCCTGCCTATGAAGGCGGTCATATTCGTTCATTTCATTTACCTCCGTGTTTTCTCTGTAAAATTCCAATTCGTAAATAACGCCGTTTTCACCGCGCTTGTCCAACACCTTAACCGCAGTGCCGTCAAAGATATATCCGCCGGCCTTGCCGAGCTCAGTGAAAAAGCCTTTGCCTCCATTGCAGTCGGAGAACCGATGGTTCGGCTCATCCTTGATTTTTGAGTAAAAGCCATTGGTCTGCACCTTTGTCACCACACGGGTCAGCCCAACGATGTCGGGGTGGTATTTGTGTCTTGTCGCTTTGAATTCCGTGCCGAGTTTAATATACCGTTTCAGCTCGGCAAGGTTCTTGAACGCCATGGGCTGCGGCGGTTTTGCTTTATCTGTCATCAGTTCATCTCCATTTCGTAATATTCCTCCGGCGGTCGTAAAAAGGAGAAGTCGACATCCTCGATGTTGTCGCAATGTCCGGCAAGGAAATTTTCATCCCGTTCCATGCGCATTATCAGATACGCCACTTCTTCGGGTGTCGCCGTTACTGCTTCTTCACCGCCGTACAAATAGGCTTCGGCGTGTACGCTGACCTCTGTTTCCGCATCGACATTTTCCATGAAGTCATCAAAGGCTGTCCAGCCGACGAGATCGTCGTACTCTCTCGGTATTCCTCCGACCGTGAATTCCGCTTGGTCATAGCCTGCGGTTACGGTAACCGCAGAAAACAGCAAGGCCATATATTACATCCCTCCCATCTGCATTTCATTTTGCTGCAGGTATTCGTCAAACTCGCTCTCGGTCATCATGGCGTAGTCATCGCCGCTGTTCCAGAAGGAGACGAACAGTTCGCCGTCCATGGTATCAATGGGCTGCTGCTCAAAGCCTTCGCCAAGGCCGTCCGAACACTGACCGGTGAGCCAGTCCCGGAGTGCTTCCGTTTCCTCTGCCGTGAGTGCTTCCTTGAGGCTGCAGTCAATTCGTCCGAACAGTCTGCCACTGTGCAGCTCCACCGACCACACAGCCGAGGTCAGCTTTTCACTCACACCGTCATCCTTGTTATAATAGGTTGCCATATCGTTTTCGTCATTGGCGGTGTAACGATTCAATGCGTCGGCAATTTCATCGGCGCTGTCGGCAAGGTAGGAATCTCCGACCGTGAACATATCTCCGTCGCCCTCGTCGATGTTGCCGACAAGCGGACAAAAGAACACAGCCTTTACGGGACCGGCATCCTGCGTCATCTGACGGACGGCGTTGATTACTTCATCCATTGAGTCGTACTGGTCATAGAGGATATTCTGTTCCAGTTCCTCTTTGATGTCCTCGTTTGCCGCCCCAATAACAAGCGTCAGCATATTGGCGTCGGCGATGGTGTTTTTCTCGTTCAGCGTGAGGAGCAGATGCTGACCGAAGTCGCTCTCGCTGAACAGCTTTACGCCGATGTCCTCGCCCTCGTTATCGGTCAGCGGGATCCGTTTCGGCGGCTGCATAATGCCGATGGAGCGCAGCTTTTCATAAATGTCGTAAATGCTGTGGGGCAGTTCGAGAACGAGGGTGTTCTCTTTATTGCGGATAATTGCGGTAATCATATTTACATTCCTCCCATTGTCATAGGCTCGTCCTGATATAAAATGTCGAGCAGGCTTGTGTCGGTGTCGTTGTAGATGAAGCCGCCGCAAACAAATTTGCCGTAAAATTTATCCGAGATATATTCTCCGAATCCCTCATAGTCGAAATAATCTTCCATTTCAAGATCAAGAATATATCTGTCCTCGGTTTCGGTAAAAAATCTTCCCACCTCGGCATAGCTTGTTGCTCCCTCAATGAAGGTGAAGCACCCGATATTCCTTGCCAGCCTTGTAAGCTGCTCGGCGTCCTCGGCTTCGGCATATTCCGCCACCGACCACAGCTTTTTCAGATCCATATCCGCCGTATTAACGGCGCCGGTAAGCCGGTTCAGCTCGTATACGCCTTCCTCGGCGGCGATCTCACGGAATCGCCCGAACCATTCGGGGCTGTCGGTATTGAAGTCCTCCAGCGTAATTTTCACCTCATCCGCTGTTGTGCCGAGCCTTGCAAACGCCTTGTCGATGGCTTCCTCCTCACAGGGAAAATACAGATATTCGGTTTTGCTGCCATACTCGGCCTTGGCAACGCAAAGCACCCCCGGATCATACAAATACGCTGGGAAGGTCTGTCCGTCATATGACCGTTGGAACGGCGTGTTTTCGTCCACGAACAGCATTCCGTGTTCGGTAAATATGCCATTGCCGGACTGTATCAGCTCCCGTCCGAGCTGCGCATATTTCGGGCCATCCTCATCGTGTGCCGGTATGCAGCCGTTGACCGTGAGCAGATACTCTCTGCCGATTTTGCCCATGTCACCGATATCCCGAATCAGCGGATAGCGATTGAGATTAAAGCTCAAATTGATGAGGTCGGGCAGAGTGTCGAAGCCCTCTAATTTCATTGCTTCGTAAAACTGGTATTCCTCATCGCCGAAGAAGCTGTCCATTCGTTTTCCGAGGAAGTTTACTTCATCGAGGTTGACGAATCTGTCTTGCAGGAAGGCGAGTTCTTCGGGGAATATGACCTCGGACACATACAGTTCAAGGGGTGTGACATCCTCGGCATGGATTCTTTCGAGCGCCGCATTCATTTCCTTTTCGGTGCAGGGAAAGCGGAGATCGGTCTGACTGTTTCCGTATTTGATTTTCAGTTTAATCATGGCAAATCTCCTTTACAGCGGCGAGTCCGAATCTGCGGATTGCCATAGCGTTGCAGATGGTGCGAAACAGCATTGGCGGAACGAGGTCGGCGTCCGACAGATCCGACACGGTAAGATGCTTTGTGCCGAGCGTCAAATCCTTTGCCGCACAGTAGAGGGTGTAGGCTCGTTCGGTGCAGTTATTGAGCTTGATATTTTCAAAGAATACACAGCCGTTATTTATATGGTGCTTGCAGCAGCTCCACAGCCTTTGATCGGCAGTGAGCAGATACAGCGCCGAAAGCAATGCGTAATTCTCTCGGTGTACATTCTTGGCGGCAAGCGTAAATCTTGCCCGATGCTTTTCATTTATATATGTCATGGGCTTTTCCTCGCTTTCTATATATTCGTTGAATCTCTTGCGGAAGGGCGGGCAGCGTATCTGCCGCATGGTTTCCGCAAGTATTTCCGTGGGTGTTGCAGCGGTTATTGTGATGAGCACCTGTGATTCCGAAAAACGAACACCGACACCTCTCGGTGCAAAATTCGGAACGGTCATCATCAGCCGTTCCATGCGTCTGTCATGTGGATTATCTGAAAATATGGTCATTGTTTTTCTCCTTGCTGTGAAATAAAAAAAGCCCTCCGGTTTTTGTGTAACCGAAGGGCGATTGATAGTATTACATATTCTGTTGTGAAGCTGCCGACTGTTCAAAGGTCGGCGGCACGGCTTCAAGGGAGGGATATCCGTCCGTGAGCTTTTCTTGGAGCTTATCCAGCTGCCGTTCCTGCTCATAGGTCAGCGTTTCGCAGTTGCCTTTGGTGAAGTCCACACAGCGACAAAGGTATGCCGATTCATTCTCACTGAACAGACGATCTTTGCTGACGAGACCGGAGCGCACGGCAAAGGCTTCCTTGACATATTCATAGTTCGGCGAGTAATCTCCCCAGAACACCGAGTCGCCGTCTGCATTCTGTTTCCATGTGCAGAACATAAAGCCGTTCTTTTCGCTGTAGGTTGCCGCCAACACGGTATCTCCGAAGGCGGCAAGCTGTCTGTAATCGGAGACGCCGTCGGCTTTCATCTGCGGTGCGTGTTCGTAGAGTCCGACATATTCCCGCACCGTAGAGATCTCATCCTGAATATCTGCAATTTTACTGCGGTATTCATCCGAGAGGTTTTGGTCGGCGTTGCTTAGAAATTGACCGTTGTATTTTATCCGGCAGAGGGGGATGCCGTCCGAGGACACTTCCAGCCATTCGTTGCCGTCCATCTTGGTGTCGTACCGAGCCCTGAGCCGTTTGGCTAATTCTTTCTGTAGCATATCTGATTTCTCCTTTTTAGGGTAATAAAAAAGGCAGATAGATTTTTGATTTCTATCTGCCTTGCGTATCATTATTCGGTTGTGTGAGAGTTCAAGACATCCAACAAAGGGAAAACATCATTTTTATATCTGTCAAAACGGTTCGCTGAAATTTTGCCGTATAAACGGTGAAAACCCCGATAAAATCGGGGTTTTCACGGGCTACATCTATTTTGTAGCCCTTTTATGGTCCGAGTGACAGGATTCGAACCTGCGGCCTGATGGTCCCAAACGGACCTATGAAGGCAATTTCCGCTAAAAATAGCTTTTTCCGCCCCTTTCCGCTCGGAAAACCGCGCTCTTCGCCACTCCCCAGTCCACTGTTTCCGAGTGCTCCGAAACGGTAGGTGGTCTGTTATGTGGTCAACAGGGATTTATGCAGAATAATATGCACTACACGCCTTTCGTTATCACTCGAGAGGCAATTGCTTTTTATACGGTTATTATAACTCTGAACAACCCCTGATTCAAGTCAAAATTTGCACCGCAGTAGACAAAGAAATACAAGAACTCGCGAATGAAGAGTAGAGAAAATTTGGCTGATTAATATCCAATGTTATTTTAGCCGAGATTTTTGCCTTGAAGGCGAGAACTTTCACACAAAAAATTTAAAGCCCACCTATAATTTAATCATTTTGAGATATTTGATTAACTTGGACTTGACAAGCAACAAAATTGCAAATATAATATAATTGCATCATAACAGTAAAAATGAGCAAATTGGATTCAGGAGAAGATTGAAATGAGAACTTATGACTACAATAAAAAATGGCAACAACTTTTAACTCCCGAAATCGTGCCCATGCTTTCACAAATACACGAATTTAAAGGTGAACAGAACCTGTTTATTGAAGCGCAAAGTGATGCTCTTACACAACTTGTAGAAATTGCAAAGATACAAAGTACGGAAGCTTCCAACAAAATTGAAGGAATCTTTACTTCTGATGAACGCTTGAAAAAACTCGTAACAAACAAAACAACCCCAAGGTCTCGCAACGAGCAAGAGATTGCAGGCTATAGAGATGTGCTTTCAACCATACACGATAGTTATGAATTTATACCAGTCCGTCCTTCCATCATATTGCAATTGCATCGTGACTTGTATAAGTTCAGTGGTAAATCTATTGGCGGCGCATATAAAAATGCGGATAATGTGATTGCAGAAGAAGATAACGAAGGTAATCGTTTCGTAAGATTCCAACCGATACCTGCTTGGGAAACACCGAAGTCTATTGAAGCTTTGTGTGATGCGTTTGATGATGCAATAGCCAGAAACGAAGCGGATCCGTTGCTTATCATTCCGATGTTTATTCTCGACTTCCTTTGTATCCATCCGTTTAACGATGGCAACGGAAGAATGAGCCGACTGCTGACACTGCTCCTACTCTATCGTGCAGGTTATATTGTAGGTAAATACATTAGTATCGAAAAGGTTATAGAAACAACCAAAGACACCTATTACGAAGCATTGCAAAGCAGCTCACAGGGGTGGCACGAAGAAGAAAATGATTACGCACACTTCGTTAGATATATGTTAGGTGTAATTTTATCAGCATATCGTGACTTTTCCTCTCGTGTCAGAGTGCTTACAACAAGCGGAATGTCGAAACCTGACCGTATACGAGAAATCATCAAGGATACTCTCGGCAAAATTACAAAAACAGAAATTATGCAAAAATGCCCTGATATCAGTCAGGTGACCGTTCAAAGAACTCTAAATGATCTTATTAAAAACGGTGACATTATAAAAATCGGTGGCGGACGTTATACGTCTTATATTTGGAACAGGGAGAAAGAATAATGATTACAGGTGAACTTAAAAATAAAATCGATAGCTTGTGGGATGTTTTTGCCGCAGGCGGTCTCGTAAATCCTTTGGATGTTATCGAGCAGATTACGTATCTTATGTTTATACGTGACCTCGATGATTCGGATAATCTCCGTGCAAAAGAGAGCGCTATGCTCGGTCTTCCTTACAAGAGCATTTTTGCGGGCGAGGTTACCATCGGCGAACGTAAAGTTGACGGCAGTCAGTTAAAATGGTCGGTATTCCGTGATTTTCCTGCCGGCAAAATGTATTCCACTATGCAGGAATGGGTGTTCCCATTTATTAAAAATCTTGATGGTAAAAAAGACAGTGCTTATTCCAAATATATGGACGACGCAATCTTTAAG
>OIZL01001609.1_pt1 | contig 11761 bp, 14 predicted proteins | sample 1588541 | NCBI WGS metagenome assembly OIZL01 (sample SAMN03283285) | human gut metagenome | biome: human-associated habitat; material: feces | host: Homo sapiens | place: Peru | collected 2012 | reverse complement strand
TTTCTATATTACCACAGAAAGGATTCATCTTTACACAAAATTATTTACAGACTCTTTACGCTTTTTAATTATTGCTGAAATTGTGAATCCTATTAACCCAAATACTACTGCGATTATTATCATAACTCTATATCTATACTTATCATTGTAAACTATTTCACTATCAAGAACTTCAAAACTATTTATTAAATCAGTAAGTTCAGTGTTATTATTAAGTTCACTATCAGAACTATATGTAATCATCATTATATATTTATCGGTAGTAAAAGTATATCCTCTTTGATAAGTATCATAACCAGTAGATTCTTTAGTAGGCCATACTGTATCATATACTATACAATTTCTATTATTTATTTTTTCTTTTCTAACGTTTTTAACATCTACTTTTATATTGTAATCTTTTAGTTGTTCATTAATAGAATTTTCAATATATTCTTCATATTTCTTCATATCATCTTCAGTATATCTTAATATATCATATCTATTAGTGTTATTGTCTATTGTTACTGTTATATAGTTGTTATCTTTAGTCCATTTATATAGACTTGATTCATTTATTTCTTCAGTATAACCATCAGGTACATTTAGTTTAAAATAATTATTTTCAATTGCATTTATATTTAGTGTTTCAGCAAATAATGTTATTATTATTAATAACATTGTAAATATTTTTTTCATTTCATCACCTAATAAATATTATAAACTATTTTTCTTGTAAATGAAATATTATATTGATATAATTTATATTAGGAGAGTAAATGTATGAAGAGATTATTTAAGTATTTTGTTTGTTTAATTACTATGTTTATGCTTTTTGGATGTGGAAAAGATGATAGTAAAATTGTTATGGTTACGGAGTCAGGGTTTGCTCCATACGAATATAGAAGTGGAGATGAAGTGGTTGGAGTAGATGTTGATATTGCTCGTGAAATAGCAAAAGAGCTTAATAAAGAACTTGTTATAAAAGATGTTGATTTTGGTTCAATTATTAATGAACTTAATTCAGGTAAGGCTGATTTTGCAGCTGCTGGTATGAGTATAGATGAAGAAAGAAAAAAGAGCGTTGACTTTTCTATTGAATATGCAACTAGTGAGCAAGTTGTAGTTGTAAGAAAAGGTTATGATAAGATTAAAAGTATAAATGATTTAGAAAATAAAACTATATCTGTACAACTTGGTACTGTTGCTGATACATATTTAACTGATAAATTTAATAATGTAAAATTATTTAGGCAAAAGAAATTTTTAGCAGCCGCTGAAGATGTTAAAACTGGTAAATCAGATTGTATTGTAATGGATAAATTACCAGCAATAGAACTAGTTAAATCAAATCCTGAACTTGAAATATTAAATGTAACATTATTTACTGATAAATATGCGATTGCTGTTAAAAAAGGTAATACAGAATTATTAAATAAAATTAATAGTGTTTTAGAAAGATTAATGAAAGAGGGTAAAATAGAAGAATATATTATTAATCATTCTTCTAATTAGAAGTTATGAGTGAATTATTAAATGGAATTTATGATGATTTTTATAAGACAGTTATATTTGATGAAAGATATAAGTTAATATTAGAAGGTCTTAAAAATACAATACTAATAGCAATAGGGGCAGTAATAGTTGGTATATTACTTGGAAGTATCATTTCTATTGTAAAGTATACTAATAAAGAAAGAGGTAAATTTAAATTACTTAGTAAAATATTTGATATATATGTAAATATCATAAGAGGTACACCCAGTGTTTTACAACTTATGATTATGTATTATGTTATATTTAAAACATCAACTATAGATTCTGTTATTGTTGGAATTGTAGCATTTGGTATTAATTCTTCTGCTTATGTTGCTGAAATTCTTAGAAGTGGATTTGATAGTATTGATGATGGACAAGTAGAAGCAGGACTTTCACTTGGACTTAATTTTAGACAGGTACTTAAGTATATAATTATTCCACAAGCAATTAAAGTAAGCTTACCATCAATGGGAAATGAATTTGTAACATTAATTAAAGAAACTGCGATTGCTGGATATATTGGAATAGAAGATTTAACAAAAGCATCAGATATTATTGCATCAAGAACATATGATTATTTCTTTCCACTTGTACTTGTTGCTTTAATATATTTATTTCTTACAAGTGTTATTAGTAAACTTCTTAAGAAAATGGAAAGGAAGTTGAATGTAAATGATTAGTATTAAAAAAATAAGTAAAAAATATAATAATAAATATGTATTTAGAAATATAAGTTTTGATATAAATGATAATGAAAAATTATTAATAATTGGTCCATCTGGATGTGGAAAAACAACACTTATAAGATGTTTAAATGGGCTTAATAAAGTTAATTCAGGGAATATATTTCTAAATGGTGTTAAAATTAATAATATTGATGATGTTACTTTAAAGAGTAAAGTTGGTATGGTATTTCAAAATTATAATTTGTTTCCACATTTAACTGTAAGAGAAAATGTATCACTTGCGCCAAGATTACTTAAAATGGGAAGTGATAGGGAAATAGATGATTTAGTTAAAAGATTGCTTTCTGAAGTAAATATCATAAATAAGATAGATTCATATCCTTCAAAATTAAGTGGAGGAGAAAAACAAAGAGTAGCAATAGCAAGAACGCTTGCGACTAAACCTGAAGTAATATTATTTGATGAACCAACATCAGCACTTGATCCAGCAACTATTAATGATTTTATTTCATTATTAAATGAACTTTCTAAAACAACAACTATAGTAGTAGTATCACATGAAATGGATTTAATAAAATCATTTGCTGATAAAGTATTATTTTTAAAAGATGGAAGTATTTTAGAATATGGTACTCCTGATGAAATAATTAATAGTAAGAATCCTATAGTACGTGAATTTCTAGGAAAATAGGTAAATATTTTTTAAAAATGTTTACTTTTTTTAATGTTCTCGTTATAATTGTTGTAGAAAGTATATAAAATTGAAGGGAGAAATATAAATATATATGGTAGATTTAAGAAAGAAAAGTTTTTTAAAATTATTAGATTTTACAGAGGAGGAAATACGTTATTTACTTGATTTAGCAAAGAATTTCAAGGAAAAGAAGCATAATCATGAAGCACATGAATATTTAAAAGGCAAAAACGTTGCCTTAATATTTGAAAAGACTTCTACAAGAACTAGATGTTCATTTGAAGTTGCTGCTTATGATTTGGGTATGCATACAACATATTTAGATCCAACTGGTAGTCAACTTGGTAAAAAAGAAAGCGTTGCTGATACTGCGAAAGTACTTGGTAGAATTTATGATGGTATTGAATTTAGAGGATTCAAACAAGAATCAGTTGATGATTTAGCAAAATATTCAGGAGTACCTGTATGGAATGGACTTACTGATACTTTTCATCCAACACAAGTACTTGCTGACTTTATGACTATGGAAGAACATTTTGGTCATTTAAAAGGACTTAAATTTGTATTTATGGGAGACACTAGAAATAATTGTGCTAGAAGTTTAATGGTAATGAGTGCTAAAATGGGAGTTAATTTTATAGCATGTGGACCTAAAGATTTATGGCCAGATATGGAACTTGTTAATACATGTACTGAAATTGCTAATAAGAATGGATGTACAATTACACTTACTGATTCAGTAGAAGAAGGAGTTAAAAATGCAGATGTACTTTATACAGATGTATGGGTATCTATGGGAGAACCAGATGAAATATGGAAATCAAGAATAGATTTATTACAAAAATATCAAGTTAACAAAGAAACAATGAATATTGCGAATCCAAATGCTATATTCTTACATTGTTTACCATCATTCCATGATTTAAATACAACAATAGGTAAAGATATAAATGAAAAATTTGGACTTACAGCAATGGAAGTAACAGATGATGTATTTTTAAGCAAACAATCAAAAGTATTTGATGAAGCAGAAAATAGAATGCACACTATTAAAGCTGTAATGTACGCTACATTAAAAGAATAGGAGTATAAGTGTGAAGTCATTAAAGAAAATATTTATTATAATTATTGTTTTATTAGTAGTTTTTAGTGGTGTTGTTTATATAGATTATTTTCTTGTAAAGACTAAGAATACTTTTCCTAAAATTGCAATAAAAGAAGAACTAAATGATGAAACAACAGTGTACAAAGCAATACTATATAAAGTTTGGTATTGTAAAAATAATAAAACATTATCTATAGGTAATTATAGTGATAAAGATGCTATATGTCCTAAAAAATATACATATGAAAATGGATATTATAAGAATTCTATGGGAATAGTTATATCAAAACATGATCTTGAATTATTAATATCTCAAGGGATTTATACAAGTGAAATGATAGAAGATATTAGTAGTGAAAGTGATTTAAAAGATAAAGTATATGTAGCACTTACATATGGTAAAACTAAATATAAAAAAGTAGATAAAGATAAGAGAGAAGATATTACTCTTATAAATGGTGTTGAACTTGTAGTATTTCCATCATTTGAACAAAAAGGCGAAGAATATAGTTGGACATATGATTATGATGTTATAAACTTTAATTGTATGAAGACTGATAAAGATAAGACAAAATTATTTTCAAAGTTTGAAAATGGTGAATGTAGTGAGGATTATCAAAAACTACAATTTGATGATAGATGGTGTTCATTATATAAGAATTCTACTTTAATATATAAAGATGATATAGAAAAATTATGTGAAAGAGAGAAGGAAGCTTAACGTTTCCTTTTATTTTCTCCTTGTACTATCTTTATTGTCGTGTTATAATTATCATGGTGAAAATGATATGAAAAAAAGAGTTATAAGTGCAATTATTGCATTAATTATTTGTATTCCATTACTTATTATAGGTGGTTATCCATTTTATGTTGGTGTTTCTATATTAAGTGTAATTGGATATTATGAAATAATAAACATACGTGAAAGAGAGAGAAAAGTTCCATTACTTATTAAGTTAATAGGGTTAGTTACTTATTTAATGATAGTTCTTAATAATGTAGTAAGTTCTAATATATTTTATATTGATTATAAGGTACTTGCTTTAACAGCCTTTTTGTTAATGTTACCAATTATATTTTTTGATAGAAAGAAATATAATGTTAATGATGCTTTATATTTGATAGGAACTTCTATATTTTTAGGTATTACTTTTAATTTCTTAATGATATTTAGAAATATTGATATTAATTATTTAATTTATATATTGTTAATTACAATTATGACTGATACATTTGCTCATTTCTTTGGTACTAAGATTGGTAAACATAAATTATGTCCAAGTGTGTCACCTAATAAAACTATAGAAGGAGCAGTTGGTGGTGCTATATTTGGTACATTCTTTGGCAGTGTTTTCTATTTGACTATGTTTAATGGAAATACATTTGTTATAATTTTAATTAGCTTATTATTATCAATAGTTGCTCAATGTGGTGATTTAGTATTCTCTGCTATTAAAAGAGAATATGATGTTAAAGATTTTGGAAAAATTATGCCAGGTCATGGTGGAGTATTAGATAGATTTGATAGTTTATTATTTTCTATACTTTTATTCTCTATAATATTTTCATATCTTTAGGAGGATACATGAATTTTATATTAACATTACTTATATTGATGATTATACTCGGTATAATTATTACAATACATGAATTTGGACATTTTATTGCGGCTAAAAAAAGTGGTGTTTATGTTGATGAATTTTCAATAGGTATGGGTCCATTAATTTTTAAACACAAACCTAAAAATAGTGAAACAACTTATTCACTTAGGTTATTACCTGTTGGTGGTTTTGTTTCTATGGCTGAAAAAGAAGATCCTGATAATAAAAAAATTAAGAAAGATAGGGTACTTGAGAATAAAAGTTTTGGAAGAAGATTATTAGTACTTTTAAATGGTATTATATTTAACTGTATTCTTGCTATTTTTTTATTCTTTATAAGTGGTCTTATTTATGGTAAGCCTATTAATACTGCTGAAATTGCTCGTATTGAAGAAGGAAGTGCTGCGTATACTTCTGGTCTTGAAGTAGGAGATACTATTATTAAAGTTAATGGTAACAATATTGAATCATTAGAAGATTTCTTACTTGAAGCGTCTGCTAAAAAGTTAAAAGATAATTATGTATTTACAATAAAAAAACAAGATGGTAGTACTAAAGATATTAATATTAAACCAGAAGTGCATACTGAAAATGGAGAAGAAGTACGCAAATATGGTATTGGATTTGGTGGAACTATTCATAAAAAAGGATTCATGAACGCTGTTAGTTATGCGTTTGAAGGTTTCTATTCAAATACACTTACTATTATTAAAATACTTGGTTCATTATTTACTGGGGATGTTAAATTAAAAAGTTTAAGTGGTCCAGTTGGAATATATACTGTAGTTGATCAAGTTAAATCACAAGGATTTGAAACATTATTATATTTAACAGCATATTTAAGTATAAATGTAGCAGTAATTAATTTAGTACCTGTACCAGTTTTTGATGGTGGAAGAGTATTACTTTTAATAATAGAAAAGATAAGTAGAAAGAAAACAAATGAAAAATTAGAATACATATTAAATTTAGTTGGATTTGGATTAATGATATTATTGATGATTTATGTTACATTTAATGATATAATAAAGCTTGTGGTGAAATAGTATGGATAATAGTTATTTAAATAATAAAGTAATTTTGAAATATTGTCCTGATTACTATAGAATCATAAATGAAGAATTTAGTGAACTTGATACTATAAGTGATAAAGTAATTGAAATATATCAATCTTTTATATTTAGTATAGATATTAATGAGAAAGAAGATTTAAAATTAATTACTCAATTAAATAAGGCAGTATGTAGATATTTTGATGATAGAGAGTTCAAAAAAATGCTTACATTATCTTTAATGGCTTTAAGACTTCCTAAAAGTACTAAAGATGTTTTAGGGGCTCTTGCTAGTGAAATAATTAAGCAATACAATAAGTATATGGAGGGATTTACAAGAAATCTTTATATTCCAAAATGGATATAAGATAGAATTATTATGAATGAGAATAAGAAAATATATTACGATATATATAGTGAATTTTATAGTGTAAATAAATTTAGAGAATTAAAAACAATAGTACATCATGGAGATAATAGACTTAATCATATAAATAGAGTTGCTAAAATGAGTTTTGCAATATCTAAAAGATTAGGACTTGATTATATATCATGTACTAGAGGTGCTTTAATGCATGATTTCTTTACTACAGATGATGTAAGTAAGAATGATTATAGATATAAACAATTTCTTAATAAACATCCAGTAGAAGCACTTAATAATTCACTTAAATATTTTGATGTTAATGATTTAGAAGAAGATATCATATTATCACATATGTATCCAATTACTAGAAAGAAACCTAAATTTAAAGAATCTAAAATAGTTAGTGTTTGTGATAAACTAGTTAGTTTTTATGAATTCTTTAGATATGATGTTAGATATACAGCATTTGTATTTATGATAAGATTATTACCATAATTTGTAATAATCTTTTGTTTTTGTGTTATAATGTTGTTGTGTCCTCGTAGCTCAGTAGGATAGAGCGATCGCCTCCTAAGCGATAGGTCGTTGGTTCGATTCCAATCGGGGACGCCATATTATAGTATTTAGTAGTGTCATGTAATAATTTACATGATTTTATTTTAAAAAACGTACATTTTGTACGAAAAACGATAATAAAAAACGTACATTTTGTACGAAATTTGTATTTTATATATACTTTTAGTATAAAAAGTGTTAAAATCAAATTGAAGGTGATATATATGTATAGAAAAATCGAAGAACAATTAATAGAATGGAAAAATGATTTTAAAATGCCATTTATGTTAGTTGGGGCTAGACAAACTGGTAAAACATACATTATTGAAGATTTTTGCAAAAAGAATTTTGATAATTATGTTTATATCAATTTAGATAAAGAAGAAAATATAGCAAGTGTATTTGAAAATACAATAGATCCAGATAAAATAATTGAAACAATAGAAATTATAAAAAATGTTAATATTAATCCAGAAAATACTATCATATTTTTAGATGAAATACAAAAAAGCGAAAGAGCAATTACATCATTAAAATATTTTTGTGAGAGTGATAAACCATATAAAATAGTATGTGCTGGCTCTCTTTTAGGTGTTAAAATTAATAGATTTGAATCATCTTTCCCAGTTGGAAAAGTAGTAATAAAATATTTGTATCCAATGGATTTTGAAGAATTTTTAATATCATTAGGGGAAACAAAATTAATCGAAGAAATTAAAAAACATTATGAATCAAATGAATCTTTATTAGAACCTATTCATGAAAAGGCTTTAGATTTATATAGAAAATATTTAGTATTAGGTGGAATGCCAGCATTAATAAATAATTTCAAAGATAATGAATGTAATATTTCTCACGTGAATTTTGAATTGCAAGAACAAATAATTACTGCATATTTAGCTGATATGAATAAATATACAGAAAATAGTGAAGGAATTAAAAATGCACAAATATATAATTCAATGCCAAGACAACTAGCAAGACCTAATAATATATTTAAATATAGTATAGTAAGTAAAGATGCTAGAAAAGTTAGATTTGAAAGCAGTGTAGAATGGTTACTAGCAAGTAATATGTTATTAAAATGTGATTTGGCTGATAAAAATGAATCACCATTAAAAGCATTCGCAAATGAAGAAAAATTTAAATTATATTTAAGTGATACAGGACTATTAAGAGCACTTTCTAACTTAGATTATAGTGAGATAATATTAGATAAGAGTGAAATGTTTAAGGGTGTTCTTACAGAAAATTATATTGCTTGTGAACTTTATCCAAAATCTAAAGAATTATATTATTATAATTTTGATAAATATGAAATAGATTTTCTAGTTAAGATAGATGGCAATATTATTCCTGTTGAAGTTAAAAGTGGTAGAAGAACTAATAGTAAAAGTTTAAATGAATACATAAAAAAATATAATCCAAAATATAGTATTAGAATATCAACTAAAAATTTTGGATTTGAAAATAATATTAAATCAGTACCATTGTATGCAGTATTTTGTATAAATGAATAGGTAGAATTTAATAACAGGGGATGAATAATAAATGGTATATATTGAAACAACTGATAGAGAAAAAAGCATATTAAAGAGTTTATGCGATATTGAAGAAATAGAAGACATTGGAATAAGAAGTTCATTATATGAAAGAATGAATGACAATGGAAGATACTTTAATATGTTTATAACTGATTTTAAAGAAACAGAAGTTGATACAGAAAAAGAAATTTATAAATGGACTTATGATGTAGTATACGTACCACTTAAAAATGTTTCTAGAATATGTAGTCTATTAAATTTAGAAGAGAACACTATTTTAAAGAAGAAATTCTAATAATTGATAATACTAAATTTATAATGAATATAAATGAAATTATATATGTTATTGTATTTGGTATTTTTTTAATATATTTATCTATATTGAATTTGAAATTACTATAATCCCAAAATAATGTATGAAATACTAATTCAATTAAATTATCTGTTATATATTCTAATATTGTTAAAACTATCATTGATATTATTGACATAATAAATAATCTTTTAGTTTTACTATATTTATTTAACTTTTTATAAATAAACATATTTTATAAAAAGTATTGACATTTAATATTCATTTTTCATATAATGTTTTTGTAAATCAATGAGTTAGAGAAGTAGTTAATTATGAGATTTATAGAAAGCAATTGGTTGATGGAAAATTGTAATTGATGATTAATGAATGGACTAACAAGAGGCTACCGAATTAATAGTAGGCTAGCACGGACGTGTCTATCCGTTAATAAAAGACCTTATATGATAGTATAAGTATTCACTATAATGGTGGCATAAATAAGATTATTAGTCTTATCCAGTAGTTGGATAGGGCTTTTTATTTTGAAGGAGAGAAGATTATGAAAAATATTATTTTAACAGGAGATAGACCAACAGGACCACTTCATATTGGACATTATGTTGGTTCTCTTAGAAACAGAGTTTTAATACAAAATGAAGGAAATTATGATGAAATGTATGTTTTTGCAGCTGATGCTCAAGCATTAACAGATAACTTTGATAATCCTAAAAAGGTACGTGAAAACGTTCTTGAAGTAGCAATGGATAATTTAGCATGTGGACTTGATCCAAATAAAATTACATTATTTATTCAATCAGAAGTACCAGAACTTACTGAACTTACATTTTATTATATGAATTTAGTAACAGTATCAAGACTTCATAGAAATCCAACAGTTAAAGAAGAAATTAAAGTAAGAGGGTTTGATGAAAGCATTCCAGTTGGATTCTTTACTTATCCAGTTAGTCAAAGTGCTGATATTACTGCTTTTAAAGCAAATATAGTACCAGTAGGTGAAGATCAACTTCCAATGGTTGAACAAGCACGTGAAATAGTAAGAAAATTTAATACAATATATAACACAGATGTTCTTGTTGAACCTAATGCTAAAATACCAAATACAGAAAATGAAAGAAGACTTGTAGGTACAGATGGTAATGCTAAAATGAGTAAAAGTTTAGATAACTGTATTTATTTAAAAGATAGTCCAGAAGAAATAAAAAGAAAAGTATTTAGTATGTATACTGATCCAAATCATATTAAAGTAGAAGATCCAGGAAAAGTAGAAGGCAATACTGTATTTACATATTTAGATGTATTTTGTAAAGAAGATTCATTTAGTAAATATTTACCTGAATATAAAAATCTTGATGAATTAAAAGAGCATTATAGAAAAGGTGGTCTTGGTGATATGAAAATTAAGAGATTCTTAAATGATATATTACAAGAAGAACTTAAACCTATAAGAGAAAGAAGAGAAGAATTAGAACGTAATCCTGAATATGTATTAAATGTACTTAAAGAAGGAACAATGAAAGCAAGAAAGAAAGCAGGAGAAACATTAAAAGAAGTTAAAAAAGCAATGATGCTTAATTATTTTGAATAGTGTAAAAACTATTCTTTTATATTTACATGTAAACTCTATGTTCATAGACAAATGATTGTAAAACTAGTATAATCTAAAGTAGTAGGTGTATTATGGAAAAAGGAAATATTAAAGGACTTACTTCTAGTGAAGTAAATGATAGAATAGCCAAAAATTTAGTTAATTATGTAGATGAACCTAAAACAAAAACTATAAAAGAAATAGTTAAATCTAATGTATTTACTTACTTTAACTTTCTTAATGTATTTTTAGGTACACTTGTTATTATAAGTGGTATAGTATCAGGAAGAATATTATATGCATTAAAAAACTGTCTATTTGTAGGAGTAATATTCACAAATACTATAATAAGTATTGCAGAAGAAATACTTGCTAAAAAGACAATTGATAAACTTAATGTAATTGCTGATACTAAGATAAAAACATTAAGAGATGGTAATATAGTAGAAATATCAAGAGAGGAACTTGTACTTGACGATGTATGTCTTTATGGAATAGGTAATCAAGTAGTAACAGATTCAGTAATACTTGAAGGTACTGTTGAAGTTAATGAATCATTTATGACAGGTGAAGCAAAAGTACTTACTAAAAAAGTAGGAGATGAACTTATAAGTGGTTCATTTATAGTAAGTGGAAACGTGTATGTAAAAGTAAAACATATTGGAAAAGATAACTATATTTCTAAAATAAGTAGTGAAACTAAATATGTAAAGACAACTAACTCTGTTATATATAATT
>OIZL01001608.1_pt1 | contig 11767 bp, 17 predicted proteins | sample 1588541 | NCBI WGS metagenome assembly OIZL01 (sample SAMN03283285) | human gut metagenome | biome: human-associated habitat; material: feces | host: Homo sapiens | place: Peru | collected 2012 | reverse complement strand
CCCAGATTTCCTTTGTTGTCAGTTCCATCTGTCTCCATCAGGATCCTGTCAATTTCCACCTGGTTTAAGCCGTTTTTTCCGCAGACTGCATCCCGGATCTTGGTGTTAATGTTGTTTACTGCCTTTTTCACTCCAAGTCCGAAATATCTGGTCTCTCCATCCCGCAGCTCCACTGCCTCAAATCTGCCTGTACTGGCCCCTGACGGAACCGCCGCCATTCCAGAATATCTTCTTCCTGTTATGGTGTCCGTCAGGACCGCTTCTGCTTCTACAGTTGGATTTCCCCTGGAATCCAGGATTTCTCTTCCGTGTAAATTTGTGATCTGTAAATATGTTTTCAAAGTTTTCAGTTTTAAATAGTGCCTCAGCTCCTGCTAAGTCTAATGCACATACTCCTTTATTTAGAAATCTTTTTGCTTCCTCTAGGCTTTTCTTCGATAGTTCCATCGTTAGAAGTGTTTTCATCTTCTGATTTACTCTCTTCTATTTTTTCTTCTTTAATTTCTTTCTTTTTTTCTAATTTGTTAGTAACATCGGTTAGTTTATTAACTATTTTAACAAAAATAAATACACAAAATGCAATTATAAGAAAATCTATTACGTTTTGTATAAACATTCCATAAGTTATTTTTACATCACCAATTTTAAGTGAAAGATTACTAAAATCAACACCCCCAATTAAAATTCCTATAATAGGCATTAAAATGTCATTAACAAGTGATGATACAATTTTACCAAATGCGCCTCCTATAATAACACCTACAGCTAAATCTACAACATTACCTTTAGAAATAAATTCTTTAAATTCTCCAAAAAACTTTTTCATTAACATTCACTTCCAATTTCACATAAGTCACTATTATTTATTTCTTTAATTATTTCTACAAATGAATTATAAGATTCTTCAATCATTTCACCACTTAATTCCATATATGGATCAGTTTGTAATTTACTTATACCTAAAGTAAGTTTAGTACCTTTACCTTTAACTATAGAAACAACACTAGGTGCATATATTCTTTTTTCTCCAGTTTTAATTTCTTCTTCTCCGTTCGTTAAAGTATATTCTTCTAATAAATTATCTAATTTATTTAGGATTTCTTTATAATCTTTAGTTCCTTCTCTTTCAATAATAATTTCTCCATCTTCTAATTTTAGAATATCTCTAATCTCATATAGATCAATATAATATATTTTACTAACATCATTATCTTTAGAAGCACTAATTAAGGGTCCTATAACACTTCTACACCAAGGACAACTTGTATATCCAAAATATACTAAAAATGTTTCTTGATTATCTATTTTCTCTAATAATTCTTTAGTTGATAAATATACAAAAGGATTATCTTCACTTATTTCTAACTTTCTATATTCTTTTCCACTAGAAGTTGTTTTGCCATTTAAACTTTCATACTCTTCTTTAAACTTAACTGCATCACTTTTAGTACATCCACTTATTAATACTCCTAAAATTAACACAAATAATACTTTTACTACTTTCTTCACTTTTCTCACCATAACAATTTTATCACATACATGATAAATATTTCAACTATCAGTGCATATAAAAACTACCAAATTAATGGTAGTCTTTAATTAACCACATATACATTCTACATAAGTATCATTTAAACATCTTAATGAGCATATGCAATTAACATTCATAGTAAATATTGAATCAGTTGCAACATATGGATAAGGACTGCTTGAATCAGTGTTAGCAGCAAGTACTCTGAATGTACAACAGCATCCATCACATTTTTCTACTCTAAATACACTAGAACATCCAGTAGCATCTTCACTGTTACAATCAGTTGTAGTTCTAGTAGTAGGCATACTCCATGGTGTACCATTTCCACAGCAAGTATAAAGCATTATAGGTCTTGTATTACATACAACACAGTTGCCTCCTCCACCTAATGCTGGTCTATCACATGAATTTAAGCAATTATCAGGACAAGCATTGTTTTGAAGAACATTAATTACTTGTAGTATTTCTTGTATGCAATTATTTTGGCAATCATCGTTATTTGAATTTCTACATCCACATGAATTTAAATTATTATTCATAAATCCACCCCTTCTTTATTATTCACTAATAATTTATGTGATTAAATTTAATTTGTGTACACTATAAATATTATATTTATTTTTTTATTTTTTTATAGTATAATTTTATTAGGTGATTATAATGAATTTAAGTTATGAATATTTAATAATAGTAGGAATATTAATTCTAATAAGTTTTATAATAATTAAAATCAATAAGAAAGACTTTAAAATAGAAATTAATAAATTAATACAATATTTAGGTGGTAAAGAAAATATAATAAGTGCTGACTATCATATGTCAAGACTTAAAGTTAGAGTTAAAGACACCAGTATTGTAGACAAAGACGCTATTCAAAGACTTGGTGCTAAAGGTATAGTTGAAGTTGATGATGAGCTTAAAATAATATTAGATTCTAATTCTAAAAATATTAAAAAGTATATTAGTGACTTAAAATAGTCATTTTTTTCTTATCTTCGACATAATTCGACAAATTTCGACATTTTTATTTGGTATTATATATATGAGGTGTGTGGTGTTTCATGAACAATATTGAAAATTTTATACTTAATTCTATACTTATATTATTTCCAATGCTTATATATGGATATTTTATAGCTTATAGACAAAATCTAAAAAAAGAAAAGATTGATGTGCTTCAAAGTGCTTTCTTATATATATCATTTTATTTAGCGATATATTATGAAAAATATTCATCTTTAGAATATCAATACTTATCAATAATAATTCCTATAATAATAGCCTATTTATATAATGATAAAAAAGACGCTTTATTTATGAGTACTATTGTGGCATTATACTCATTTTTTATTTTAAAGTATCCTCTTCATGTAATATTACCATTTTTATTAACTTTATTTTTATTTTATAAATATTATAGTAAAAGAAATAAATCTAAGTTATTCTTTACTATTGGTAGTTCTATTATAGTAATAGTTTCAACTTTAATTAATGCATTACACACATATAATTTAGATACTGTTATAGTTACTTGTTATGCTCTATTGATATATATTATATGTATAATAATTATATCTATAGGTATAGAAGAAGCTAATAATGTAATTAATTTACATAATAATTTAAAACATTTTGAGAAAGAAAAAGAATTAAGATTATCTATATTTAAAATTACTCATGAAATTAAGAATCCCCTTGCAGTTATAAAAGGTTATTTAGATATGTTTGATGTAGATGATAAAGATAAAAGCAATAGATACCTAGGTATTATGGGTAACGAATTAACTAGAACACTTAATTTATTAAATGATTTTTTAGAATTTACTAAGATTAAAATATATAAAAAAGAAACTGATATGAATATTTTAATGGATGAAGTAAAAGATATTTTAATACCTTTATTTAATGCCAAAAAGATTGATTATTATTTTAAAGTTGAAGATAATTTAATAGTTAATATAGATGGTATTAGAATGAAACAAGTTATTTTAAATGTAATAAAAAATTCAATCGAAGCTTGTGAAAGTGAAACAGGTAAAGTTAAAACAACTATATTTGGAGATAAAGAAGAATTAATAATTTTAGTAAAAGATAATGGTGAAGGTATGACTAAAGAAACATTAGATCAAATCACTACACCATTTCATACTACTAAAGAATATGGTACTGGATTAGGAGTTAGCTTAAGTAATGAAATAATAAAAGCACACGGAGGTACTTTAAGTTATTCTAGTGCATTAAAAAAAGGTACAACTTGTAAAATTGCCCTTCCCCTTAAAAATCAATAATAATATGGATATGGTCTTGGATAAACAGGATAAATAGGATATCCATAATTTGGTCTAGGTCTTGGTCCAACCGCCGCGACAGCTACCCCTCCAGTTAAAGCACCTAATAGAAAAGGTCCTGCAAAAGGAACAAACCTTGTATCCTTACTATAACTAATTTTTCTAGGCATGTAGTTTCCATACATAATATAAAACACCTCTTACTTTAATATATGAGATGTTTTATATTTAGTCTGTACTTTTTAATCTAAATACACTAAAAGATGGCATATTATTTAATCTTAAACCTAATTTATCAGTTCCGATACCATTAGAAATATATATATCTATATTATTTTTATTATATTTTTCTAAATAATATTTATTACTTCCTTTATATTTTATTAAATTATTATAAAAAGGTACATTAATCTCTCCACCCAAACTATTACCAGCGAGGATTATATTTGGCTTAAAATCTAAATTTAATATTTTATCAGTAACATCTGGCTCATGCGTAAATAGTATTGTATAATATCCATTACATTCATTTAATTTAGTTAAATCACTTTTACTTAAATTATAACTACCTACTCCATATATACATATAGGAGTATTATTTTCATTATAAATTAACTCACTTAAATTATTCATTAATTTATAGCCACTAGTCGTTAAAATCTCATCACTTATTTTATTATCTATATTAGAACTAACATAATATTTACCAAGATTACTATTTATATTGCTCAATTGTTTAATCAAATCTTTTTTATCTTTATCATTAATTTTATTTTCTTTACTTATAAGAGATCCTCCATATATAACAATATCTGGTTTCATTTCATTAATTCTAGTCACTAGTTTTTCTATATAATCTATATCTACACTCCCAAATAATATATCACTAAAATAGACTACATTAACTCCAGTAAAATTACTAGGGATATCTTTATCTCTTATTAAATATTCTCTTACTCTTATAAGATTAGTTTCTACATATTTTGAATATATAAATATTGAAATTATTACAACAATAATTATTATTAAAAAATTAGTTAACTTACTACTTTTTTTATTTTCACTATCATTAACTTCCTCTTTCATATTTCACCTATAAAGCCATTATAATTATTAAATATACCATACAATTATGTAAAGCATGCATACTTATATTAGTTAATATATTATCAGTTTTGTTATATAAAGCAGCAAATCCCCATCCTAAGGCTCCATAAGGAACAGTATATAAAAGTTGTAATACACTAGTAATACCAGTTAATGCATGAGGTAACCCAAACACTAAGCCACTAAGAATTGGAAATACAATTTTATTATCACTTACTTTTCTTATTCCATATCTAAATATTAACTCTTCTATCACAGGTGCCATAAAAACTATTTGAATAAACCCTATAACTTTATAAGATTCTAAAAATGCACGATTAACTTCTTCATTATTAGCTATTTGTCCAGGAAAAACAACATAATTTAAAAATAAATTAGTTGCAACCATAATAAGTAAGCCTATACCCCAATACTTAAAGCTTTCTCCTAAATAATTACCAAGGTGTTTTTTATAATCCTTAAATGCTTTTACAAACATTTCTCTATAGTAATATATAATTCCTAAAATATATATTAAATTTCCCAAGAATGAAGCAAGTGTTTCTTCAATTTTAAATACTTTATATATTAAAGCACCTATAAAAGATGGTACTAATGCATAACTTAAAAATAATAATAAAGTATATCCAATGCCTTTAATAGCTTTCTTAAATCCACTATCTTCATTTTTGTTACATTCACATTTATTAATTTCTTTACCACAATTACTACAATAATTTTCCATAAATAATTCTCCTATCTCCATTATTATTGTACCAAAATAACTAATAAATTTAAATATCTAATGTAAACTTTTATAAAATTTGTCAAGACATTTGAACTATTTTTTTGCATACAAAAACAACTTTCTCGCGTTTATCAAACACACGTTTTTATTCTTTAAGTCCGTTTCTTTCTCCAGGGAAAACAACCTTTTTAGAAAATATATTTTATTCTAAAATATTCCCAATTTTTTCTACCCTTTTTCATTCCCTACGAAAAATTGGTATTTTCTAAAAAGTTATCAAGTATCACAACTTTCGGGATTTTTATTTTACACCCAAAATATTCTTCACACTTCTCAATTGGAGTATAATCACACTTCCACCTTTTTCTATTATTATATTCTTCTAAAAATTTATCTACATAATAACATAATGAATCATTATCTACAATATCATCCCAACCTAAACACTCCCTCTCGATCGTCCAGTGAAATGACTCGACATCACTCTGAGCTGTACAATGTCCTGGTATAATTGTTTTATGTTCCTTAAAGTTCTCATTCACAAATAAAGTAACTATACTTTTTTTATTCTCTCCACAATATGGACCATGACGTTTACGATTAGTATTCTCTGAACCATTGTCCGTCTGCACGGTAATAGTTTTTAAATCTAATGTAGGAATACTTTTAAAAAATAAGTACAGAATATTTTTTAAAAATATAGCATTGTTAGTTACACTTTTCTCACTGCCATATGCGACAATAACAAAACCTGTGGATACATCTCGAAAAGTGAACTCATACTTCGCGAGATTATTATCTCTAAAGTATGGCTTTAAATTCGGAATATCTGTAAGATATTTAACATCAACCTGCACACGTTCAAATGGTTTAAGTTTCTTTTTCCAGGAAACATCGCCACCATTTGTTTTCACCTTCTTCCTATTTTTCTTTTTACCTAATTCTTCATTAACATATCTATTACAAGTAACGTAAGACACATCATCATTCAACTGAAGTGTCTTGTATATTTTAGTAGATGTAACACAACACTTTTTATTCTTTTTCTCTCTAGTTAAATCTTTTATCTTTTTTATAACATCACTAGAAGTCTTTTTAGGGCTACTATGAGGTCTTTTGGACATATCATATAATCCAACTCTGCCCGACTTTAAATATCTTCTACGCCATCTTTTTATCGTATTCCTAGATGTACGATAAAACTTGGCTGTTTTATTTATTCCCAAGTCATAACTAAGCTTCACAATTTCTTCTCTTTTATCAACGATATACTCTATGTTCTTAGAGTTGTGATATATTTCTACATAACTAACTATCTGCATAAGCTCCTCCTGGTGCATTATTATAATTTATTAGCTATTAAAATGGAAGAACAAAATTATATCACAAAAACCCACTATGTAAGAAAAGCAAGGAGCTTTTAAAAACAAGAGAAAAATTAAAATTTTTCTCTTGACATAGTGGGTTTTTATGATGAGTTAAAATCGCTCCCCTTTTAATAATTAAAATTGTTGCAAATTGCAAAATCTGAACCACATCCGTATAAACAGATTTCAATTTTGAATTTTTCGAGATTATTTAGAAATTTAACTGAATGTTATTTTAAATAAACATTCAATCTTGACATTTAGTCACCTTATTGTGATGGAACTCATCTTTGGGACTGCATGTATGCACTTTTAAAGAGCTATCATGTGGGTAGGCGTTTATTTATGAGTTCTAAAAAATTATATCACAAACGACTAAATGTCAAGACAGAACATTTATTTAATTTTCTAGGAAAATTTCTAAATCAAAAAAGATGGAATCTCTTCCATCAAAATTGACAATTTTAATTACTTCCATTTTTAACTACTAAAAACTCTTTTACTGAATCTACATATGATTCTATTTCTTCTAAAGTAAATACATTTAATCCTTTACTAACTCTATATTCATTTATATACTGAAGTTCTTTACTTGTAAGTTTTTCAGCACCAGTCATAAACAAATTATATAAATATCTACTTGATAACTCATCTTTTGTTATATCAGGTAAATCAGCAATAAAAACACAGAAATTACTAAATGAAACTGATTTATCAATCCATTGTTTTTTCTTAGTTATTGAATACTCAATCGGGCGATTCTGAAAAGGAATCTTCTTACAATTATCTAAGAAATCAGACCACCATTTTTGATATGACCATCTAGATCTAGTTTTATCAGTCGCACTTCTAACACGAAATGAAATATAATTATTAATGATACTTTTTACATAATCATTAAACGACTCACAATCAATATGAAGATCTACTGTAGCAATACAATTTACTTTATCACTAAAGTAAAGATAGTGATTAACTATAGCTAATGCTTTATCATTACGAAATCTAGTTTCAAAACGATTCCAATGAGTAATTGATTCATCAACTAATATAGAATTACATCTACGTTCTTTCAATTTATCATAAAATGTAAATTGTATATCAGAAGCACGAGATCCAAACTGAATTGTATGACCAATATTATCAAGAGATATTAAATCTTCTTTTTTAATTTGAATACTACTTCTAAATCTAGTAACAACTTCTACATTTCTAATACAATCAGCGACACGATCTAAAGTCCAATATTCGCCAGTGTAATCATCAAAGCTTACGTCAATTCTTGTATAATGAGGTCTAAAGTCTTTCAACTTATAAAATAACTCATCATATGTTAAACCTAAATCTTCAAACTCACGACAAGCTGTACCAGAAAGAAGAATATGTACTCCAAACTCAGGATGTTCATCATTACCAAGAATTTTAATATTTTTATAACTATAACAAAATGTATAAGGACGAATAGGAGTTTCAACATTAAATAAAACTCTAGTTCTATCTATTCTAAACAAATACCAAAAAATATCATAATAATCATTAAATCTAACATTATCTGAAGATCCTTGAAATATATCTTCTATTTTTCTTTGAAAAAACTCATCTACATTTTCAATATCTTTTGACTTAAAAGGGAATATTGTAACCTGAATCCAGTCAAAAAGTAAGAATTGCCTTAAAATAGGACCACTTGCATTTACTACCCCCCTATTAGTGAGGGGGGCTACATGCAGAGAATTTAACTCTGTTTTCATTTTTTAACCTCCAATAATAACGATTGTTCGCACGTGGTACGTGCGTACAATCTAACTTATTTATCTTTAACCATATCAAAATTATTTTTAATATCATCAAGTGTTAAATTTAAAGTAGCATAAGGAATACTTTCAAAATAATTTTCTTCTTCAACTAAAGCTTTCATATATTTAGTATCATAACTTTTAAATATCTTTTTATATTTAAATATTCTTATCTTATTTTCAAAATCATACATACATTCTTCTTTTTTAACTTTGGTACTTTTACCATAATCTTCAAAATTATAATAAACACTATACTTAAATAAACATATACCTATAAAAGGGATCTTTATAAATTTTTTTATCTTATAAAACTCATCACAAAGTACTCTTACTTGTTTAACTAATCTAGATGGATGCTGACATATTACATAAATATCTTTTATACCAAAATGACGATGAAACTGAAAAGTTTTCTGAATCTTTCTAGGAAAATTTTTATATTCTAATGAATCACATACTGCATGAAACTCATCAAAAATATATACACTATCAGGAATATGTCTTTTATAAGTATTAAAATCCATTATAGATACTTTTCTTGAATATACATTACGATCAACATAATTAACTTTTCTCTGTAAATTACCATTTTCATCATAAACTCTTACAACCTGTTTTTTATATTTCTTTCTCTTACTAAAATAATTAGTTAACTGAATAGGGTAATTACTAAACACATTATTAATTCTTTTATTTTTCCTAAATAAATTTTCTCTTTTAAATTTCTTTTTAGCTAAATAAGTTGCAAATAATGATTTTCCTGAACCAGGAACACCACCAATGAAGATAACACTCATAAATCACTCCTAATTAAATCTCTAAAACTATCTGAATATTTTTCACAGCTTTTTAAAATATAACCATTATGTTCTTCATAAAAATCAACACAATCTTTCTCATCAGAATCTCTAACAAAAGATGTAACAAAAATTACAGCACAAATACCAATAATAAATAATATAAAACAAATGATAACATCTAAAATATCAAAATCACGAAACATAATTACCTCCTAACTAATAAATTAATTTCTTCTTCATTCATTACTTGTCATCTCCTTAAAACTTAAATATCATACTCATAAATCACCATTAAACATCATCAGAATCATCATCAAAATCATCATCACTACACAATAAGTCAATTTCTTCTAACATAACCTTAGGATCAACATTATTTTTTAAAAAAACTGAATTATTTAAATAACTATATATTTTATCTAAATTTGCTCTTAAACGATTATTTTCAGAAATTAAATAAGCATTTTGTTTATCAAGAACATCTAAATACTGTAATTGAATCAAAAGATCTTCAGTTTTAGCATTCTTTATAAAATTCAACAAAAAACTATTTCTTAAAGATCTATTTCTCATAACCAACACCATCCTTTTTACTTAAATATTTTTGTTTTTTATAATCACACACTTTTTTATCACAATCCCAGACTTTACACTTAGAACAATTAAAGCTACAATATTTACGCCATTTATTATTAATAAGCTCAACAATTAAATTCTCTATAGTAGGAATAAAATAACCGACAACAAAACCAAACCAAAACATATTATTCATTATCAACACCATCCTTATCAATAAACTCTATATTAAATACTTTTAACTCATCTTTTAAAATCTTCTTACATCTTTTTTTATCATACTTTCTTAAAATACGATCTATATCTGAATAATATAAAGCATAAAATAAATTAGGATTTAATTTAATCTCAAGCTTTATTATCAAATAATGAGATATAAACATAAGAACAGATACAACAATAAAACCAAATATACTCATTTCTTACGTCCTTTCTTTAACATTTTAACTTCTTTTTCTAAATTCTCAACTTTATTTATTAAACATATAACATCATAAATTTTATAACCAATATAAAATAAAAATATTCCAATAAATAAAAGAGTATAAAAACAACCTAAAGTATAAACCACATAATTTAACCAACCAGGAAGACGAAAATCTTTAACATAATCAACAAAATTCAACATATACATATATCATCACTCTCCTTAAAACTTAAATATCATACTTATACCTTTATAAACTAATTTTATAAATATATATATTGTTAAACCTATAATTCCTAAAAACAAAATATTAAATCCCAATACAATCACCACTTTCTGAAAATCTGTAAAACTTTCTAAATCATAATTACTTAAAATATTAAATTCTTTTATATCTTCAAAATTATAAAATAAGTAAAAATCTCTATCATCTAACTTTATCTCTTTAACCTGGTATTTATCTACTTCTAGCCATTCATAAGTATTTTCTAAAGGTGTTGTACTAATATGATCAAAAATATAATCTATAAACTCATATAACTCAGGATGACCTGAAAACATATCATCACGATATTTTTGAGTAAAAACTTGATCATAATCATAGACTGAATTTAATTTATTTAAAGTAACAACATTATTTACATTTATGTAAACATACGAATAAGAACCAACTTGTTTATAACTTAAAATAAATCGACCATTAGTATAATCAATAGAAAATCCAAATGGATTACCCACATCATTAAATAAGTTTCCTTTACAATAATAATAATCACTACAATTAGATAAGTTTTTCCAAACATCTTGTTCCATCAAATTATCAGGTATAGCATTATAAAATGTTTTACCATTCATATTATCGCCAATTTGTAGAGGTGTAACTTCTCCAATAACTTCCTTAACAACATAATACTTATCATCTTTAATATAAACTTTATTCATAATATCTTTAGTTGGTTCAGGTAAAGTATCAACTTGTACTTGTTCCCAATCATAATATGTATTAGCTGATAAAAATCCAGGTACAAAAAGTAATAAACCTAATATTATAATTGCGTATATATATGCAATCTTTTTCATAATTTTGTTGCTTCACCTGTCTTTCTATTAACTTTATACCTAACATGAGTATAAACTCCATC
>OIZL01001606.1_pt1 | contig 11771 bp, 9 predicted proteins | sample 1588541 | NCBI WGS metagenome assembly OIZL01 (sample SAMN03283285) | human gut metagenome | biome: human-associated habitat; material: feces | host: Homo sapiens | place: Peru | collected 2012 | reverse complement strand
TAACCCGTTAGAAACGTGCGCCGCTAGGCGCACATCACAAAAAGAGCAGCCGCCTTCCGGCAGCTGCTCTCTGACATTCGCTTTTCTATTGCATTCTGTGATTCCGCCCCGAAGCCTTATCTCTACGCTTCTTATGCGATCAATCATCAATAACCAAATTCCTGTGCCCAGTACCAGATGCCTCCTGCAGTCTGATAAGCAGCCATTCCAACGGTTGTAAATTCACCGTTCACGATGTTGGCCTTATGCGTGGGCGATGCCATCCATGCACTTACAACACTGTTCGCATCCGCATAATTGTATGCAAGATTCTCACCATACATCAGATTGCTGTCCACGGTCCACCAGTCCGTTCCGTTCGGTCTCGTGTGTGAGAAGCTCTTCTCGCATTCCTGTGCCCGAACCTGTGCATCCTTCGCCAGCCCGTCGCTCCAGACAAGTGCTGCCAGTCCAAGTGCTGCTCTCTGCTGATTGATCAGTGCCAGTGCCGACTGTGCCATGGTCACTCCGGCTGAAGTAGAAGCCTTCCCCGCAAGGGCGATCGCATTATCATCAATGTAGTGCTCCTCTCCCTCATCGGATTCCAGTCTGGTCACCGCCCCATCATCAAGCGAAGCGGTATCCGCAGCCTGCTCGGCCTTGCCACACGCGGTCAGCACCAATAATGATGCCGTGACAAGTGCGGTAATCATCGTTCTTACTAATTTCCTGCTCATGACTGTCACCCCTTTTCTTCCCATTTGGGAGAAACGCCCCTTCTTACAGAAATATCTTAACGCCGGAGAGCGGAAAGTCAATCATTTTTAAGTAGTTTCGTAGCAAATTTCGAATGTTTTATGATTGTTTCAGCACTTCCCAAATAAATTTTCGAAGAATGGGGAATACTACTTTGTTTGCGCATCGTTTTTCGTCTCCTGCAAAACAGCCAGCACACAGACAATGTCTGTATTGATGCAAATGGATTGTTTCGCAATGGCGGCGCGCCGCAGACAGGGCATTTCGATATCAGCTCCGTAGAGATTTTCATATTCTTTTGTTCCGATACCATTTTGCGCACGGTTTCCTCATTATCATAGGTTTTATTGTGACAGGCTTTGGTGAAGCCATTTTAATGGCATAAACTTTGAGGGGCAAGGTGTTGATACCTTGCCCCTCGATCGTGTTTTTTATTTCGCTGATAACATATCTTCCGGCTGTCAGAAGCTCCACATATGCTTCTTCACCATGTTGACAAATTCGCCGTTCGTCCGTGTCTTATAGAACAGATCCAGAACACTGTCGGTAGCTTCCTCACCGCGGGCCCCGATGAATGCCTTTCGGATCGTTGCCACACACTCCTGCTCATCCGGAGTAAGGAGCAGATCATCCCGGCGCGTTCCGGACTTCGCAAGATCCACCGCAGGGAAAATTCTGCGCTCGGAGAGCTTACGGTTCAGGATCATTTCCATGTTGCCGGTTCCCTTGAATTCCTCATAAACCACATCGTCCATCTTGGAGCCGGTTTCAATCAAAGCCGTAGCAAGAATGGTAAGAGATCCTCCCTCGCGCATATTGCGGGCTGCGCCGAAAAAGCGCTTGGGCATGTGCAGTGCCACCGGATCGAGACCACCGGAAAGTGTTCTTCCGCTGGAGGGCTCTGTCAGGTTGTAGGCTCTCGTCAGTCTCGTAATGGAATCCAGAAGAATCATGACATCGCGCTTGCTCTCCACCAGACGCTTTGCACGCTCGATGGTCATCTCCGCAACTCTCTTGTGGTGCTCCGGCAGCTCATCAAACGTGGAATAGATCACTTCCACATTCGGTCCCTCCAGTGCCTCACGAATATCCGTAACTTCCTCGGGACGCTCATCAATCAGAAGGATAATGAGGTGAATGTCCGGATTATTGGCCTTGACAGACTTGGCAACCTCTTTCATCAGAGTGGTTTTGCCGGCCTTCGGCGGCGACACGATCATTCCGCGCTGTCCCTTTCCGACAGGACACATCAGGTCCATCACACGCATTGCGATGGATGCTCCGGGCTTTTCCAGCCGGATGCGGTCATCCGGGAAAATCGGCGTCATATCCTCGAAGTTATAACGCCGTTTGGACTCCTCCGGGTCAATTCCGTTTACCGACTTCACGAACAGAAGAGCCGAGAATTTCTCGTTCTGGCTGCGGATCCGGATATTTCCTTCCACGATGTCGCCGGTCTTCAGATTGAAGCGGCGGATCTGGCTGGGTGCAACATAGACATCATTGTCGCCGGGCATATAGTTGCTGGAACGGATAAAGCCATAGCCATCTCCCAGCACCTCCAGAATGCCATGTGCCATCTCTCCGCTGTCCAGCTCGCGGTTCAGTTCATTCTTATGCACAATCTGCTGGTCCGGACGCACAAGTCCGCGCCGCGCATATCGTCCTGCAACCGCCTGCGACGGAGAAAAATCCGGTCTTCCCTGCTCAGACGCCTGGTTCCCGGCAGTACGCGCTGCATCCGAATTTCCAGACGGACGTACCACTTCTGAATTTGCGTTTGTACGAACTGCCTCTGAATTTCCGGACGAACGTACCGCTTCTGAATTTGCGTTTGCACGTACCGTCCCCGGATTTCCCGCAGTTGCAGCCGCGCTCTCTGCCGGCTGTTGTCCTGCCGGCTGCTGTCCTGCCAGCTGCTGTCCTGCCGGCTGCTGTCCTGCGTTCGGATTCTCCATGGAAGCTGCAGTCTCCTGTACCTGAGCAGGTGCCATCTCCTGTGCGCTCTCCTGATAAGAAGATGCTGCAGATCCCGATGCGGCAGTCTGCATCTGTACGGGCGATTCCGTCTGCGCAGCTTCTGCAGAAGCTTCCTTCTTCCTGGGACGGCCCGCTCTTCTCTTCTCCGATGCCGGGCCTTCCTTTTCCTTTCGTCCTTCCCTGCCTTCCTCTTTACGGGCTCCGGGCTTGCGCCCCCGCCTTGCAGGTGCAGAATGCTCCCTCTCGCCGGATCCCTCACGCTGTGCTCTGGCTGCTTCCCGCTCCTTCAGGACCTTCTCATCTTCTGCGCGGTCAAGCTCCAGCAGCTTCCCGACGATGTCTTCCTTCTTCACTCGTGCCGGAAGGCTCAGTCCGCGGCTTGCCGCAATTTCCTTGAGATCCTTGACCTGGAGTGACTCATACATATCTTTTGTCATTCTCATCTGTTTCTTCCTTACTGGTGTCGTTATATATGTGATGTGTTTGGTAAACAATAGAATTTCGGAATTAATACAAGAAAGTACTATCCGGCACCATCCGGTGCGGGTACGGTGATCGTCCGCATTCAAAGCCTCTGAAGTTCAAAAGAAATGCGGCGTAATAGATTGAAACAATTATAATTCGACAGAAATTAAAATGTCAACGGATTCCCGCAACTCCAGGCTGCCTGTGTTTTCTTTGCATTCCCGCAGTTCCAGACTTTTCCTCCGTCGGAATTCATCCTGATCTGGCAGAATTTTCTCCCAGGGATGATTTCCTCCGCCCAAATGCATCCTGATCTGACAAAACTTTCTCCCAGGGATGTTTTCCGCCGACCGAATGCATCCTGTTTTAACAAAACTTTCTCGCAGGGATGATTTCCGCCGACCCAATGTATCCTGATCTGATGGAATTTTCTCTCAGGGATGATTTCCGCTGACCGAATTCATCCTGTTTTAACAAAATTTTCTCCCCGGGATGATTTCCGCCGGCCAAATGTATCCCGATCTGATGGATTTTTCTCGCAGGGATGATTTCCTCCGACCGAATGCATCCTGATTTGGCATAATTTTCTCCCAGGGATGATTTCCTTCCTGACACCCCAACAGAATCCCAAAAAGAAAAACAGGAAACCGACACCCCGATTTCCTGTTCCGTCTGAAGTCTTTTCTGTAAAGCTACTGTTTTACGTTTTCCACAAGGGCCGCCTGGACGATGAAGTTATTCACATGGCCGGTCGCATAACAGGTCGACAGCGTAAGCAGATCCGGCCGGCTGCTCCAGTCGATTTTTTCCTCTTTCGACGAGTGATACACGGAGTGCTTTCCGGCATCCGCAACATAGGCATCATACCCGTCGTCTCCGGAAAAATCATCGTATACATCATCTCTGACCGGGATCGTATAATAAGCAAAAATACGATATACCAGCACCTGATCCTTCTGATAAATATAAATATAAGGATCCTCATCGCACAGCTCTTCCTTCTGCAGGAACTGCTTCAGGCTTCCGAACATCGTCCCGTTCTTCATGTTGTGCCCGAAGATAAAAGAGTTCGAATTCGAGAAGTCTTTGCTTGCCGCACAATCCAGGAAAATACAGCCGGATGCATTTCTCGTTCCCTCAAAGGTCGTGTGCAGATACTTATCATTTCCTGTTGACTGGGCAATCGGATATGTAAGATTCAGCACCGGAATATAAATGACACCCACAAATTCACTGTTTGTTGCCATAAGACCATCGTAGTCGATCTGAAGATTCGGATACTGGTATTGCTCCTTCTCATCTTCCTCCGGCGCTTCCGCGGTGCTCTCTTCCGCTTCTGCATCAGAAGGTGCTTCTTCTCCCTCCGGAATGACCTCGATATACTTCCCAAGCTCCTTGTATTCATTTTTCGCCTGCTGATAGGTCAGAAACTCCCTCATGAAATTTGCAAAGGAGAAAACAAAAACCACCAGCAGAACGGCCGGTATCAGCCAGCCAAACCTGCGCCGCTTTTTCTTCTCCGGAGCCCGCTTCCGATTCCGTTTATTGCTCTCGTCCGGTGCCTGATCACAGCCCCGGCTATCCCGCTTGGAAGTCTCCTGATCATGGCCCCAGTCATTCTCCCCGGCAGTCTCCGGATCACGGCTCCAGTCATCCTCCCCGGAAGTCTCCGGATCACGGCTCCAATCATTCTCCGGCTCATGGTCCCAGGTCTTCCAGTCCGCCGGATCCTGCTCCGATCCGTCCGTATCCCAATTCTCTTCATTCCGCATTCCGCTTACCTTCTTCCTGATGCCATTTCTCCTGAAATTACAGCTGACGTTTCTTCCACAGCTACAGCTTTCATTCCCTCCGCAGCTGCTGATCCAACTCTACACTTCGTTCTTATGCTTCCTTGAGAATAGCACATATCCTCCGCAGCAGAAAGCAATTCCAAAAGCGCCTGCCATCACAGACGCAGAAGCCCTGCGGAAGGTCCCCGCCTGAGAAAGAAAAAGCGTCATCACATTCACACCTCCGTGCAGAACGATAACACAGAAAAGATTTCCGCCAAACGCGAGAAACAGGCAGAAAAGAAAGCCCATGGCGGCTGCATACAGCCCCTGCACAAGGCTTCCGTGATAAATACCGAACAATAACGAGGAGAGGCTCGCTGCCAGCAGGAATGCTGTTTTTCCGCTTTTTTTCTCATGACAGAGAAGATACAGGCGCTGCAGTGTAATACCGCGAAAAACGGTCTCCTCAGCCAGCGGACTCAGGACGCCGTAAATCAGAATTCCAAGAGGGAGACTGACGCGTCCTGCCTGTGCGCTTGCGTCAGCAGCCGCAGCATCTGCATGAACCGCACCCACTCCGGCAAGAAAAAGATTAAGAAACACCGAGGCCGCCAGAATCCCTGCTGCCGCAGCGATCAGCTGATCTCCTCTTGCCCGAAGCCTTTCCCCGGACATTGCCTCACCACAGGCACCTCGAGGGCTCCCATCGCCGCAGGCACTCCGCAGCAGCACACCACTGCAGCCACTCTGAAGATTTACTTCTCCGCGGGCATTCCAAAGCGTCAATGCAAATGCTCCCGCCATCGATATTGCGCCTGACAGAGCCCGGAGGTCTGCATCGTGCACGGAGACAAAGGCAAGAACGCCTGCGTCCGCCTGCTGCAGAAGGACTGCCTGCAGGATGGCAAGAAGAGATCCCAGAATTTCCCGAATCACGACAAACATTAACATCGGAAGAACGGCCTCCGCCATTTTCCTATTCATATCCGCTTCCTCCGTCCTGCCTGAAGTCTGACTCCAGCCCGGCCTGAATCCTGCTCCAACCGGCCTGAGTCCTGCTCCAACCGGCCTGAGTTCTGCTCCGACCGGCCTGAGTCCTGCTCCAACCGGCCTAAGTCCTGCCTCCGTCCCGTCTTAGTCTGCTTTCAGTCTCCATATGCCGTCAGAATCCTGCCGAGCTCCTCAACCGTATCTGCAATAAAATCAGCGCCCGCTTCTTCCAGCTCCCTGCGGCTTCCATAGCCGTAGGAAACACCAACTGCGGTCACGTGATTTGCTCTTGCGCCGTTCATATCAAAAGAGCGATCGCCCACCATGGCATATGATTTCCTGCGATCCTGCCTCAAGGTCTCCGGCCTCCCGGTCATCACAAGCTCCGGATCCTCCGCTGCCTCCGGCTCTCCGGTCAGTCCAAGCCCCTGCAGCGCCTTCTTCACCATCAGAAGCTTATTGTCTGCACCCATCTTGTTGTCGAGCTCTTCCTCGACATGAGAGCCGACAATTACGTCAAAATACCCGGCAATTCCGAAGTGCTCCAGCACCCTGTGCACCATCGGCTCCGGCTTGGAGGACGCAATCGCGAGGCGGCTTCCCTGCTCATGGAGCATCTGCAGAAGCTCCCGCACGCCGGGGTAGACGTTATTTTCATAGATGCCCTTCGTGTCGTAGCTCTCACGGAAATAGTGAATTGCCCTCCCAGTTTCCTCCTCGTTCATGCCGTACCGCTCCCGGAAGGAAAGATTGAGCGGAGGTCCGACAAACGGCTCGAGCTTTTGAAGATCCGGCTCCTCGATTCCCATCTGATGCAGCGCATACTGCACGGATCTTGTAATTCCCGGTCCCGACTCCGTGAGCGTACCATCCAGATCAAACAAAATATTCTGAAATGCCATTTTCCTTCTCCTGTTCTGTTCTCATGTGTTCGCAAAGCATCCGAAAATGCCGCAATGTTCAAACGCCCGGAGGGACGCAATGTCCAAACGCCCGGAAGTACGCAATGTCCAAACGCCCGGAAGTACGCAATGTCCAAACGCCCGGAGGGTCGGAAACGGCGGCAGAATACTTTTCAACAATTCAGTATAGCAAAAAAAGCCTGCTTCAGGAAAACTCCCGAAGCAGACTTCGTGCTGATTCCTCTTCCAATGCTTGAAACAGCCATTTTCCGGAATCTGTGCACAGCGCATACATCAACCTGTGCACAGCTCCTGCAGCCTGTCCTTTACGACTCCTGCGTTGCCAGGTTCTTGACGTTGGTCAGAGCCTTGGAAACCGCCGGAATGCTGATGATGATAATCGTCAGGATCGCCTCCGTGAAAATATAGATTCCATTATAGGATGCAGAGTATACAGCCGGGTGCATGCCTTCCGGCGCGAACTGTCCGAAGAAAATCAGACCGGACAGGAAGCTGAAAACATATCTTCCGACAACGCCGAGCAGATATCCCTTGACCAGGCCATGCTTTGCATTCGAGAAAACACCGGAAAGTCCCAGTGCCCCGAAGGCGAAAATATAGTCGCAGAGCATCTGCGGAACGCTGATGATGTACGGATCCACAACCATCTGCAGAATGCCGTAAGCAACTGCTGCCATGAGGCCAACGCGAAGGCCGTACCAATAGCCGATGAGGCAGATGAAAAACATGGAGAACAGCGTAATGCTGCCGCCCATCGGCAGATGCAGGAACTTGATAAAGCTGGTTACAAAAGCAAGCGCAATCGCCATCGCGGAGAAAACAAGACGTCTTGTTCCTGTTTTTCCTCTCTGGTCTGCCTTCGTGATGAAGCATGCGGCGAGAAGAAGTGCCAGCATGACAAGCACCAGAACGGTATAACCGGCCCCGGTAAGGGAATACACACCATCTTCGGTAAGAACTGCAAGTGACATAAAAAAACCTCCTTCATAAGAAAAACGCAGGAGGGAGTTCGCATGCTTCAAGGTTCTGCTCTCTGCAGAAGTTGCTGCTTCCTTTCGCCGGTATTGTCCGGATCAAGTGATAAGGGTCCCGGCTGCCTCCCGGCAGCCGATTCTCAGCCTTCGCTCCCCTAGCGTTATGATTCCGCCGGCTCTCTCACAGGAAAGCCGGCTTTGTTGTCACCGATTAAGATATAGCGCTCTTCTTACAAAGTCAATAACATCTTCAGCTGAACATCGAGAGCCTCCAGCTCCTTCTCCGCCTTCTGAGCGCTTTCCTGCACCGCAGCCAGACTTCTGCAGGCGGAAATGACATTTTCCTCCTCTGTCACGGAAAGATAACCGTTCACCAGAGCGCCCGGCAGCGCGAATTTCTTCTGTGCCTTCTCGAAGCTGACCGTCAGATATTTTCCGTCCTGGGAAACCACGGTACCCTCTCCGAAGGATTTGTGAACCGCCTTCTGACCGGTCAGCTCGGGAACCGCTGCCTTTTTCTCCACCAGAGACAGCTTCGCTGCCTGCATGGCTGCCGTCTCTCTCTCTTCCAGAAGCGCTGCGGCCTTCTGCATCTTGTCAATGCGTCTTTGTGCCACCGTGCTGATCCGCGATTTGCGCTTTGCTGATTTCTCCGAATACCAGTCCATCGCGTACACGGCCCGGATCAGATCAAAGGTAAGAAGATGGAGATTGGAATCCACATTCTCCAGGCCTTCGAGCGCATGCTCCTTCCCGTACTGCTCCAGCCTTCTGCGAACCAGCTTCCGAAGCTCGGTCTCACCGGCAAGCTCCGCTGCCGTGTCCTCAGCCAGTCGATAATAATTTACCAGATTCAGGAATCGGTCATAGCCGATCTCCTCCTCTGCCTCAATATATCCGGCAAAAGCAATCACCTCCGGTGCACGGAAGAAGAAGTCCTGCTCCGGCCGGATCAGTGCCAGATAATCCAGGCCGCTCCAGAGTCTTTGCCGAAGCTCCCAGCGATCCGGTGCCGTGTCCTCCAGCAGGCGATTGCAGGTTTCCGCAAATTCATGAATTTTCTCCATGCGGTCATCGATGCTCCCGCCGTCTTCTCCCAGAAGCAGGATGAACGCACGGCGCACCTCCTCTTCATGCCCGTTCTGGCACAGAAACGAAAGACCCTGCAGAGGCTTCTCATCATCCTTTTCCAGAAAGCTCTCCGCCGGCCCAAAGGCCCGGTCAAGCATTTCCGCCAGATCCTCTGCATCCGGATTGAAGTACCTTCTGCACACAAAAGCCGCCGCAAAACGACCGCACGGATTATAGGCGCTGTCCGCCCACTCTTCATAGTGATTCCGATAAATATGCGCTAAAATCCGGATACGTTCACTGTTCACGACTTCCTCCTTTAAGGTTTTCGTCCCCCACAATCGTGTCTTCTGGCTATTTTTGCAATGTAGCTCGTACATATTCTTATTATATATATTTTTCGTGTTTTCCGCAAAGTGTACTGAAAAATAATTCTTCATTATCACATCCGTCAGTCATCTCTTTTCTTCAGTCTCCGCGCCCGCATGGGACAGAAGAAGCGTTTTGTCCGATGAAATCAGACTTTACAGGCATTAGAATAGTCAAAGGTTCGAAAAAAAGGTGAACATGGCCATGCGTTTCCCGTTTCCGAAGGAAATGCCCGGTTTTCAGTTTCAGAAGAGAGAGAGGAAGTTATGGCAGGAAAAGTTGAAAATCTGACTCATGCGGCAGAGCGTCAGGCAATGTCCGTTCTCATTGACGGACTTCTCAAAACCATCAAGAACTCGGATGACCGCACCGAGACTTATCTGAAGATCGTCGATATTGCGGCGAAGTTTTACGGAAAGGGTGCTACCGCCGACAAGCTTGATGCTGTCCGCGCTGCCATCAAGGATCCCAACAACCGTTGGTTCAAATACATCAACCGCATCATCGACGAGACCGATCCCCACTATGCGAAGATGATGCTCTTAAACCTCGGCTATGAGGCTTTCCTTCGCGGCACCAAGACCATCCGCGCAAACCGTGAGAAATACGGCTGCAACATCCCGTGGCTGATTCTGTTTGATCCCACCATGGCCTGCAACATGCACTGCGTAGGCTGCTGGTCCGGAACCTATGGCCACAAGTCCAATCTTTCCTTCGAGGATATGGACAAGATTGTCTCCGAGGGTAAGGATCTCGGCGCATATCTGTACATGATGACAGGCGGTGAGCCGACTGTCCGCATGAACGATATTTTCCGTCTTGCAGAAAAGCATAACGACTGCTTCTTCGCCCTGTACTCCAACTCCACTCTGATCACCGATGCAATGTGTGAGAAGGTCAAGGAGCTTGGCAACATCACCTTCATGCTGTCCATTGAGGGCACACCGGACACCAACGATGCCCGCCGCGGCGAGGGGCATTATGCCGCTGTTATGAAGGCCATGGATCTTCTGAAGAAGCACGGCATTGTATTCGGTACTTCGATCTGCTATACCAGAGCCAACATTGAGGCAGTCACCAGCGATGACTTCTTCCACATGCTGGAGGAAAAGGGTGCGCGCTTTGGCTTCTATTTCCATCTGATGCCGGTTGGCAACAATGCGGCTCCCGAGCTTATGCCTACCGTAGAGCAGCGTGAATACATGATCAAGAGAATTCGTGAGGTCCGCGGCAAGGACAGCGATATCTGCTTCTATCCGATGGACTTCCAGAACGACGGTGAATTCGTCGGCGGATGTATTGCAGGCGGCCGCAACTACTTCCACATCAACTCCAACGGTGATGCGGAGCCTTGCGTGTTCATCCACTTCTCCAACACCAACATCCATGACAACACCATTCTGGAGATGCTCCAGAGCCCGCTGTTCATGGCTTATCACGAGGGTCAGCCGTTCAACCGCAACCACCTTCGTCCCTGCCCGATGCTGGAGAACCCGCAGATTCTTCGCCAGATCGTTGAGGCAACCGGAGCTCACCAGACGAACCTGGAGTCTCCGGAGAGCGTAGATCATCTCTGTGAGAAGTGCGATGCCTACTCGAAGGAATGGGCTCCTGTCGCAGATAAGATCTGGGCGGAGCAGTCTCACAAGCGTCCCGCTTACGAGAACTACACGGAAGAGAAGAAGGAGCATCCGGAGCTCGCTGCATTTGAGCACGCAGACGGAACCGAGCACATCGATCTCTAATTCATCCTGTCATTCATCGGTTCTGCATCCGGCTTGAATCCGTAAAAATAAAAGCCTGCCCGAAGGGATTTCCAAATCATCCCTTCGGGCAGGCTTTTTCTCCCCATACACTTCCGGCACATTTCCGGCACGCAAAAGCTCCGCGCCGATGCCTGCTGCTTCATCGTCAGCACTCGCATCCTCGCGGAGCTATTTTTGCTTTCTGTAATGCCTGTTTACTGCGCTTCCTGAGTCAGCCCCTTGTTGGCCTGCATCTTCAGATAAGCGTTGATAAACCGGTCAATATTACCGTTCAGAACGCCATCGGTGTCTGAGGTCTCCTCCTGCGTTCTCGTGTCCTTTACCATGGTATAGGGCTGGAGGACATAGGAACGGATCTGGGAGCCCCAGGCGATATCCTTCACGTCGCCGCGGATGCCGTCACGCATGGCCTCCTCTTCCTGCTGCTTCAGAAGGAAGAGCTTCGTCCCATTGTAGACGGTCTGGCCGTACAGCCCCTGAAATTTGGCCTTGTCGATCTTGCAGCCCAGTGTATCCGCCAGCAGCTCCACGGCCCGGAAGCCGCAGTTGTGCCGGGTGCGCTCATATTCCCTGCCGGGATTGCCCAGGCCCACGATCAGCCAGCTGTTATCCTGCATGGCTTAGAACAGATCCGCAATGGAGGTGCCGCCGTGGACATGCTCGATGGCCCGGGCAAACACGTGGGAAACATCCAGGAACTTGATCTTGTGGCTGGGGGTGTTG
>OIZL01001605.1_pt1 | contig 11771 bp, 16 predicted proteins | sample 1588541 | NCBI WGS metagenome assembly OIZL01 (sample SAMN03283285) | human gut metagenome | biome: human-associated habitat; material: feces | host: Homo sapiens | place: Peru | collected 2012 | reverse complement strand
ATTAAGTAAAGATCAAAAGGCAGAATAATTTTCTGCTTTTTTTATTCCAAAAATATAGTATACTTATATTAAGGAGAGATGATTAAATGAAAATTTTTATAGCCTCAGATCATAATGGAGTAAAAATAAAACAAGAATTAATAGATTATTTAGAAAATAATGGTATAGAAGTAAGTGAAATAGGAATTAATAATTTTGAAACAGATGATTATCCCGATTTTGCCTTTAAACTTTGCCAATTGGTTGTTGAACAAAAATGCTTAGGTGTTTTAATTTGCGGCAATGGAATTGGTATGAGTATAGCCGCAAACAAAGTAAAAGGAATAAGAGCAGCTAGGGTAGTTAACAAAGATGATGCATTTAAAGCTAAGAATCATAATGGTGCTAATATAATAACTTTTGGAGCTAATTTAGATATAAATATAGCCAAAGAAATTATCGATACATTTATTAATACAAAAGATCCTAATGAAGAACGTCACTTAAGAAGAGTAAATAAGATTATTGCATATGAAAATGGGGAACTTTAATGGTTAAAATATATTTATATGTCATACTTACATCCTTAAGTGTATATGCTTTATCAGGAGTTAATTTTAATCCCTTAATTTTAAAAAACAAAAAAATAGAGGCCAGAGTATTAGTGATGTTACTTGCGTTATCACTTGGTTATTTATCTACAAATTTTATATGGGATTTTATTAATTCAATAGGATAATATGAAAAATAAAATATTAATTTTAATAATACTAATTTTAGCGTTAATATATACGAAAATGTGTTTTAAAGAAAAAAACACATTTTTTTTGCCCGAACAAAAAACTGAACTAACCATAAAACTTAATAATAATGGTGAAATAAGTGACATACCATTAAATCAATATATTATTGGTGTAGTAGCAGCGGAAATGCCTGCATCATTCGAAATGGAGGCCTTAAAAGCACAAGCTATTGCTTCAAGAACATACGCCATGTATAAAAAAAATAATAATAATACCGATTATGATTTAGTAGCAAATATAAATGATCAAGCTTACAATACCGAAGAACAAATGAAAACTAAATGGCAAAATAATTATGATTTTTATTTCGTCTCGCTCCTTCTATTGAAATGTAATGTCCTCCGCCAGCGCATGCGCAATTTTCTAAACCGTAGCCGTTAATATGGTCTTTAGTTATTTGCATAGCTTTATCTTTATCTACCGCAAAAAATATTTTTGAGAATGATCCAAACTTCTTTTATACGTGTGATGTAAACAATAAAATCACTTCAAAACAATTTAATGTGAATGTAAAGAAAAAAGATACAAGATATTATGACACTTTGGATTCGAATACTTTAAATGTAACGGATAATATTGTGAATCTTATTAACTATAACAGTGAAAAGTATTATGAATACTGTGGTGGCACATATTATTGTGATGGAGAGCCATTTCCAGGCTATACACTTCATATGCCAAGTGATGTCGTATTAACATTCTATATTCCAGCTGTTTTAAATTATGACAATACAAGTCTAATTGACCTCTTAGATTTAGATGCCGATCAATATGCCTATTTCTTTATGACAGCCTTCTTGATTTGTAGTGCCATTATCGCTCTATATGTCTTCCTTAATAAATATGCGTATGAAAAGGAATCCTATATCTTCAGAAATGTGAATAACTGGTTATTTGAACCTGCATTCATCTTGTTTCTAACAATTGATGCCCTACTAGCTAGTGGTACATGCATATTAACGACCTATTCGATTGAAGGTACATTCTTACACATTCTAAATCGTTATCACATTGAATTGAGTCAGCCTATCGTATATTTTACGAACATTCTTGCGTGGTCCATCACTCTATTCTTTATTGGATTATCTGTATATTGGTTAAAGTGTCAATTTACAACATCTATTAGAGATTGGTTCTTTCAAAGAACTTTGGTTGGTAAATTTATTCTTTATTTCTCAAATAAAGTAGAAGGAATTATTTCTACCGATTTATCAGATGAAATCCTTAAAAAATATATTATTTTCTCAACTTGTTTGATTGTGATCCTTGCGTTTATATCCTTGTTGAACATTCCATTCTTCTCTTTCTTTATCGTTGTTGCAGCCTTAATTGGCATTAGTGTTGTGGGCTATAAGAAGATCAAAAATGTGCAAAGTCAATACCAAGACATATTACATATGACTGAAGATCTATCGAGTGGTAATTTTGAGAATATTAAGCCTACAAATTCTGGTTTATTCCAATCTTTAAACAATAATATCTATCAAATTAAGGATGGTTTTGAACAAGCTGTAAAGGAACAAGTACAGTCACAAAATTTAAAGACCGAATTGATTTCAAATGTATCGCATGATTTAAAAACACCATTAACAGGTATTAAAAATTATGTAGAGTTATTAAATGATCCTAGTATTAGTGAAGAAGATAAAAAGAGTTATTTAGAACGATTGAATCAATATACAGATCGTTTAAGCATTTTAATTACAGACTTATTTGAGGTATCTAAAGCCAATAGTGGTAATATTGATTTAGAATATTCTGATATTAACATCATTGAATTTATTGAGCAGGTATGTGCAGAAAATGAAGAGCTTCTACAAGCTAAAAATCTTCAGCTTGTGACAAATCTTCCAGAAAAAGAAATTCATGTATGTTTGGATGGAAATAAGACGTATCGTATCTTTGAAAACTTATTTACGAATATTTCTAAGTATGCACTTGAAAACACACGTGTATTCTTGGATGTGAAAGATATAGGCAATTTAGTTGTGATCACAATGAAAAACACTTCGAAAGCACCGCTTGATTTTGATAGTGATATTACCGAACGTTTTGTGCGTGGCGATAAATCAAGGCATGAAGCAGGCAGTGGTCTAGGACTAGCCATCGTAAAGAGTTTTACAGAAGTACAGAATGGTACGTTTATGATTGAAACAGATGGAGATCTCTTCAAATCGATTCTTAGTTTCCATAAATCCTAAAAATAATTATAAATGAAATAAAGTGGTTAAAAATCCTAGATCAAAGGATTTCAGCCACTTTTTTAGTTTTGTAGTCAGAAAAAGTATAGAAATCCAAAAAATAATGATTAGAAAATTCATTATGTCTTAAACTGTTAATTAATTAGAATACGATACATGAATTCGTGTATAATAGAAGAAGTGGACTTTTGGAGGTTATTTATGATTTTAGAACAAATTGATAAAGACTTATTGAAAATGGCAGAAGAATCGGATGTCGTTTTAAAAGATATTTATAAAAAAATTGATGATGTATGTTTATACAATTCAGATCGTATCTTAGCTGCATTTATTGAGAACCACGTTTCTTATTCTGACTTTGCGGATATCAACGGATATGGTAACTATGATGAAGGACGAGATAAGATTGAACGTATTTTTGCGACAGTACTCGGATGTGAAGATGCTTTAGTACGTCCTCAAATCATGAGTGGTACAAATGCTTTATATTTAACTTTATCTGCCCTATTAAAACATGGAGATACAATGATTTCCATTTCTGGTGCTCCTTATGATTCTTTGCAGGAAATGATTGGTTTATGTGGTGATTCTACACAATCCTTAAAAGCCAATGGTGTAAAGTATGAACAAATTGATTTAGTGAATGATGATTTTGATGATGATAAGATTGTTGAGCGTTTAAAAGAAAACAATGTAAAATTAGTGGAAATCCAAAGATCTAGAGGATATGCTCACCGTTTATCATTAACCATTTCAAAGCTTGAGCGTATCATCAAAAAGATTCGTGAAGTAAACAAAGACGTTATTATCATGGTGGATAACTGTTATGGTGAACTTGTTGAAAAATTAGAACCAGGACACATTGGTGCTGATGTTGTGGTCGGATCTTTAATGAAAAACTTAGGTGGAGGAATCGCCTCTACCGGAGGATATGTAGCTGGTAATAAAGAATTGATCAATATGGTGGCTGAACGCTTAACAGCTCCTGGAATCGGTAAGGATTTGGGTGCAAACTTTAACTTAAACAACTCTTTCTTTAAAGGTATCTTCATGGCGCCAAATGCCGTAAAGAGTGCTTTAAAAACAGCCGTTTTTACAGCCTATATGTTAGAAAAATTAGGTTATAAAAACGTATCTCCTGCTTATAATGATGAAAGAACGGATATCATTCAAACTTTAGAGCTTGGATCAAAAGAAAATCTTGTTAGCTTTACACAAGGCATTCAATCCACAAGTCCTATTGATTCATTTGTTCGTGTTATGGCAGCTCCAATGCCAGGCTATCCATTTGATGAAGTTATGGCTGCGGGAAGCTTTACGCAAGGAAGTACTATTGAATTAAGTGCAGATGCTCCAGTCATTGAACCATACACTTTATATATGCAGGGTGGATTAACATTAGAATATGGAAAGCTTTCTATTCTTCTTGCCCTAACAAATATGAAAAACAACTAAGATGCCTAGTGCATCTTTTTTGTTTCAAACGATTATTGAATCGTTGCATATTTTTGTGCAACGATAATCGTATCGTTGCAAATCGATTCAACCGATACTTCAATCAATAAAGAATAAAAGTGGTCAATACCCTTTAAATATAGGGATTTAACCACTTTTTTAACAGCTACCCATCTGTCCACCATCGATACGAATAATGGAATTGTTGATGAAGTTAGCTTCATCACTAATTAAGAAACGAACAAGATAGGCCACTTCTTCTGGTTTTCCATAACGTTTCACCATGATTTTTTCTGTTTCTTCCTTTAAGAACTCTTCATCATAGCCATCTAGTTCATTATCGGTTCCAATAAAGCCTGGAGCAACACAATTCACATTGATATATGGTCCAAATTCAGCCGCAAGATTGTGTGTCATTGAAATCAAGGCTGCTTTTGAAGCATCATAATCGATACACATTGGATAATATGTGTTAATTCCATTGGTACTTGATATATTGATGATTCTTCCATATTCTTGATCCAACATATGTTTATAGACTCTTTTACTACAATTAAAAGCACCTACAACATTTACATCTAATGTTCTTTTAAATTCTTCGGCATTTTTTAAGTGAAATAGATTGGAAAGATCCACAGCCGCATTATTAATTAGTATATCTACGCCACCCATCTTCTCTTCAACTTCACTAACCATGATATTGACTTGATCTACATCGGATACATCTGCACAAATTGTAAGACAATGAACATGATATTCTGATTCAATTTTTTCTTTTAATTCTTTGGCAGGCTGTTTAGAAGTTAAATAATTAATGACAATGTCATAACCATGTTTTGCGAGTTCCAATGCGATTGCACTTCCAATACCACGAGCACCACCTGTAATTAATACAACTTTATTCATAGTTAAAAAAAGAAGAGCGATTAAGCTCTTCCTGCATATTTTCCATCTGTTGAGAATACAACGATTTTTTCACCTGGTTCGATGAACTGTGGAACTCTTAATGTTAATCCAGTATCTGTAGTTGCATCTTTAGTTTGGTTAGATGGTGCACCTTTGATGGCTGGATCTGTTTCAGCTACTGTCAATTCAACTTTTTCTGGAACAGAAACAGATAATAATTCTCCTTCGAAGAACATCAAAGATACTTCAGCACCTTCAACAATAAAGTATTTGTTGAAATCAACTTGGTCAGCTGTTAATTCATAAGTATCGTATGTTTCTAAATCCATGAAGTAATATGTAGAATCTGCTTCATATGAGAATTGAGCTGCTTTTTTAGAAATGTTAGCTTGTTCAAATTTAGTTGAAGCATTGAAGTTTCTTTCTTGTGTATTACCTGTTTTTAAGTTTTTCATCTTAGTTTTTAAGATAGCTGCACCTTTACCAGGTTTAACATGTTGGAAATCTAATACTACCCAAGGATCACCATCAACGATTAAAGTTAATCCTGTTTTAAAATCACCTGCAGAAATTGCCATAATTTTTCACTCCTATTTTCTATAAATATTTTTTACACGCTTTATTGTACCATATCCTCATCATTTTTAGAAGAATGAGTGTGATACTTTCACTCTACTTTATTTTCCTTAAATAATTTCATCATTTCATTCGTTAAACTAAATTCACCTGGTTGAAGAATGATTTCATCTCTTTGAACCCAATCTGCATATTTCAATTCATTAGTATCCATAGATATTTCATCATTGCCCTTTACATCACAAAAAAACCCTAACAAAATATCATTGGCACTTCCCCAAGGCTGTGACTTATAGTAACGAATATTATTGACTTTGATTCCAGCCTCTTCCATAACTTCACGTTTTACCGTTTCTTCTACGGTTTCACCAATTTCAGTAAACCCAGCAATCAACGCATTATACTTAAATCCCGTACGATATTTTGTCAGCAACAACTTATCCCCATTGATTACACCTACAATCACAGCCGGCATAATTCTTGGATAGACTGTATTGTGACACTCTGGACAGACCATCGCTCTTTCTGTTGTTGAATGCACCATCTTATGTCCGCATCTTCCACAGAATTTAGTATCTCGATACCAATCTGCCAAATGCTTTCCAGTAATGGCCGCAAACAAATTGTCTTTTGGACCAATCCCTTCAATACGCAAACTTCTCTCTTCAATATAACCATATCCTGATGGAATTTGATTGTCTTCTAATCGCATATCACATAAGAAATATTTCGTACTATCAATTGAAAACAAATAACGATACTCTACATTTTCAACTTGTATATCACTTACTTTAGGAAAAACAACTTCCTTATTCTCAAAACAATTTAAATGAATTAAAATCTTTCCATTCACAATACACAACAATACATCCTTTTGTGTTGCCTGTACATTGGGATCAAATTCATTGTGTAATTTATGTGGATAAATATCTTGTACCATTTGTTCTACCTCGCGGATATCATTCTATCACATTTTTATTTTCCATTCTCTTTAATTCTGGCATGATTGTTACTAACATTGTTACGAAACAAAGAGTTCCACCAATCACATTCGATACAGGTTCAGCCAAGAATACACCATCTGTTCCCATATGAAGGTAGAGTGGCATAATATATGTAAGTGGCACGACAATAATGACTTTTCTTAATATCGAAAAGAAGATGGCTTGTTTCTTCTTATTCAATGACTTAAATACATTCTGTCCAATATACTGCAAATCCATGAATATGAAGGCCGCAAAATATTGTTTCAAAGCTGGCACTGTATTCCTTATTAATACAGGATCGGAACTAAAGACTTGAATCAATATATGTGGAATCAAAATAATGGTGCTCCAAACTATGGCTGTATAGCCAAAGACAAGTATAGAAATTACCTTAATGGCCTTTCGAATACGTTCTGCTCTTCTAGCTCCATAGTTGTAGCTTAAAACTGTGCTAGAACCATCATTGATTGCGTGAATTGGTGTTTCGACTAATTGTCTCACACTTGAAATGATAGTCATAACTGAAATGTATATGTCTCCACCCGTTATAGATAGCACGTTGTTGCAACAAATCGAAACCAAACTATTTGTCAGCTGCATGATAAAACTACTGCTTCCTAAGCTAACAATATTTTGCGCATACCTTTTACAAACGATCCATTCCTCTTTTTTAAGTAATCTTACTTTTAATTCCGAACGATTCTTTAAAAACCAATACACAAATATAGCTGAAACACATTGAGAAATGAGGGTTGCGATGGCAGCGCCTTGAATGCCAAGCCCAAACAGGAAAATAAATATTGGGTCTAGCACTAAATTCATAATGGCACCAATCAAAACTGAACACATACCTGCTGTTGAATAGCCTTGTGCATTGATAAATGGATTCATCCCCAAAGTAAGCATGGAAGGTAGTGTTCCTATTAGATAAATCATCATATATGGATAGGCATATTTCATAGCAGATGTAGATGTTCCAAATAAGGTTAATATAGGCTTCAACAAAGGATAAAGAACAATCATTAAAACAATCGAGCACAATACTAACATCGTGAAGGATGTATTCATGACTAAGTTTGCCTTTGTACTATTCTTTTCTCCACGACTAATGGAGAATAATGGAGCTCCTCCACTGCCAAATAGATTTGCGAATGCATTTATTATCACAATTAAAGGAAAACATAAGCCAATTGCACCCAATGCGTATGTTCCAATACTAGGAATTCGAGCAATATAGATACGGTCCACAACATTGTAAAGAAGACTCATTATTTGTGCTACCAATAAAGGGAAAGCAGCATTTATAATATTTTTTGTCACTGTATCATTCTCAAAATCAATTCTCTTCATAAAAACCTCACTAACGACATAGTATATCACTTAATTTAAGATAAGTTTAAGAAATTTATCATTGTTTACTTATACTTTGAATGGTATAATCTGTGGACTACAAGGAGAGGGCATATGTTTACTACAAAACACTTTATATGGATAGGAATTTGTATTCTATTTATCCTAATTATGAATCACTATGCGAAAAAAGAAGATTTCACGCTACAAAATGCTTGTTACTTCTTTATGTTTATATGTTTATTGAGTGAAACCACAAAAATGATGTCAGATATGATTCCAAGTACACATGGGGGAATGCATTTAAATCCGCAATCCCTTCCATTCCATATCTGCAGTATATTATTGTTTATTGCGGCCTACATTACTTTTGGAAAAGATGGCCCATTGAAACAAAAAATGATCAACTTCTTTGCGGTTGTTGGTACTTGCGGAGGAATCGCGGCTATCTTGATCCCAACGTATGGCGTTGAGTTTAACGTAGCCAATGTATATCAATGCTTCATGTATCATGCAGCATTAACATGGTTTTCTTTATATTTGATTCGTTTCAAACATGCAAACCTAGGTATGCAGGCATTTAAAGACAATCTAGTTGTATTATTTGCGTTATTAATTTTTAATCTATATATGAATTCTATTTTGGCAGTCTATGATACAAACTTTATGTTTATTGTAAGACCACCATTAGAAGGACTTCCATTCCTTAACCTAAGTCATGGATACTATATCTATTTATTTAGAATCATCATGCTTGGAGTGATTGGACTTAGCCTATTCCATTTACCATTCATAGTAAAAGAAAGAAAAAGCTGTGAGACAGAAAGCGACTTCAATATCGCTTAGTCCACAGCTTTTCTTATACCAAAAAAACTCCATTTTATTTAGGAGAACTTTATTATGAATCAATGACTGAATCTATATTAAATCTAGGAACACGCTTAATTGATGATGGATATGATGAATTCATTATGATTACGGCAGATCCTCATGTATTAAGTAGAAACAAAAGGAAAAACATGCAAAACACACGTTGTAGCTGATGATGTGACAAGCGATGCATTACGTGATCTACTATATAATGAACTACGTTTTGGTGTTCGTACTCTAATCTTTGTAGCCAACTGCTTCTTATTACCACGTGTCTATTTGGCATTAAAAGATTATCGAAACCTAATGCCAGATACAATTGGATTAATTGGCTTTGACAATACAGAATGGACTAACTTCTCTAGTCCAACTGTCACAACGATCGTACAGCCTGCCTATGATGAAGGCTATCAAGCTGCATCGATCTTAATTGATTCATTAAAAGGAACCAATGAACAGATTCCAAATCCAATCTTAAAGTGTTCTGTGAACTGGAATGAATCAACCAAACAACACAATTAAAATGATACCCATGTTGTACTTATGGGTATTTTTCTTTTATACCTTAAATATTACGTGCATTTTCATTTTTTATCAGTTATAACTTATAAATTTGCTTTCTCAACGCAAAATTTCAGTTATAACTGATAAATTTTGACTTTCAACACTAAATTTCAATTAAAAATCTTAGCCTCTTTTTAGACTGAGATCTTTTCTATTCTTTTATCGTCTGCACCATTTCTTTAACATATTCCTCCACATATTTAGGGGCATCTTTTCCATACTTCTCAACAATTTTCACAATGGCACTACCCACGATTGCACCATCCGATTGACTTGCCATTTTTTCAGCTTGTTCTGGGGGTGAGATTCCAAAACCTACCACAGCAGGAACATCTGTGACTTCCCTTACAAGATTTACCATAGCTGTAATATCTGTTATAATCGTAGAATGAACACCCGTTACACCTAATGAAGATACGCAATAGATAAAGCCACCTGCATCTTTGGCAATCGTTTGAATACGTTGATGACTGGTTGGTGCAATCATACTGATTAAATCTAAACCATATTTCTTTAATACCACATCAAACTCTTCTTTTTCCTCATAAGAAACGTCCGGAAGAATCAATCCACTCATTACCCTCAGCTAGTAGTGCTGCTTTTTTTACAACATCAGCTCCCGCACTTTGAGCTAAAGTTTCTAATAAATGTGAAACATATATTGACTTATTATTTATGTAATATATAATTAAATTAACGATAAACATTAATTTTTTAATGTTAGGATGTAATATCATGAATGATAGGTCTAAAGATTTATTAAAGAAAATGTGCTCTGTTTTAAAAGTCGTTCGACAGGTTTGTTTAATCTCTTTTGCGTTGTTAATTGGACTAAGCTTATTTTATGCCTTCAACAAGGATGTATATAATACTCTATTTGGAAGTATAAGAATTGACTATCTTCAATTAACTTTTAATGATGATTCGGCATTAAGCAAAGATAAAATGTCAATATGGTTACCATTGATTTTCTTAATCACCGCTATATTTGTATTTATTATATATAAAGCTGTACAAACAATTGAATCCATTTGTACGATTACGATGAATCATACTCCATTTGATGTTAGTGTTTCTAATCATCTGAAAAACCTTGCCAAGTATATTCTTGCAGGTGGTATTGTCTTTAATATTCTTGAAGTATGTCGTGTTATGCAATTTAAACAAACCATCAACTTCGATCTACTTTTCAACACTAAATATGTTACACAAATCAATTTTGATATTCGTCTTCACTTAAGCTTCCTCGTTTTTGCAGCTCTAATCTATTTGTTATCTTATATATTTAGATATGGACAAGAACTACAACAATTGAGTGATGAGACGTTATAATTATGGGTAAGATCATATTGCGATTAGATCGTGTCATGGCCGATCGAAAAATGAGTTTAAAAGAGTTGTCTGAGAAAGTTGGAGTAAGTAACGTTAACTTATCAAAGATGAAAACAGGTAAGATTTCCGCAATTCGCTTTTCCACTTTAGAAGCCATTTGTGAAGCATTAAATTGTCAACCTGGTGATATATTAGAATATGTAAAAGACGATGAAAATAGCTAGAAGCACAAACTTCTAGCTATTTTATCATGATTTTAAATTCCAATAACACTACATACTATATTTCAAATTCAGTTAATCCCATTATTGTCTGTTCATGCACACTTAATATAAGAAAAGATTCGTCATATATTTTTAGTATATAATAATTATTCAATCGCATCTTTTCTAATATAATGCGATGCACGGCTTAGACCTTTACGAATAATAGTACCATCTTCAACTAATTTTTTTAGTGCCGATTCCACAGAAGAACTGCCTAAACTCGGGCAATTTTCCATAGCATCTCTTTTCGTAAAGGTCCCTATTGTACTATTTACATATGTTTTAACAATGTCATAAGAGTTGTTTCTTTTTCCACTTTTCTCACTAATTGTTAATCTCTCGTCAAATTCACGGTAACATTTTAATATAATCCCAAGCATATATTTTATAAATGGTTTTGGATCATTCTCTCCCTCATACCAATTTTGATCCGCCCTGCGCAAGACTTCATAATAAGTTTCCTTCGTATCAGCAATGGCTTTT
>OIZL01001604.1_pt1 | contig 11791 bp, 7 predicted proteins | sample 1588541 | NCBI WGS metagenome assembly OIZL01 (sample SAMN03283285) | human gut metagenome | biome: human-associated habitat; material: feces | host: Homo sapiens | place: Peru | collected 2012 | reverse complement strand
CGGATGTAAAACCTTCATATTCTAATTGTTTTATCAATCCTTTCTTTGAAAATGCAGAGTAATCTAAATATGATTTTGCTTTCTTTAAAGATTGTGCGTTCCAATCTGCTCCACAATTGCTTACACCATAATTAGCTTGTTCGGATGTAAAACCTTCATATTCTAATTGTTTTATCAATCCTTTCTTTGAAAATGCCGAGTAATCTAAATATGATTTTGCTTTCTTTAAAGATTGCACATTCCAATCAGCGTTAATATTATCAACTGCATATACTGCATCTTCATTTGAAAATCCTTCAAACTTTAGCTGTTTTATTAATCCATTTCTTGAAAATGCTGAATAATCTAAATACGACTTAGCTTTCTTTAAAGCATTTTGTTTACTAACACTTATGTTTGATTGATTATTTGATTCCTTCTTTTCTTCTTGTAACTTGTTGCCACTATTTAAATTAGAACCATTTTCTTTGTTTTCTTTTGTTGAAGTCTCATGATTAGGTGATTCATTATTTGGATTGTTATTTTTTGAGGTATTTTTATTTATATTTGAATTGTTATTTTTTGAAGTATTTTTATTTATATTTGAATCTTTACTATTTTTCTTTGAAGAATTATTCTCTTTTGTATTATTTTTCTTTTCAACTTGGGTAACATTTTCATCAGTATATTCATCAACATATTCAGCATTTAAATGTGGTAATTTCGCTATGCTTCCAGACTTTAATTCATATTCATACAAGCCATCCATTTTTCCATATGCTATTATAATATCATCTTCCAGTATTATTGTATTACTAGAAATAGTTGGTAACGAGATAATCACTGTATCAACATAAGTTCCAGCACTTTTTGTTACATTTATTGCTAATAAATAATAACCGTTTTCTTTTGTAATTTGAATAATTTTTCCTACAAATTTGGCATATTTCCCCACATATTTTTCTGAGTATTTTAAAACATCTTTATAATTATATTCTTCGCATTTACTGACATACTCTTTTTTATATCTAGCATATGCTTCATCAAATGATTCATTAATTTTATTTTTTGATTTATCAAGACAAATTATCTCTTCATTATAATTGTCTAAATTGATTTTTCTTATGTCTAGAATTTCAACATATGAATTAGCATTATTATTTTCAGATTCTGCACATTCATAATATATTTTTTTTAAATTTACATTGTTTTTTAAATCTTTTTTTAATTTTTTAGATATTTTTTTACTTCTATTTGCACACATGGTCCAATTATCAACATTATACAATTTGATTATTGTTTCATAATTATCATCAACGGAAACATTAGTTTCTTCAAAAATTCCCATGTCTGATAATGTTTTCTGGACATATTCTTCAACTATTTTTTTGTTTTCTAGAATATATTTTCTCGTTTCACATCCAGTTAATAAATTGCAGCAAATAATTGTTGCAACAAATAATAATTTTCTTTTCATCTTTCACTCCTTGTTTAAATCGTATATTTTTATACATTGCTTTTTAAATTATTATAGATCATTAATTACATAAAAAGCAACACTGATTCAAATTTTTTAATTCGAATTTTTGCTGCTCTTATTATTTGTGATTCTTTTATTTTAATCTATAGACCATTGAAATGTATAATCATCATCAAATAAAACATTTTTGTAGTATCGTACTTTTAAACCTGTATCACCTTGTTTTTGTTCCCAAATAATTACGCCCTCAACCTTACCACCTGCATCTAGTTCGCCACTATGTAATTGGACGTCATCTTCTGCAGTTATGCTGTATACTGAAGCTTCTACACCATCACTATTTACCATTTGAAAATCCAAGGCATTATATGATATTTTTTTGTTGCTTTTATTTTCTATTTTTATATTGACTTTTACATATTCGTAACCTTCTTTTGCTTGAAAATACTGATTAGTTCCTTTTGTTCTTGTAACACTAGTTATCGAATAATTAACATCATTATATGTTACCACTTCATTTTGCTTATAGTCTTTTTTGATATTCTCATTATTCTTACCCGCAATAGCTCCAATGATAATAACAACTAATACACCCAACACACACCATCTGACTAAATGAGATTGTTTTTTATGACAATTAGGACATATTTTCGCCTTCTTATCAATTTCAGTTTGGCAATATTTGCATTTTTTCACAACAATTCCTCCTTTCATTATTCATTATATCACATTTCTCACCGAATGGGTGAGAATATTTTTAATTAATACGTGAGAAAATATTAATAGAGAGGTTGAATGATATAAATGAATAATAAAAGCGATGAAAATTATATATATTACCTTGTAGCAAAAAACCTTAAAATACAACGAAAATTGAAAGGTTTAACTCAAAGTGAATTCGCAGAATTATGCAATTATAGTGATGGCTTTATAATGAACATTGAAAGTGAAAAATATCATCAGACTTTCAGCCTTGGAACGTTATGGAAATTTTCCGAAGTATTGGGCATAGACATAAGAGAATTATTTAAACCAATTGACGACAAAAAAGTAAACTAGAGTAGATTTACAAAAAATCTAAACTAGCCAACTTTCGATTTCATTATTAGTTTTTTTTACTATTTTCTAATACATAATAACTAATATTTGGCATTGTAATTATAAGAAAGACATAAACACTAAAATACATTAGAACTTCTGAAGAATCACCTTTGGTATAATAGCCACCCGGTACATTTCTATTTTCTTTTATTGTATTCTTAAATATCTTTATAAAATGTGGTTTAGCTTTATTTATTCTATTCAAATATTCCTTAGCTTTTTTGTCATTTCCTACTTTATAATAAAGTGCGAATACTGGGAATAACATTTCTAAATCCTCTTCAGGATATTTTTTATATAATTTGAGCATTTCATTTTCGTCTTCAAGGTAAGCATATATTGCCATAAGTAAATATCTTGCTCCTGTGTTATCACTTTTATTTAATCTTAAAATTTCTTTGCAAACATCCCTTGCTTGTTTAATTTTTCCATCATTTATTAAATACTCAACTTTTACGCGCAACCCTCTAATGTAAGGTCTTGTTTCAAAAACACTGTAAAAGCTGCCTATGTTATCTTTTTCAAAAAACTTTTCGCCTATTAACCTATTTTTTTCATTTTCTAGCCCTTCTTCTAGTAGTTTTATATTCTTTAAAGGGTTATCTTCAAGTTCTGCTTGAAGTATTATTGCATCAAAACAGGCAGAACACATTTTATATGCTTCCTTTGCATATTTAATTGCCTGAGGTTTAGATTTGGTATTTTCTGCTTTTTCTAAAAGTTCATATGCACTATCTAGAGCAGTTTTTTTTATACTCAATTTCCCCAGCATTATATTTTTTTATAAATTCTTGTAATTGTTCATTTAATTCTTTCATATCTTTAGCATCACTATTTGCCATAAAGTCATTTATCATGTTATTTAATTTGTTATTCATATACTTCTCCTATTAGTTTCAATTATTAATATTTTTTATCATATTAAAACAATTTTCATTCTTATTGTTTCATTTTCAAATAAGTTATTTATTATTCAATTTTTTCTATAATAATATTACCATATCTTAAAATATTTTTCAATAAATATGTTGATATTTTTATTAAAATATAATATAATGTATATGGAAAGAGAAATTACTCATAATAAAAATGAGTAACACCTACTATCAAAAAGTGTTCTCTCCATTGTTTTATCAATAGAGCACCCTCTAAAGGGTGCCTTTTTTATTTCCTAATTTCTAACTATTTTATTATATAAACAAATGATTATTTATGATGGAGACCTTAGGCTCCATCATACCCCGATAGACTAAAGTCTACTTTAGGCTAAAGGGGAATAACTTATTTCTTATCTATATCAGTAATCTTCTTATAACTACCAAAATCTCCTCCAAGTAAATAGAAATCATCCTTATAAACAACCCTATCTAAAGAAACATCAATATTCATATAATCATTCTTAACATAAACACTACCCTTATCATAATCAATACTACCATAAGTATCACTTTCCTTATCATAGTATTCAATCATATTAAGATAAGAACAGTTAACATAAGACATAGGACTAAGATTAATTTCCCTATCAAGAGTAACAATAGTAACATTATCAATAAAGAAATACAAATCCTTACCATCATATAAAAACATATGGTCAAAAGTCTTATCCAATCTATTAAGTCTCAAATAAACCAAATCATTCTTAACATAAACCTCAGACAAAGCATTAACCTGATATATCTTATCCTCTAAAGGAAAGAATACAGCCATTTCTTTAGGAAAAATAACCGAAGTATTTTTATCATCTTTAACATAAACAGGAGTACTATCTAAACTAACAGCAAAGTCCTTAGCCTCAAAATTAAGAACAACCTTCTTTCTATTCCTACCAATTCTAGCAACATATTCCATCTTATTACCAGAAAAATATTGATAAACATCAGTATCAGTTAAAATAGCATATCTATTATTTCTATATTCCTTAACATATAAAAGAACCGCTATCAAAACAACAATAACCAAAAAAGCGGGAATCAAAATATTATACTTCTTCTTAATAAACTCTTTCATAGTAGTACCTCCCTAATATATAAACTTATTACTAGTTTTAACACCACTAATAACCCTATTATTAAACATAACATCAGTAAGTAATAATTCAATCTTATCACCAACACTTGCATTAACATAAACATTACCTATAGTATCATCAATAACACTACTACTAACAAGCTGTTCATTAACATACACTTTAAGAGTACCAACACTAAACTTAAAATTACTCTCACTAGTAACTAAATATTTAATGTTTCCACCCTCAACACTAGTAGTCTTAATATTAACCTTAGGTCTCTTAGTAGTAACAGTAATATTATCAAAAGTATCAGTATAAACTTCACCATCTTCTAAATAAGTATACTTAAAACTCAAATTATAAGTAGTATTAGGAAAAATATCATTAATCTCATACTTAGTATCATTCTTATTCAAATATATAGTATCTATTTTATTAGACCCATTCTCATTAACTTCCATATAAACAGAAGTATATTCCTTATAAGGGTCATAAACAACATAATCAATAGAAATACTATTAATACTACTAGTAACCGCTATTACAGAAGTCCTCTTAGTAGCCTTCTCTATCTCTTTAATAACAGTATTACCACCAGCACCTGTTGTATCCCCTCCAGTACTGCCATTACCATCTCCAGCAGTACCAGTACCTCCAGTTCCAGTACCACCATTACCATCAGCATCACCATTATTATCTTCTGGAATTAAATCTTCTTTTGTATAAGTATTCGAAGAACCAATAATCTTCTTCAAATCAATTCTATTACTACCATAAGTAAGAATCTCATTAGCAATATCAAAAGAATAATTAGAAGTAACAATAGTAGTAGCAGAAAAAGATTTCAAACTAACCTTATGATTAGTAAGAGTAGCATTACCTACCTTATCTAAGTCAACCATCAAGAAATCACTAGTAGAAAGAAGACCATCAGTAGTTTTAATTTCCTTATCAATAACCAAGTACTTTCTATCTGCTAACTTATAAAACTTAGTAAGAAGAGAACTCTTAATAACCGTTTCCCCATCAGTAACAGTAATCAAGTCCCCTGAGCCTATTTCATAATACTTACCATATAAAACAATCTCTCCACTCTTCTCATTAAAACTAATAGCAGTATCACCTAATTCATAATTCTTATCATTATAAGAAAGAAAATACTCATTACTCCACTTCTTCTTAATAGTACCACTATCTAAAACCTTAATAATAGACTTATCCTTATCAAAAACTAAACTATCACTATTAACAGTATATTCTCTTCTATCTCCTGATAAGAATAACCTAATAATTAGAGAAAACATGACTATAATTACAACAGAAATCCCTATAATTATTCCAATGTTTCTCTTATTTTTAATATCATATTTTCTCATATTATTTACGACCTTTCTTATTTACTTTTAATTGAAAATGTATAATCAAATACAGTTTTACCACCAAGATTAAGTATATTCATCTTACCATCACTATCAACATAATAGTAAGTAATATTAATAGTATTATTCTCTCCAAGTTCCTTACCATCAGGAATATCTATAGCAATATAAGGATATTTATCACTATCCAAAGTAAATGTAATATCACTACTACCCCCATCAAGAGTTCTACCAATAGTTCCTGAAGCAACTCTCTCTCCTCCTTGAACTACAATATTATAAACAATTCCCTTAAGAGAAGTATTGATATTCGCAGCACCAACAAATGTAACAAGTACTCTATTCTTACCTACTGCAGTTGGAGTAACATCACCAAGAGAGAATCCTAAATCACTCTTAGTAAACTGACTCTTTCTAGCATATACAATAGAAGTCTTATCATCATCTGAAAGTGAAACATTATTACGATAAGTAGTAGCTTCTGCATAAACATTATAATTAGTATTAGCCTTAAGATCAGTAAACTCAGCCTCTACTACTAAACCATTATTAACAAAGTTAGCACTACATGATTTACCATTTCTAAATTGACAAGTACCATTCTTCATATCAACATCAACAATACAATCATTTTCATTAGTACAAACATTTTGATAAGAAGTGTTCTGAAGTTCAATATAATACTTACCACCCTGAATAACCCTACTACTATCTATAACAGTAATTTTATATTTAATACTATGTTTATAATCAGTAGAAATAATAGCCTCCTGCTTATTAACAGTAATACTAGGTTTTAAAAGTTCAGGAACATTAATATTAATAATACCATCAGATACCTGTTTAATATTATCATTATATAACTCAAGTTTTTTATTTAAATCAGTAGTAACAGCATATACTTTCAAAGTATAATAGTTAGCACCAAATACAAAATCATTACCAGAAATATCTTGACTAAACTTAGCAATAATAGTCCCCTTTTCTGTAACAATAATATCTTCATTATTAATAGTACCAGTATATTTAAGTTCATTATTAATATCATATATCTCATACATAATATTCATATTAGTCTTAGTTCTAAGAGTAACATCAATATTAAGAAATCTCTTACTATAATTATCAGAAGTATTACTAGAAGTATAATTAACATTCATACTCTTAAGTACCAAATCTCTATTAAGAGTTCTAAAACTATTCTTATATTCAACATAGCCATATTTATTAAAATCAAATAAACGAGTCTTAAAATTCTTACCATTCTTATTCATATCTGCTGATATATAATAAATATACTCAGTATCAGGTTCAAGTTCAGTAACAGTTACACTACTTAAATTATCATAATCAGTAGGCTCTGTCTTAACAAACTCTTCTTTAACTTCACATTCAGTATCTTCCTCATCACAAATAGTTTTCTTATAAATATCAATATAGAACTTATATTTACCATCAGTATTAACAAAATCACTCTTTAAAGTATCTTCATCTACAGATAAATCAATATTAAATATACCACCATTAATAAGTGAAGATGTACTAGCCTTAACTTTAGGAGTAAAACTAGTAAACTTAAAGTTATTATTATCAGTAGGTACCTCTAACATATCAAGAACTTTAAGATTAATATTACCAACATCTACTCTAAAGATACCACTAGCAACTGGTGAAAAGCCATCCTCTGTACTAGAAATATCACCAAAAGGAATAAACTTATTATTATCAATATCAACCAAATTACTAGTAACAATCTTCCATTTATTATAAAGTTCATTATTTGTAATAAGTTTAGAAGATAAAATACCAACAGGCTTATCAGAGTTACCAATAAAGTTAACCTTATTTCCAGTCTTCTTTATATAAATATACTTGCCTTTTTCCTCATTACCATTACCTTGATAAACAAAACCAACTAAATTAGAATTCTTACTATCAACAAATCCTAATCTCTCAAAATAACTACCAATTTTAGATTCTTGACCAAATCCAACATAACCAGTGTCATAGAAGGCCACCAAAGAAACCTTAACATCTTTTCCTTTTAAATCAATAGAAGAACTATTCTTATCACTCTTAGTAATTTCTGCATAGTCAATAATAAAGCATTTAGTACCATCACAACTATCAAGATCATCAAAATTAGAAAGAACTTTCTCATATTTATCATTACCAGAAGATAAAGTAAGCAAATAAGTAGAAACTCTATCAAGAAAATCATTATCTTCAAGTACAATCTTTAATCTATTATCAAAGTTACCATATACCAAACTATATTTAAGAGAAGCACTCTTACCATCATGGTATCCATCAAAGAAATATTTATTCAAAGTAACTAAACTTGGGTCAGCCCCTTTTAAACTAACTCTACTATAACTAATAGTATAAATATCCGAAGGATTTAAATTACTCAAAGTAACATCATTAAACTCTTCACTCTTAGAAATTACAGAAGAATAATTATTATCATTAATACTATAATATAACAAATAATTATCAGTATCAATATCTTTAACTAAAGCATTATCAACATCCGTAATCATATATTTATAAGTAATAGAATTAGCACTACTATTATAAATATACATTCTAAAGGAAGGATCTTTCTTCATAGCATTAAAGTAATTACTCAAAGGCTTATTAGCAGGAAATGAACTATCAACCTTACCATCATCATCAGTATCAAGTTTAATATCAAAACCAAACCTATAAGTATTACCTCTTCTTAAATCCTCATCAGTAATACTATTATCAGTACCATATCCCAAGAAGAAATATGCTTCCGCTATCTTTATATCAGGATCAGTTCCTTCTAAAGAAACAGGCTTAGTATCAACAACATTACCCTTACTATCATAAGCATAGAAAGTAACATTTCTAATAGAGTTATCAACATTAATAATTCTCTCTATCTTACTTCTATCAAAACTAGCAGTTACTTTATATCCAACAACAGTAGTCTTATCAAGCCTATTATCATAAGTAACATCATAATCACTATATTCACCTGACTCAAGCATAGTATTAGTAATCTCACTAACAGTAATCTCTGGAGTTCTAACCTCATCCTCTAATAAAAGAAGAGATGGAGTATTAAATACATACATATTATCAAGTATTTTAAACTCATTAGTACCAGTCTCATCAAGAGCATCAGTAACCTCAATAGTATACTGTCTACTAAGTCTACCACCAGATAATTCTCTAAGTTTATCCAAGTTCTCAATACCAAACATATTAGAAGTCAAAGCAAAAGATTTATTATAATATAATTCTCTAATATTCTCAGTAGTAGTTTTACTACCAATTGGTAAAGGAAGTGCAACATTCTTAACATTACCAATATATAAATTAAATGTAATAGAAGAAAGTTTATCAATAGAATCATCTTCAGGGTCTACACTAGTAAGTTCAGTATTAACAGAAATAGGAGTATCAAAAGTATAATCATTATCCTTATCCGACCATTTCATCATTAAAGCTTTAGTACCTTTAGTCTTAGAAGTAAAACTACCAATATATTCTCCACTACGAAGACCTTCTCCATTTTGCATATCAATATCAGCATATACTTCAAAAGTATATAAAGTACTCTCAGTAAGACCACCAAGTAACATATCATATACTAAACTATTACCATCGCTACTAGTAACAAACTTAACATTATCAATATTCTTTTTAACCCTATCTGGTCCATAATATTTAATAGAAAAATTATTAATCTTATCAAAACAACTTCTACCATCATTAGGAATAGTACATCCTTCATCTTTAATAGTAATCTTACCACCTATTTGATTAAATGATATAACCTCATCATTAGGAGTAAATTCAATTGTAGGTTTACCAACAATCTGGAAATAATTACTAAATGCAGTTTCAATTTGATTATATTTATAATTATCATAATATTTAACAACAATTCTAAAACGATAATCAACATTACTAGTTAAATTATTATCACCAAGTTTTAGTTTTTGATCTTTAAGTTCAGCAGCACTAAAACTATATACAGGCTCTCCTACTAAATTATCTTCTGTAATATCACTTGCTCTATATATTTCATAAATATATTGAGAAATACTCTTATCAACATCCTCTGGTTTTTCCATAGAAAGAGTAAACTCTTTACCATCATCACTAACATTAACAGAAATATCACCAAGTGTAGGTTTCTTCTTAAGAGTACTATCACTAGTATTAAAATTATAAGTATTAGCATAATTCAAATTATTAAATACAACAGAATCAACTCTAGCCATATAAGTAGTATTACTATCTAATCCTTCAAATACCGCTACTGCATCAGTATTACTATATATAGTAGTGGTCTCACCTATCTGATTATTATCTTTATCATATAAACTAATATTAACAGATTTAACATCAGTATTACCAAAATCAACAGAATAAGATAAAGAATCAGTAGTAAATACATCAGGAACTAAACTAATACCTAAATTATCAGTCTTAAAAATCTTTTTAAAGTATTGAATACCAGAAGTATTATTCTCCTCACTAATAGTCATAACATAGTTAGAATCAGGTGCAAGAGAACTAATATTAACATCTTGAATATCACTAGTATTAGCAAGTATCTTTCTATAAACAGTATCCCCCGTATCACTATTAACAACACTAAGTACTAGATTTCCCTTAATAAAATTATCAGTATCAATAACTTGAAAACTAGCAGATATAGTATCAATACCAGACTTAGCACTAATTAAATCAACAGATACTTCTTTCTTAATAACAGTTTTATCACCATCATTACCAGTATTATTACCATTTTGTCCATTACCAGAGTTATCTCCTCCAGTATTACCATCTGTACCATTTCCATCAGTACCACTATTATTACCTTTATTATCATCTTTAACTTTACCATCACTAGGTGTAATATCAATATTTTCATTTCCATCAATAGTCATTTCACCAAGTGATAACTTACTATCATCGCCTAAATAAACATTTTTATCACCTAGATTAATTTTAATATTATCACCAACATAAATAATACTACCATCACTAACAGTTTGATAACTACCTTCTTGATTTTCTATTTTAACAATACCGTCTTCTACAAACAATATTTCAAAATATTTACCACTAATAGCCTCATTACTACCTGCTAATTTAATCTTAATATCATTGCCAACAACAATATATTTATTATCAGTAATCTTACCTAAAAAGTTACCAAAAACTAAAGTCTTATCATTAGTTTCAATATAATATCCACCATTATTATACTTAATAATAGATTCATCAGTAATATTATAATAAGGTACAAGAGAAGTACTAATATTATCTAAATCAAGAATAACACCATTTTTCATAAAAGATAAAGAATTATCTAAATAGTGAATAAAATTATTCTTATCAGTAGTAACTTCTTTATTATCAGTATTCTTAAATACATACTCATTAAAAACATTTTCTTTATAAACAGTATTATCATCAAAATACAATTTATCACTTTTAGTACTAGTACTACTAATAATATAACCAGCACTATAAAACTCCTTACTATTCTTTCTAGTAAGCAATATAACACTAGTACTTAAAGCAATCAAAAATATAATACTAATAACTAAAATAATCCAAAAACTTTTTCCGCCAATTTTTTTCATTTTATCACCGATACCTATTCTTAATAAATTATATCAAAATCCAATATAAAAGTCAATTACTACAAAATAGAAAAAAATAAACTTTTTTCAATTTAGAGGTTTACAAATAAAAAAAAATATAATATAATATTAAATGTATTTAGCAGATGTCTCCTTAGCTCAGTTGGTAGAGCAACTGACTCTTAATCAGTGGGTCTAGGGT
>OIZL01001603.1_pt1 | contig 11792 bp, 10 predicted proteins | sample 1588541 | NCBI WGS metagenome assembly OIZL01 (sample SAMN03283285) | human gut metagenome | biome: human-associated habitat; material: feces | host: Homo sapiens | place: Peru | collected 2012 | reverse complement strand
GGAAGGGTGCCGGCATGCCCCCCCGGTGGCGCTGCGCTTACCGGGGCTACGGATCCGACACGGGGCTACGTCCCTGTGGCCGGACAAGGTGCGCAGCACCGCCTCCGGGAAAATCCCTCCTATATCACCGTCGATAAATGACTATTGCCTCTCTAACCAACTCACAATAAATGTCGCGATCTGTGGTACATCATTTAAATCCAGCAACGGAAGTGAGGTCGCGATCGATACATCGCTGGCCACGGCGATCGTATGCTCATCAGTCGTTAACTCTTCCACACAATGGCCGCTGTTTTGCCGAAAAAGCAGGATCTTAGGCACTGCTTCATGCTTGAAACCCTCGACCAAAACCAGATCCAGTCTGCTGGCATCCATTCGACTAACCAGCCATGTGAGATCTAATTCCGGCTTCTCGGGCGTCTCGGTCATCAATGCCCACCGCTGTTCGCTGGCGACAATAGTTTGCGCAGCGCCCGCCTTACGCAGTTCATAGCTATCTTTGCCCGGCTTATCCACGTCCATATCATGATGGGTGTGCTTTATCAGTCCCGGGCGTAATCCTAGAGCGCAAAGCTCAGGGATAAGACGCTTTAATAATGTTGTTTTTCCGGTACCGCTCCATGCGGCGATCGCCAGTAATGGGATCATGATGGCTCCTGCATCTGCTGCAAATCTTCGAGCGTATTTACATTAATGAAAGCAGTTTTCACATCGCTGAAATTCACCGGGCGCCCACCCACTTGTCGCATAAAGACCATCACCCTGCGCTCTCCATGAGCCAGATAAGCCTCCAGTTCCGGAATGATTTGACGATGAACTAATGCAACGGCGGGATGATCCCGTTCGCCGTCATGGGCCCAAACGACCGGCGCGGCCCCTCTCTGCTGGATAAAGCGCTCCACCAAAAAGGACGGAATGAACGGCGTGTCGCAGGGGCAAAAAACAAACCATGGGCTCGCGACCTGCTGCATCACAGCAAGCATTCCGGCCAGCGGCCCCTGATAACCCTCCTGTATGTCTCGAAAGACCGGATATCCGCTGGCACGCCACTGTTCAAGATGACGATTGGCGCTAATGACTAACTCATCTACCTGCGGGGCTAATGTCTCCGCGACGTGACGCCAGAGAGGGCGACCATTTAGCGCCTGTAATCCTTTATCAATGCCGCCCATTCGCGTGGCTTTGCCGCCTGCCAGCACGACGCCGGTTATCGCCTCGCTTTGCATATGAATATCGCCTCTTTCATTGTGGGATTGACCCTGTTAACTTGTCCCTATCAAGAGTAAGGAGCATGACCATGAAATGTAAACGTCTGAATGAAGTAATTGAACTCCTCCAGCCCGCCTGGCAGAAAGAGCCAGAACTGAACCTGATGCAATTTTTGCAGAAACTGGCGAAAGAGGCTGGCTATGATGGCGAACTGAGCGATCTTTCCGACGATATTCTGATCTATCACCTGAAGATGCGTGATTCTTCAAAAGATGCTGTCATCCCGGGTATTCAGAAGGATTATGAAGAAGACTTTAAAACCGCGCTGCTGCGCGCCCGCGGCGTAATAAAAGAGTAAAAGGTTGTAAGCGCTGCCGCGTAAAGCGCAATGAGATGATATCCTGAACTATTCGTACGATTATCGGATGTCAGGATGCACGATAAGGCTTTTACTTTTCAGACGCTTCGCCCGGATACCATTATCGATGGGTTATTCGATCTGGGTATGCGGGTGGACTCCGGTCTCACCCCGCTAAACAGCTATGAGAACCGCGTTTATCAGTTCCAGGACGAAGAGCGCCATCGCTATGTGGTAAAGTTCTATCGTCCTGAGCGCTGGTCCGCAGAACAGATCCTTGAAGAACACCAGTTTGCGCTTCAGCTTGTAGAAGATGAAGTGCCCGTTGCGGCGCCGCTGTTATTTAACGACAGTACGCTTCATCAGCACCAGGGGTTTTATTTTGCCGTTTTCCCAAGCCTTGGCGGCCGACAGTTCGAGGCGGATAACCTTGATCAGATGGAGTGGGTTGGCCGTTATCTGGGGCGCCTGCACCAGACGGGCCGCAAACAGCGCTTTACTGCCCGCCCGGAAATTGGCGTCCAGGAGTACCTGCTGGAACCGCGCCAGGTGTTTGAACAGGCGACGCTGATCCCCTCTGGCCTGAAGGCCGATTTCCTGAAGGCGACCGATAAACTCATCGCTGCCGTCATGACGCAATGGTACGGTGGCGGGACTACTTTGCGCCTGCATGGTGACTGTCATGCAGGCAATATCCTCTGGCGCGATGGGCCGCTGTTTGTCGATTTAGACGATGCGCGAACCGGCCCGGCGATTCAGGATCTGTGGATGCTGCTCAACGGTGATAAGGCTGAACAGCGTATGCAGCTGGAGACCATTGTCGAGGCCTATGAGGAATTCAGCCCCTTTAACAGCGATGAAATCGCGCTAATTGAACCTTTACGCGCTATGCGGCTGGTTTATTATCTGGCGTGGTTGCTCAGACGCTGGGACGATCCCGCTTTCCCGGTCAATTTCCCCTGGTTAACCGGGGAGGATTACTGGCGGGGGCAGACGTCGACTTTTCTTGAGCAGGTGAAGGTTCTACAGGAACCCCCTCTTCAGTTAACGCCAATGTATTAATGTGATATATCCAGGAGAGAGTAAATCATGAAAAAAGTTTGGCTGGCGCTGGCTGGTATGATTCTGGCTTTTAGTGCATCCGCTGCCCAGATCACCGACGGCAAGCAGTACATCACCCTTGATAAGCCGGTTGCTGGCGAGCCGCAGGTGCTCGAATTCTTCTCATTCTACTGCCCGCACTGCTATCAGTTTGAAGAAGTGCTGCATGTCTCTGACAGCGTGCGCCAGAAACTGCCAGAAGGCACCAAAATGACCAAATACCACGTTGAGTTCCTGGGCCCTCTGGGCAAGGATCTGACGCAGGCGTGGGCGGTGGCCATCGCGCTGGGTGTTGAAGATAAAATTACTGCGCCGATGTTCGAAGCCGTGCAGAAAACCCAGACCGTGCAGAGCGTGGCTGACATTCGTAAAGTGTTTGTCGACGCTGGCGTGAAAGGGGAAGACTACGATGCCGCATGGAATAGCTTCGTGGTGAAATCTCTGGTCGCTCAGCAAGAGAAAGCGGCAGCCGATCTGCAGCTGCAGGGGGTACCGGCTATGTACGTCAATGGTAAGTACCAGCTGAACCCGCAGGGGATGGACACCAGCAATATGGATGTCTTCGTCGCTCAGTATGCGGATACCGTGAAGCAGCTGGTTGAGAAGAAATAAAAAAAAAGCCGGTCACTGACCGGCTTTTTTTTATCTACTTTGCCGTGACTTCCTTGCTTTGTCCCGCATGATGTCAGTTAACTGACGGTCTTTCTCTTCCCATAGCCCATTGAGCCAGCGCTGGAAGCCGCGCTTAAAGTTCTTATCGTTAACGTAATCGCCGTGCAGCTCTTCACCAATAGGAACCAGATTGATACGTACTACAATGCGCGTCAGGCGGCCGCTTAGCATATCGTAAAACGGCTTTGTATTATTCTCCGGGTAGCACAGCGTGACATTCAGTAGTTTATCGAACTGCGAACCGAGCACGTTTAACGCCATGGCGATACCTGCCGCTTTAGGCGGTAGCAGGTTATCGTAAGGCGAGCGCGTCTCGTGCTTTTTGGCTTCGGTAAAACGCGAGCCTTCCACAAAATTGACGATAGTCGTCGGATGCGCGCGAAATTTTTCACATGAACGGCGGGTGGTTTCGACATCTTTACCGCGGCGTTCCGGGTGACGAATAAGATAGCTGCGCGAATAGCGGCGCATAAAAGGCATATCCAGCGCCCAGCAGGCGAGGCCGATGAAGGGTACCCACGCCAGCTGTTGTTTAAGGAAGTACTTATTCATCGGAATATGCTTGCGGAACAGCACGCACAGCACCACGATATCTGCCCAGCTATGGTGGTTACTGATCAGCAGATACCAGTTCTTTTTGTTCAGGCCTTCCAGACCCTGGACGTCCCATTTTAGCCAGGGATTGAGATGCAACAGCAGCGCCAGCCCCTCGCACCAGCAGTACATCATAAAATTGCAAAAAACGGATATAGAGCGCCATACCGCTGGAATGGGGACCAGCAGTTTAATCAGCCCGGCGACGATGATCGGTACAGAGCAGATAACGGTGACTAAGATGGTTAAGGCGATACTCAGCGGAAGTGTTATCGCAGCGAGTAATCTCGACATAGTTAGTTTATTCAGAAAGTTAGGCTGACAAAGAGCGCCTTTAAGCTGCGCAAGGGGCTGATTTTACCAGAAAACGCGGCAAATGACGGGTCTTACCAGAACAGAAAAAAACAAGGATCTTCTATCCACATGGAAGATTAGGTCATCAAATTCATGCCAGGATCGTTGATCTTCTTTTAAGTTATTGATAAATAATAACTAATACTATTTATTCATTTATTTTCAGGGGCGGTAAAGCTGACGCTGTAAAACTATACACAAAGTTATCCACAAGCAAAGTTCTTATGCGATCGCGACGATCGTTGAATCTTTTCCGCGAAATGCGGGAAAAATTCAGGATTTCATGCCCGTCTGTGGCATCCTTTATCCATAATCTGATAAACAGGCACGGAAATTATGGTTCAGATCCCAGAAAACCCTCTCATCCTCGTTGACGGCTCCTCCTATCTTTATCGGGCGTATCATGCGTTTCCGCCGCTGACTAACAGCGCAGGGGAGCCGACCGGGGCTATGTACGGCGTACTGAATATGCTGCGCAGTTTGATCCTGCAGTATCAACCGACTCACGCCGTCGTGGTCTTTGATGCGAAAGGGAAAACCTTCCGTGATGAATTGTTCGAACATTACAAGTCCCACCGCCCGCCGATGCCGGACGATCTGCGCGCGCAGATTGAGCCGTTGCATAAGATGGTGAAAGCGATGGGGCTGCCGCTAATGGCAGTTCCGGGTGTTGAAGCCGACGATGTGATTGGCACCCTGGCGCGGGAAGCGGAAAGGGCTGGACGTCCGGTGCTGATCAGTACCGGCGATAAAGACATGGCCCAGCTGGTGACGCCGGGGATCACCCTGATCAATACCATGACCAACACTATCCTCGGGCCGGATGAGGTGGTTACCAAGTACGGCGTCCCGCCAGAGCTGATTATTGATTTCCTGGCGCTGATGGGCGACTCCTCAGATAACATTCCTGGCGTGCCGGGCGTGGGCGAGAAGACCGCCCAGGCGCTGCTGCAAGGCCTTGGCGGCCTTGATACGCTGTATGCGGAACCGGAGAAAATTGCTGCACTGAGCTTCCGCGGCGCGAAAACGATGGCGGCGAAGCTGGAGCAGAACAAGGACGTGGCTTATCTCTCTTATCAGCTGGCGACCATTAAAACCGACGTCGAGCTGGAGCTCACGTGCGAAGAGCTGGAGGTGCAGCCTCCGGCGGCTGACGATCTGCTGGCGCTGTTCAGGCAGTATGAGTTTAAGCGCTGGACAACCGACGTCGAGGCCGGGAAATGGCTGCAAGCGAAGGGCGGCAAACCGGCCGCTAAACCTGCAGAGCCTGCGGCAGCGGCACAGGCAGAAGCAGAGGATGAACCGGCCTCCGCCCTTTCAGCAGAGCACTACGTCACTATCCTTGATGAGGCCACGCTGGTCACCTGGATCGATAAGCTGAAGCAAGCGCCGCTCTTTGCCTTTGATACGGAAACCGACAGCCTGGATAATATCTCTGCCAATATGGTCGGTCTTTCATTCGCTGTTGAGCCTGGCGTGGCCGCCTATGTCCCTGTGGCGCATGATTATCTTGATGCGCCGGATCAGATCCCGCGCGAGCGCGTGCTGGCGCTGCTTAAACCGCTGCTGGAGGATGAGAAGCTGCTCAAGGTCGGGCAAAATCTCAAATACGATCGCGGTATTTTGGCCAACTATGACATTGAGCTGCGCGGGATTGCGTTCGATACCATGCTGGAATCCTACATTCTCGACAGCGTGGCGGGCCGCCACGATATGGACAGTCTTTCCGACCGCTGGCTGAAGCATAAAACCATTACCTTTGAAGAGATCGCTGGTAAAGGTAAGAACCAGCTCACCTTTAACCAGATTGCGCTGGAAGAGGCGGGTCGCTACGCGGCGGAAGACGCCGACGTCACGCTTCAGTTGCATTTGAAAATGTGGCCGAAGCTGCAGCAGCATGAAGGTCCGCTGAATATCTTCCAGCACATTGAAATGCCGCTGGTGCCGGTGCTGTCTCGGGTTGAGCGCAATGGCGTGAAAATCGACCCTGCCGTGCTGCATGCGCATTCCCAGGAGATCGCCCAGCGTCTGGTTGAGCTGGAGCAGCGCGCACATGAGATTGCCGGGGAAGCGTTTAATCTCTCCTCCACTAAACAGCTGCAAACGATCCTGTTTGAGAAACAGGGTATCAAGCCGCTGAAGAAGACGCCGGGCGGTGCGCCGTCCACCTCTGAAGAGGTACTGGAAGAGCTGGCGCTCGATTATCCGTTGCCGAAAGTGATTCTGGAGTACCGTGGGTTGGCGAAGCTGAAGTCGACCTATACCGATAAACTGCCGCTGATGATTAACCCTAAAACGGGGCGCGTGCATACCTCCTATCATCAGGCGGTTACTGCCACAGGCCGTTTGTCGTCTACCGATCCAAACCTGCAAAACATTCCGGTGCGTAACGAAGAAGGGCGCCGTATTCGCCAGGCGTTTATCGCGCCAGAAGATTACGTTATTGTCTCGGCGGACTACTCGCAAATCGAGCTGCGCATTATGGCGCACCTGTCGCGGGATAAAGGCCTGCTGACCGCTTTCGCAGAAGGGAAGGATATTCACCGGGCGACGGCGGCTGAAGTGTTTGGCTTACCACTGGACAGCGTCAGCAGCGAACAGCGCCGCAGTGCGAAAGCCATCAACTTCGGTCTCATCTATGGCATGAGCGCCTTCGGCCTGGCCCGCCAGCTGAACATCCCGCGTAAAGAAGCACAGAAGTATATGGATCTTTATTTCGAGCGTTACCCGGGCGTCCTGGAGTATATGGAGCGCACCCGCGCACAGGCGAAGGAGCAAGGGTATGTTGAAACGCTGGATGGCCGTCGACTCTATCTGCCGGATATTAAATCCAGCAATGGTGCCCGTCGCGCCGGCGCGGAACGTGCGGCGATCAACGCCCCGATGCAGGGGACAGCGGCAGACATTATCAAGCGGGCGATGATTGCTGTTGATGAATGGCTGCGGAAGGAGCAACCTCGCGTGCGGATGATCATGCAGGTTCACGATGAACTGGTCTTTGAAGTGCATAAAGATGAGCTCGATGCCGTGTCGAAAAAAATCCATGAACTGATGGAGAACAGCACTACGCTGGCGGTACCGTTGCTGGTGGAAGTGGGCAGCGGAGAAAACTGGGATCAAGCGCACTAAGTATACAAAGCACAACGCGATTTTCTGTAAGTAAGCAACATAACTTATAGCGTTTTGTGAGGATCATTTGAATTTGCTATGTAAATAGTGAAAAAAAACTACAAAAAATGCTTTATCCGTGAGCGAAAGAAGAGTAAAGTTATTCGCGTAGGGTACAGAGGTAAGATGTTCTATCTTTCAGACCTTTTACTTCACGTAATCGGATTTGGCTGAATATTTTAGCCGCCCCGGTCATTTATGACCGGGGCGTTTTTTATTGCGCGAAAGAAAAGTGGCAAAAAGAAGGACGCGCTTGTGCTTGACGCTGGAGAGGAACCCGGACAAGGCGCGGCACGCTCTTATCCGGCTGTTGGTGTCGATTACTCGTCTACGGCGCTCTCTGCTTCCTGCGGCGGGATTTCGTTAAACCAGCTATCCAGCTTCTGTCGCAGCTTATCCACGCCAGATTTTTTCAGCGAAGAGAAAGGTTCAACCTGAATATCGCCATTGAAGGCCAGTACCGCTTCACGCACCATATTCACTTGCGCTTTACGCGCGCCGCTGGCGAGCTTATCGGCTTTGGTCAGCAGCACCAGCACCTGAATATCGCTTTCTACCGCCCATTGGATCATCTGCTGATCGAGATCCTTAAGCGGGTGGCGAATGTCCATCAGGACCACCAGGCCCTTCAGGCACAGGCGTTTTTCCAGGTATTCTCCCAGCGCGCGCTGCCACTTGATCTTCATCTCTTCAGGTACTTGCGCATAACCATAGCCGGGCAGGTCAACCAGGCGTTTGCCCTCGGCGACTTCGAACAGGTTAATCAGCTGCGTACGTCCAGGAGTCTTGGAGGTACGCGCCAGGCTCTTCTGGTTGGTCAGCGTATTTAGCGCGCTGGATTTTCCCGCGTTGGAGCGGCCGGCGAACGCCACTTCAATGCCGGTATCGGCAGGAAGATGGCGGATATCTGGCGCGCTAGTGACAAAGTGCGTCAGTTGATAATTCCAGTTGGTCAAGACGGTCGTCTCCGTTAAAACAGGCTATGGCAGGGATTATACCTGAACAGCAGAAAAAGGCTGTTTTTACCGCACGCCGGTTCTGTAAGTAAAAACCATGCACTTTGTGAGACATTGGCTATTCTTCGTATAGGACATGCCTGAGAAAAATAAGACTAATAAATTATAACCTACTGAAAATAAATAGATTACAAGAATAGAGAAATCTGAAAAGTGGAATTTTAACGGCCAGACTGGTTGTCGATTTTTGTCAACAGGGTAAAGTAATACACAACGGCGGGGATGCTGAAAAGGATGAGGACTCAGGACGAGGGGTCAGGAAGCGCCAGGAGGCGAAGACCACAGGATTGTCAGGATGACGCGCGTTTTGGAAACGTTTCAAAGGGAAAAGGAAGAAACAGGGACCGTTGGACGCTAAGGGAAAGACAGGGTAAGTCGTTAGCGAACAGGGAAAGAAGAAGCCCGTTAAGGGTGGTCAGTGAGGAAAAAGGCGACAGAGTAATCTGTCGCCTTTTTTCTTTGCTTGCTTTCTGCTAGATTCCGCCTCAATTCTATACTGAATAATACTGTCTGAAGATTACACACCATGAAAAAACCGACATCCGCCACCCGTGGCAAATCCGGCCGCAAGTCGCGTGAAGAGTTAAATCAGGAAGCTCGCGATCGCAAACGGCAGAAGAAACATCGTGGCCACGCGGCAGGTAGTCGCGCGAACGGCGGCGATGCGGCTTCAGCAGGTAAAAAACAGCGCCAGGCGCAAGATCCACGCGTGGGCAGCAAAAAACCCATCCCGCTGGGCGTGAGCGAAAGCAGCGCTCCAGCTCCCAAGCAGCATAAACCAAAGAGCGAGAAACCTATGCTTTCACCGCAGGCTGAGCTGGAGTTGCTGGAGAATGATGAGCGCCTGGACGCGCTGCTGGAACGTCTGGAAGAGGGCGGTACCCTGAATGCTGAAGAGCAGAGCTGGGTGGATGCCAAACTGGATCGCATTGATGAGCTGATGCAGCAGCTCGGCCTCTCTTACGATGACGAAGATGAAGAAGAGGAAGAGCGTCAGGAAGATATGATGCGTCTGCTGAAGGGTGGAAACTAACATTTGCATCCCATCGGATTCCCGGTACTGCTTATAACCCTTCTGGTTATATGTTATCTGCTGTGGTTATTCGTTAAACTACGACGGTTGTCGCGGCGTCAGAAATGGCTGCGCAACCGGCTCATGACCCGCGGTGCGGTGGGGCCGGGACGGCGTACCCGTCGGCGGCACCATCGGAAGGAGTGAGCATGTCTGAGCAGATAATCGACTGGGATCTGGCCCTGATCCAGAAATATAACTATTCCGGGCCGCGCTATACCTCGTATCCCACCGCGCTGGAGTTTTCACCGCAATTTGGCGCGGCGGAATTCGATGCCGCTGTGGCCCGTTACCCACAGCGTCCCCTGTCGCTGTACGTGCATATCCCGTTTTGCCATAAGCTGTGTTATTTCTGCGGCTGCAATAAGATCGTCACCCGCCAGCAGCATAAGGCCGATCAGTATCTCGATCTCCTTGAACAGGAGATCATCCACCGCGCGCCGCTGTTTGCCAGTCGCCAGGTTAAGCAACTGCACTGGGGTGGCGGCACGCCAACCTATCTCAATAAGGCGCAAATCAGTCGCCTGATGGATCTGTTGCGTACCCATTTTCATTTCAGCGCCGAAGCCGAGATCTCCATCGAGGTCGATCCGCGTGAAATCGAGCTGGATGTCCTCGATCATTTACGCGCTGAGGGATTCAACCGCCTGAGTATGGGCGTGCAGGACTTTAATAAAGAGGTTCAGCGTCTGGTTAACCGCGAACAGGACGAAGCGTTCATCTTTGATTTGCTCCGTCATGCGCGGGAGATTGGATTTACCTCGACCAATATCGACCTCATCTACGGCCTGCCGAAGCAAACGCCGGAGAGCTTCGCCTTTACCCTGCAAAAGGTCGCCGAGCTCAATCCTGACCGCCTGAGCGTGTTTAACTATGCGCATCTGCCCACGCTCTTTGCCGCACAGCGCAAAATTAAAGATGCCGATCTCCCCTCCGCTGAACAGAAGCTGGAGATCCTCCAGGAGACCATCGGCTCGCTGACGGCGGCAGGCTATCAGTTTATCGGCATGGACCACTTTGCTCGCCCAGACGATGAATTAGCGGTCGCGCAACGTCACGGCGTACTGCATCGCAATTTCCAGGGCTACACCACTCAGGGCGATACCGATTTGCTGGGGATGGGCGTGTCCGCGATCAGCATGATTGGCGACAGCTACGCCCAGAACCAAAAAGAGCTAAAGCAGTACTACCAGCAGGTGGCAGAGCAAGGGAACGCCCTGTGGCGCGGGATCGCGTTAACCCGCGATGACTGTTTACGTCGCGACGTGATTAAGGCGTTGATCTGTAATTTCCGTCTGGATATTGAGGCTGTAGAGGCGCAGTGGGATGTGGATTTTCAGTCTTATTTTGCCGAAGACCTGAAGCTGCTGGCGCCGCTGGCGCATGACGGGCTGGTGGTGGTGGAGAGTAAGGCTATCCAGGTAACGGCGAAAGGCCGCCTGCTGATCCGCAACATCTGTATGTGCTTTGATGCCTATCTGCGGCAAAAGGCTCGGATGCAGCAGTTCTCAAGGGTGATTTAATGTTTTCCCCCTCTCCCGCAGGAGAGGGGGAACAATTAGCTGAACAGCCCGACCAGCGCAGCGCACAGAACGGCAGCGACTGCCGTTTGTGGCGTGTGACTGACTGCGGCGCCGCTCGATATCATACTCACCAGTGATTCAAACATGATGCTCTCCCCTAATGCCGGGCACGATCATACTCAACTCATCGGAACAGTAAAGTACAAAATAGCAGCACTTTGCGCTGAACGGCTAATTTTCATCATGCCGTTAATCACTACTCCATTCCCAGCTCTTTTAGCTTACGCGTCAGGGTATTACGACCCCATCCCAGCAGACGCGCAGCCTCCTGCTTGTGCCCCTGGGTATGGCGCAGGGCGGTCGTCAGCAGCGTGCGCTCCATTTCGGGTTGCGCTTCTGAAAGCAAGTTTTGATGACCGGAACGCAGCGCCCGATCGGCCCACTGACCCAGCAGCGTCGCCCAGCTGTCGGGCTGCATCTGCGTCGGGCTGTCCGGAACCGTGGTCTCAAACAGTTCGCTCGGCAGATCCTGCGTCAGTACCTCCTGGCCGGCGGCCATGACGGTGAGCCAGCGACAGGTGTTTTCCAGCTGACGGACGTTGCCAGGCCACGCCAGGCGTGTCAGCGCTGTCTCCGTTTCCGGATGCAGCTGTTTGGCTTCAACACCGAGCTCGCGGGCGGCTATCTGCAGAAAATGGCGGGCCAGGCGTGGAATATCTTCCCGG
>OIZL01001599.1_pt1 | contig 11813 bp, 6 predicted proteins | sample 1588541 | NCBI WGS metagenome assembly OIZL01 (sample SAMN03283285) | human gut metagenome | biome: human-associated habitat; material: feces | host: Homo sapiens | place: Peru | collected 2012 | reverse complement strand
CTAACAACCTCATTCTCTTTATGCCCGTAATTTATTTAGGACAATATTGCTTCTAACATCTAATTTCTAACCTCTAATTTCTGATTTCTGACTTCTTTTTGTAACTTTGCAAATTATGATTTTCAACGGGAAAGAAACTGAATGTGTGAGTGTGCTTGGCGCACGTGTCCACAATCTGAAAAACATAGATGTGGATATTCCACACTACAAGCTCACCGTGATTACGGGGCTGAGTGGTAGTGGAAAATCGTCGTTAGCGTTCGACACTATTTTTGCCGAAGGACAACGCCGATATTTGGAAACTTTTTCTGCGTACGCGCGAAATATGCTCGGCGTGCTCGAACGCCCTGATGTTGACAAGATTACGGGGCTTAACCCAGTGATTTCGATAGGGCAGAAAACCACCAACAAAAATCCTCGCTCCACCGTGGGCACCTCTACAGAGGTTTACGACTATTTGCGACTGCTTTTTGCTCGTGCCGCCGATGCCGTGAGTTACACCTCTGGCGAGCGTATGGTGAAATACTCCGTTGAAAAGATACTTTCTCTGATTCTCGACAAGTACGAAGGAAAGAAAATTTACATTCTGGCACCATTGGTGAAGAACCGCAAAGGCCACTACAAAGACCTTTTCGAGCAATATAGGAAGAAGGGCTATATCAACGTGCGTATCGATGGCGAATTGCGCGAAATCACATTCGGCATGAAGCTCGACCGCTACAAGAATCACACTGTGGAACTGGTGATCGACCGCTTGAAAGTGGCGCGAAAGGACGAAAAGCGCCTTAAAGAAACCGTGGAACTGGCGTTCAGGCAGGGCAAAGACCAACTGCTTATCCTCGACGCCGCCACCGATGAAATATCCTATTACAGCAAGACGCTGATGGACCCATCTACGGGGCTTTCGTACCTCAATCCGGCTCCGCACAACTTCTCGTTCAACTCGCCACAGGGCGCTTGCCACAAGTGCAAGGGACTGGGCTATGTGAACCTCGTTGATCGCGAGAAAATCATGCCCGACATGTCGCTCTCCATCAAAGAAGGGGGAGTGCTGCCTTTGGGGAAATATAAAAATTCGCTGGTGTTTTGGCAGATTGCAGCCATTTGTGAAAAATATGGCTGTGACATCAACACGCCATTGTCAGAACTTCCAGAAGAAGCCCTCGACGACATCATGAACGGCACCGACGAACGGCTCAACATCAAAACCGAAACGCTGAGCACCAACAACTATTTCCTCACCTACGACGGACTGGTGAAGTATATCGAACTTCAGCAAGACGAATCGGCTGGCTCAAAGGCGCAGAAATGGGCAGGGCAGTTCTACTCGCGTTGCGTATGCCCTGAATGTGGCGGCGCGCGCTTGAACAAGGAGGCTTTGCACTTCTTCATCAACGGCAAAAACATTGCGCAGCTTGCGAGTATGGACATCAGCGAACTGCGCGACTGGCTCGGCGATTTGCACAACCACATGGAGCCGAAAAAGTGGAAAATTGCCGATGAAATCGTGAAGGAAATCCTTAGCCGACTGAATTTTATGCTTGATGTGGGTTTGGATTATGTGTCGCTCAACCGCTCGTCGGCTTCGCTATCAGGTGGTGAAAGCCAGCGCATCCGTTTGGCCACTCAAATAGGCTCGCAACTGGTGAATGTGCTTTACATTCTCGACGAGCCGAGCATCGGTCTGCATCAGCGCGACAGCGAACGCCTCATAGCGTCGCTGAAAAAACTGCGCGACGAGGGCAACACCGTGATAGTGGTGGAGCACGACAAAGACATGATGCTCAATGCCGATTATATTGTGGATATAGGCCCGAAAGCGGGGCGTAGAGGCGGTAATGTGGTGTTTGCGGGCACTCCTAAGCAAATGATCAAAGAAAGCACGCTCACCGCCGATTATTTGAGCGGATTGAAGAAGATAGAAATTCCGAAGGTGCGCCGTTCGGGCAATGGCGACGTGATAAGGCTTCGTGGCTGCAATGGGCACAACCTCAAGAATGTGGACGTGGACTTTCCTTTGGGCACGTTTATTTGCGTGACAGGCGTATCGGGCAGCGGTAAATCGTCGCTGGTCAACGGCACGCTTCAGCCCATCATCAGCCAAAAGCTGTATCGCTCGCTCACCGAGCCGCTCCCTTACAAGAGCATCGAGGGCTTGGAGCATATCGACAAGGTGGTGACCGTTGACCAGTCGCCACTGGGCCGCACGCCGCGCTCCAATCCAGCCACCTACACTGGCGTGTTTACCGACATTCGCAATTTGTTTGTGAACCTGCCAGAGTCGAAGATTCGTGGTTACAAGCCCGGACGTTTCTCATTTAACGCCAAGGGTGGCAGATGTGAGGTTTGTAATGGAAATGGCTATAAAACGGTGGAAATGAATTTTTTGCCCGATGTGCTCGTGCCTTGTGAGGTGTGTGGCGGAAAACGCTATAACAGAGAGACTTTGGAGGTGAAATTCAAGGGAAAATCGATTGCTGATGTCCTCGACATGACGATAAATCAAGCCGTAGAGTTTTTCGATGCAATTCCTGCGATTCTCAACAAGATAAAAGTGCTGCAAGAAGTAGGGTTGGGTTACATCAAACTCGGCCAACCGTCGAGCACACTTTCGGGCGGAGAATGTCAGCGTGTGAAACTCGCCGCCGAGCTCTCGAAAAAAGACACAGGGAAAACGCTCTACATTCTTGATGAGCCAACCACCGGTCTGCACTTTGAAGATATTAAGATACTTTTATCGGTGCTTGATAAATTGGTCCAAAAACGAAATACTGTAATTACCACCGATCACAATTTAGATGTGATTAAGTGCGCCGACTATATCATTGACCTCGGACCAGAGGGTGGTAGAAATGGCGGACAAATCGTGGCTTTTGGCACTCCAGAGGAGGTGGCAGAGAATCCAAATTCAATCACTGCCCGATTCCTGAAAAAAGAATTATCAGAAAAATGACGCGGTTTTTGCGTCAGAAAATTCAAAATTCACCGATTTTTGCGTGATTTGAAGCAGTAAAAAGCCGTTTTGGTGTCCTTACAGGGCTGTGTGGCGCATATTCGCCGTAAAAAACCACCTATTTTACATTTTTCTGAAGTATCAAGCAGTTTACATGTTTGCATACTGTATCATGTGGTGTAACCTATTTGTTTGTCAAAAGGTTACGCCATATATTTTTGCCATGGATTACCCTCTGAGAATTGATTAGAATTTGATTTTGTGAACGAATTATGGATTTGATTGAAAAAAATGGCAGGAGAATGAGTTGAGCGAAAACACCGCAGAAAATGGTAAAATTACCGCCACGTGTTTGTGAATTTAAATTACAAAATCCACCGATTAATTCGTAAAACTACATCGTGTTTTGCAAAATGAAATAGACTGTTTTCGTTTGTTTTTCGGTTTGCGTTTTGAAAGCGGAATGGTGTGCTGGAGAATTAACGATTAAATCGTTTACAAATGCATTAAAAATAAGGGTTAACAATTATTTACAATAAGTGTAAATCACTAAAATCCAATTAAATAAATATTAAATTATAAAGTTGTGGTTTATGGTGGTTTTCGTGCCTGGGTGGGTGATTTGCTATAAAGTATGGTTTAATATAAAATAATATATTATGTATCAGTCTAATAATTTATATAAATTAAAGTTGTAATATAATATAATTGTGAAATATGGATTTTGGATATGTGAATCGGGTGTTTTGAATGTTGAATTGGGTATTTTGGCTGTTTGTTTTACGATATTTACTATTTACAAATTCATTATTTAGATTTACGTCGATAAATTTGTGTTTTTAAATAATTGTTCATACATTTGCAAACTCAATTTTTAGTAGATTTTTACTGTTTGCAATTATGGACATAGTTTCTCGCCTAAAATTTTTCTTAAGTCATAACGGAATTTCTAATTCCACATTCGCCGACACTTGCGATATTCCCCGTCCCACTCTATCGCAGTTGCTCAATGGGCGCAACAAAAAAGTAAGTGATGAACTCATCACTAAAATTCATAATGCCTATCCAGCTCTTAATATAATGTGGCTTATGTTTGGCGACGGAGATATGTTTGTTCCAAATGCGAACTCTATGCCCTCGCCCACCGTGGTTCAACCCTCTGAGAATTTAGAAAATTCCACGGCATCGGAAGTTGGTCAGGAATCTCGCACCCCCTATATGACCTCTATTTCATTCGGTGATGATGAGTCATCGTATCAGCCCACCACACCGCCACCCACGCCTGTGGCGGCCATCTCGGCAGCCTTGCAAACTATGGCGAAAAAAACTACTAAACCAGCAGTGGAAAAAGGCGTGAATGTGGCACCTGTGGAGCGCCGTGTGACATCAATCATGGTATTCTATAGTGATAACAGCTTCGAGGAATTTATCCCCCGCAGCAGCCGCTAAGCATCATTCTCAGGAATACTCCTATCAAAATCTATCATATATGCCTGATTTCAGGCGATGAAATCGAAGAAAAGGCCCAAAAGCAATCGCTTTTGAGCCTTTTCTGATTTCTTATGGTGCGGGTTGTGGATAAAAACGGCCGTAAAGCCGTTTTAAGCCCCTTTGAGGGCGCGAAAGGCGAATGGGTGAGTTACATCTCCATTCCTCCGATTAATTCGTGCACGCTCGCTATTTGGTGGCGTTTCAAATAATCTTCAATGTAGTCGATAGCCTTAACGGTCACTTGTGGGTCAACGAAGTTGGCTGTGCCAATCTGCACAGCGGTGGCACCGGCAAGGAGGAATTCGATGGCATCGCGGCCACTTGCAATGCCGCCAAGTCCCACAACAGGCACTTTCACGGCGTTAGCCACCTGCCAAACCATTCTCACCGCAATAGGGCGAATGCAAGGCCCCGACAAGCCGCCTGTGATGGTAGAGAGCATAGGTTTGCGCTTCTCCACGTCGATAGCCATACCCAGGAAGGTGTTGGTGAGCGACACAGCATCAGCACCAGCTGCCTCCACGGCGCGTGCTATCTCGGTGATGTCGGTCACGTTTGGCGTGAGTTTCACAATCATTGTGCCGTCGTAGGCTTTGCGTACGGCGCTTGTCACGCTCTCCGCACCGCTGCATGTGGTGCCGAATCCCATACCGCCCTGCTTCACGTTGGGGCAAGAGATGTTGATTTCCACGGCTGCCACTTTATCAAGAGGGCTGAGTTTTTCGCACACAGCCACATAATCGTCGATGCACGAACCGCTCACGTTCACTATCACTTGTGTGTCAAGGTCTTTGATACGGGGATAAATGTGCTCGATGAAGTAATCCACGCCCTTGTTCTGGAGCCCTACGGCGTTGAGCATACCGCTCGGGGTTTCTGCCATACGAGGATAAGGGTTGCCCTCGCGATGGTGGAGCGTGGTGCCCTTCACAATGATGCCTCCAAGGCGGTTCAAATCGATAAAATCGGCGAATTCTTCGCCATATCCAAAGGTTCCCGATGCTGTCATAATCGGGTTTTTCAACTTCAGTTTTCCAATTTCAACGCTTAAATCTACCATTTCAATCGATTTATATTAAATACAGGACCTTCTTTACATACACACACATGACCGCTGTCGGCGGTGTCTTCCACGCAGCACAAACAAGCGCCCAAACCGCAAGCCATCATGTTTTCAAGCGACACCTCGCAGTCGATGCCCTTGCTCTTGGCAATGGCAGCCACGGCTTTCATCATGGGTTGAGGGCCGCAGCAAGCGATGTGGTCGATGGGGGAATTGAGGATGGAATGTTGGGTAACGAATCCCTTTTCGCCCTCAGAACCGTCTTCGGTGGAGATATACACCTCGCCCCAACGCTTAAACTCGTCGAGCAGCAGCAAGTCGCTTGCCGAGCGTGCGCCAAGCAGAAATCTCACCTTTTTGCCAAGTTTAGAGAGCGCTTTGCCCAGTTGGAGCAATGGAGCAACGCCCACGCCGCCACCTATGAGCATCATTTCGCCAGCGAACGAGCAACTGAAGCCGTTGCCAAGTGGCATCACAAGGTTGAGCGTTTCGCCCACTCGTGTTGCCAAAAGCGATGCTGTGCCCTCGCCAGCCTTGCGTATGAGCAGCCAGAGCTGATTTCGCTCTTCATCCACATAGCAAATGGAGATAGGGCGGCGGAGGTAAGTGGTTTTTGAATGAGGAACTTCCACCTGAACAAACTGTCCGGGGTGCGTGTCAGGCATCGTGCCTGATTGTGGAGTGAGTTTGAGCAGTCCGTAAAGAGGGGAGATGCTCAGATTTTCGCTCACTATAAAATCCATTTCAGTCATTGTCTTGATAGCATAATTAATGGTTGCTGCACAAATTTACGAAATAGTTTTCATTCCATTTCAAAAATCGGTTAAATTTTGCTTTTTCTGGCGGAAAATGGGTGGAAGTTGGGTGGGAAGGGAGCACTCGGAGCACTTGGAGCACTTGGAGCAATCGGAGTGCTGCTTGGAAGGCTTGGAGCACTCGGTGGGTTTGGGGGGTGGGATTTTTTTAGGGGGGCTATCGCATACCTTCGATGATGTTTAGCATTTTGATGGTGGCTTGGAAGGCGGCTTCTATCTGGTCCACCTCCAGACCGCGCGTCTTGATGATGTGGCCATTGTAGTTCCAAGTGATATTGGTCATCACCAGCGCGTCGGTGCTGCCGTGGGGTGGAATGCTTACCGTGTAGTTGGTGAGGCGAGGCATTTCTCGTTTCAGGTTATCTTTGTAGATTTTCTTCACCGCTTTGATAAACGCGTCGAACTGGCCATCGCCGAATGCGCTTTGCTCGTATTCCTTGCCCTCGATTTCGAGTTTCACCGTGGCGGTGGGGTGCAATCCGTGCGACATGGTGAGCGAGTAGTTCACAATTTTCACCTTGTTGATTACCGAGTCGCGCTTCACGATGTCTGCCACGATGTAGGGCAGGTCGTCTTGCGTCACAATCTCCTTTTTATCGCCCAATTGAACGATTCTTTCGGTCACTTTCTGCACGTATTTCTTGCCCAACTGAATGCCCAGTTCCAGCAAATTCTCGGTGATACTTGCCTCGCCCGACAGTTTACCAAGGGCGTATTCACGTTTGCGGCCGAAACGTTCGGGCAGCAGACTGTTGTAGTAGAGTTCGTTTTTCCTGTCGCCGTCGGCATGTACGCCAGCGGTTTGTGTAAACACATTCTCACCAATGATAGGCTCGTTTTGCGCCACCACCACACCAGAGAACGACTCCACGATGTGGCTCACAGTGTAGATTTGCTTTTCGTCGATGCCGGTGGTCATGTGCAGCATGTCGTGCACCATAGGCACCACCGAAGCCAGCGGAGCATTGCCGGCGCGCTCGCCCAGACCGTTGATGGTGCAGTGAATGCCCTTTATGCCCACCAATCCAGCTGCAAAAGCATTGCTTGTGGCAAGGTCGTAGTCGTTGTGGGCGTGGAAGTCGAAATGCAGAGCAGGGTAGCGGTTCACCATACGCTTGCAGTATTCATACACCTGATTAGGATTCATGATGCCGAGCGTGTCGGCAAGCATAAATCGCTCAATGGGCAGGTGCTGCAGCGTGTCCATCAGTTTATACACATAGTGCTTGGAGGCGCGTATGCCATTCGACCAGTCCTCAAGATAGAGATTCATCTTCAGCCCCTTGGCGTGCGCTAAGTTCACTTCCCTCACGATGTCGGCGCAGTGCTGTTCGAGCGTTTTGCCCAGTTGGAGGTTGCAGTGCCTTTCCGATCCTTTCACCAGCAGATTAATCACCTTGCCGCCCACCTTGTTCACCCATTCCACCGATTTACCGCCGTCGATAAATCCCAGAATTTCGATACGCGAGAGTTGGCCATTGTCGGCAGCCCATTGGCAAATCGCCTTTGCCGACTCGAATTCACCGATGGAAACGTGGCAACTGCCAATCTCGATGCGAGGCACACGCAGATTGGTGAGCAGCATACGCGATATGCTCAGCTTCTCAGCTGTAGAGAAACTCACACCAGAGGTTTGCTCGCCATCACGCAGTGTGGTGTCGAGAAGCTCGATATGCCCAACAGTCTCGTTAGGCTTCGGCCGTGTGTCAAGTATTTTACCAAACAGTGAACTCATAAATTACCCCACAAAGTTACACTTTTTTTAGTAAAATACACACAGGGGGGAGAAGTTAAGAATAGAAGTTAAGAAGTTAAGAAGTTAAAGAAGTTAAGACGATACCTTCGCCTTTTGGCATTCTCGTTGCCTCGTTGACCTGTTGACTTTTTTCAGAACTTTTGTGGAGAATAAAAAAAGAGCGACATGAGCCGCCCTTGATGTTTTCACAACGGAATAATCCTTATTGCGAATTGCTTCAAATTTGTATGGCAAATTTAGCAATATTATTTCATTTTCCAAAAAATAAGTTGTATTTTTGAAAAAAATATTCAAACACACCTAATTTTACCTACAATGAAGAAAGTTTTAGGCCTTGACTTGGGAACTAGTAGTATCGGGTGGGCTGTCGTTAATCAGGCAGTCGACCATAATGAAGAATCAAGCATCGTGAAGCTTGGAGTAAGAGTAAATCCTCTCACAGTTGATGAAAAAGGCAATTTTGAGCAAGGGAAAAGTATTACCACCACAGCCGACCGCACGCTCAAGAGAAGTATGCGCCGCAATCTACAACGCTACAAGTTGCGTCGTGAAAATCTTTTGAGTGCGCTCAAGTCTTATGGTTGGATTACTGATGATACGCAGCTGGCAGAAGAAGGCAATTCTTCTACTTTTGAAACTTATCGCTTGCGTGCTAAAGCCGCAACCGAGGAGATTTCGCTTGAGCAGTTGTGCCGAGTGCTTTTGATGCTCAATAAAAAGCGTGGTTACAAGAGTTCGCGCAAAATGAACAATGAGGAAGATGGTGAATTAATCGATGGAATGGCGGTGGCAAAGTCGCTCTACGAGGAACATCTCACTCCTGGAGAATATACATTAAAAATTCTCAATAGAGGGAAAAAGTATATCCCAAGCTTCTATCGCTCGGATTTGCAAGCAGAATTCAACATCATTTTTGACCACCAAAGTCAATATTACCCAGAGGTGCTCAATGCCGAGCTGAAGGAAAAGTTGATGGGGCGCAATAAATCAACCACAGAGAAAATGTTTTTCGTCATTCATAAAGTGAAATGCGCAGAACTGACCGACCGCAAAACTCGTGCCATCACCCTTGCGAGGTGGCGTGTGGAAGCGTTGGCTGATCAACTCGATATTGAGCAAGTGGTGCTTGTGCTTTCTACCATCAATGGTGAAATTGACAAAGCCAGTGGCTATCTTGGTGCGATTAGCGACCATAGCAAGGAACTCTACTTCCAGCATCTTACCGTAGGGCAGTATTTGATGAAAAATCTTGATGCCGACCCTCATTTTCGTATTAAAAACAGAGTATTTTATCGTCAAGATTATCTCAACGAATTTGAAACCATTTGGGAGTGTCAGAAGCAGTTCCATAGCGAGCTAACCGAAGAACGTAAAGAAGAACTTCGCGACATTATTATATTCTATCAGCGTAAATTGAAGTCTCAAAAGGGATTGATTTCATTCTGCGAGTTTGAGAGCAAGCAAATTGAAGTGATGGTTGATGGCAAGAAAAAGATTGTAACCACTGGCTCTCGTGTGTGCCCCAAAAGTTCGCCAATTTATCAAGAATTCAAAATTTGGAGCGAACTCAACAATCTCGCGCTTATTTCCAAAGAAGACGGCACTTCTATTTCTCTATCGCTTGACCAGCGAAAAATGTTGGCTGACGAATTGCGATATGTAAAGGAAATAAAGGGCTCGGCTGCTATGAAATTGTTGAAGATTAATGCTAAGGAGTATAGCCTAAACTACGATAAGATTGATGGCAACACCACGGCTTCAGCGCTGATGGATGCTTGCAAAAACGTGGTGGAGTGGAGCGGTCATGATGTGGAGAAGTTTGATAAACTGAGTAGCCAAGAAAAATTTGATATGGTGAAAGCCGTATTTGGAGCATTGGGCTACAATTCCGACTTTATAGCCACTTCCATCAACGAGGATGATGCTATGTTTCGTATTTGGCACTTGCTTTATTCATACGAGGGCGACAGCTCCACCACGGGCAACGATGGCTTGGTGAAGCATATTCTGCAGCTCACCTCACTTCCTGAAGATTATGCCACAGCTTTGGTGAATGTGAGGCTTGAGCAAGATTATGGCTCGCTCAGTGCCAAGGCCATCAAGCGCATTTTGCCTTTCATGAAAAATGATGGGAAAAAATATAGCGAGGCGTGTGAAATGGCAGGTTATCGCCATTCAAAGCAGTCGCTCACAAAGGAGGAAATTGAGCAGCGTGAGCTGAAACCATGCCTTGAGGTGCTGCCCAAAAACAGTCTGCGAAATCCAGTGGTTGAGAAGATTCTTAACCAGATGGTGCATGTGGTGAATGAATGTATAAGTGCGTACGGACCGTTTGACGAAGTGCATATTGAATTGGCACGAGAGCTCAAACAAAGCCAAAAGCAACGTGAAAACGCCACTAATGCGCTTCGCCTTCGCACAAAGGAAACTGAAGATATTAAAAAGATACTCATCGACGATTTTAAAATAAACCATCCCAGTCGCAACGACATCATTCGTTATCGGCTCTACGAAGAATTGAAACCAAATGCATACAAAACGCTTTACTCCAACACTTATATTTCAAAAGAAAAGCTGTTTTCACGCGAGTTTGATATTGAGCACATCATTCCACAGGCGAAATTGTTTGACGATTCATTTGGCAACAAGACGTTGGAGTTGCGCAGCGTCAACATCGAAAAGGCTGATATGACAGCCTGTGACTATGTGAAGCAGAAATATGGTGAAAAGGGTTTTGCAGATTATGAGGCGAGGGTGAAAACTGTGTATGGCAAAACCAATCCACGCAAGCAAAAGCAACTGCTCACCCCCGAAAAAGACATTCAAAGTGGGTTCCTTAATCGCGATTTGAGCGACTCGCAATACATAGCCAAGGAGGCTAAAAGGATGCTTCACGAAATTGCGCGTACGGTAGTCGTTACCACAGGATCTATCACTGCTCGATTGCGTGAAGATTGGCAACTGGTGGACGTGATGAAGGAGCTAAACTGGGAAAAGTACGATAGGCTTGGATTGACTGAAGCGCATTATAATAACGATGGTCACCAAGTGCGCAGAATAAAAGATTGGACTAAGCGCAACGACCATCGCCATCACGCAATGGATGCCCTCACTATAGCGTTCACCACCGTTTCGCATGTGCAACTACTCAATAATCTTAACGCACGAGGTGGTGGCGACAGCATATATGGCATAATGTATAAGGAACTTACCACTGGTCGTAAGTTCAAGCTCCCAATGCCCGATTTTAGAGCAAAAGCCATGAATCAACTAAAGTCTATTCTTGTGTCGATTAAGGCTAAAAACAAGGTGGCGACACCGAATAGAAACCGTGCGAAAAATGGCGCAAAGCAGATCACTCTTACGCCTCGTGGCCAGCTCCACAACGAGACAGTGTATGGAAAGCGCAACCGTTACGCTTCTACATTGGAGAAAGTGGGGAAAAACTTCGATGAGGCGAAAATTGCCACTGTATGTCGAAAGGCGTATCGTGAGGCATTGCTGGCTCGGTTGAAGGAGTTTGGTGGCAACCCTGCGAAAGCATTTACAGGAAAGAACTCATTAGAGAAGAATATTTTGTGGCTCGACGAGTTGCACACCCATGCAGTGCCACCAAAAGTGAAAACAGTGAGTATGGAAAGCGTGTACACTATTCGCAAATCCATCACACCTGATTTGAAGATTGAAAAGGTGATGGATGCAGGTGTCCGACGCATCTTGGAAAAAAGACTTGAA
>OIZL01001598.1_pt1 | contig 11821 bp, 10 predicted proteins | sample 1588541 | NCBI WGS metagenome assembly OIZL01 (sample SAMN03283285) | human gut metagenome | biome: human-associated habitat; material: feces | host: Homo sapiens | place: Peru | collected 2012 | reverse complement strand
TCATCGGCAGCGGCTCGGTGATGCGTACCGCCGTCATTTTCTTCTACCTGTCGAATGAGGGCGTGTCCCTGTTGGAAAACGCCGCATACCTGGGACTGCCCATTCCGCAGAAGCTGAAATCCGTGCTGGAGCAGCTTCATGACCGTGCTGAAAAGGAGGACGAATAATATGGCTTACACGAACAGCCCTCTGGTGTCCTACACCAAACTCAGTCCGAACCATTCCGGGCAGCGCACCCACAGCATTGACCGCATCACACCGCACTGCGTGGTGGGTCAGTGCAGTGTGGAAACGCTGGGCAACATCTTTTTGCCGACCTCACGGCAGGCAAGCAGCAACTACGGCATCGGTGTCGATGGCCGAGTCGGTATGTATGTGGAGGAAAAGAACCGCTCCTGGTGTTCCTCTTCCGCAGCCAACGACCAGAGGGCTATCACCATCGAGTGCGCCAGCGACAATTCCGAGCCCTACGCTTTTAAGGATGTGGTGTACCAGCGGCTCATTGAGCTTTGCACCGATATCTGCAGGCGCAACGGCAAAACCAAGCTGCTCTGGCTGGGCGATAAGACCAAGACGCTCAGCTACACCCTGAAGTCTGACGAGATGGTGCTGACCGTCCACAGATGGTTTGCGAACAAATCCTGCCCCGGCAACTGGATGTATGCCCGCATGGGCGATTTGGCATCCAAGGTCACGGCAGCTCTCGGCAGCGAGGTGAAGCCGGTCGAACCGGCCAAGCCCACCGGCACAATTAAGACTGGTGACCTTGTGACCATCATGGGCAGCACCTACTACAACGGCAAAGCTATTCCCAGTTGGGTAAAGAAGCTCCGCTGGTATGTATGTGAGGTTAGCGGCGACCGTGCGGTCATCAACAAAGATGAATCCGGTAGGTACGCCATCATGTCGCCGGTTAAGACCTCTGCGCTTGCCGTGGCAGGCACGAAACCCGCCGAGGAATACCGCATTCATACCGTGGTACATGGCGATACCCTCTGGGCAATCGCCAAGAAGTATCTCGGCAGCGGCGGCCGCTATAAGGAGATCGTCAGCCTGAATGGGCTGAAAAGCAATGTCATCTACAGCGGCATGAAACTGAAGATCCCCAATAAGTAAGACCGAAAGCCCATCGAGGAGAGTATTTTCTCTTCGATGGGCTTTTTTGCTTGTTAGCGTTATATCCGCTTATTGGTCTTTTCGGGCGATTTTCCGATATTCGATTGGCAGTATTCCCGTGTTCTTCTTGAAGAGCTCTGCAAAGCGGCTGGAGGTGGAATAACCAATCATCTGTGCGATCTGACCCATGGTAAAGTCGGTGTCGATGAGCAGATGCTCCGCCTGGCTCATGCGCCGCCCCTGGATATACTCTGTGACTGTGCATCCGGTGTGCCGCTTAAAGCAGGTTTTGAGTTTGCTTGTGCTCATGCAGGCGATGTTTGCAAGGCGCTCCAGCGGGATGTCAAAGGTGTAATGATCGGCAATATAGCTCATAACATCACGAAGCCCCGCAATATCCTCCTTTGAAAGTGGGTGTGCATTTTTTGCAGCCTGTTTTTTCTGATTATCCACAACGAGAGCGACAGCTTCCGTTACCTTTGCCTCGTAGAAAAGCGCCGCCGCCACACCTTCGCCCTGATAGTTCTCTATCTCAAACAACAGCTTGGACATGGCCGGAAAGTCTGTCGCCTGATCGACGCACTGAAAGGCGGCGGGCAAATCAAAATATGCGTCTGGATATTGCTTTTTCAGGTAATCCTCATAATATGCAGGAAATACCTCGATTCCGACGGAATGAATGGGGATGCGTTTATGGATAATTGCCTTGTAATTCTGCTTCCCGCCGACAATGGTCTGAATACTCCCGGCCGACAGGCGACGATACGGATTCAGTTCCTCGCCGGAAATGGAATCATATCTTGTAATGCTGATGCCCTCCGGGATGTCAAAATTCAGGACGAAGTCGTTGTGGAAATAGAAATCGTGAATTTTAATGTCAAACAGATCCTTCTGCGCATACAGCCAGTAGTGACCGCCGCCAAGCTCCGGCGATAGCTGCCAACTGTTTCCTGCCGGGCTGAACTGCTCACAGTTCGGAATCGGAGTGAAACTGCTTTCCGTTAAGAGTGTATTGTATTTTTTGAGTATTTCGCTGTTCATAGTTACTCTTTGAAACGATTAGGCTTTTATATGCAACGATTAGCCGAACCAAGGCGAGAGCCGTTGCATTTGCCTGGTGCTTTCTGTATGATAAGTCTTGGTTAGCGTCCTCTAACCAAATTATATCAAAAAGCAGGCGGAAAGTCAATCTGTCTGCCTATCGCAAAGGAGAAATCGTTATGAATCAATCATCCGTAAAAAAGGGACTGACCGTGAAGGACCTTGTGACCGTGGGAATTTTCTCGGCGTTGTTCCTCGTATTCGCTCTCGTAGGCGGCATTTTCTTCGCACCGAATCCGGTGCTGACCTTCTATATGCCCGTTGGTAGCGCGCTTCTCTGCGGCCCTGTATATCTGCTCATGATGGCCAAAGTACAAAAGCGCTGGGCAGCCACCATTCTCGGTGCGGTTTTGTGCATCATTTGGTTTGTGACCGGTATGCATTGGGCAATGGCGCTCGGATATCTCATTATGGGCATTATCGCCGACCTTGTTGCAGGAGCGGGGCAGTATCAGAGCAAAAAGGTGAACTCACTTTCCTACATTCTGCTCTCCCTCGGCGGTACCGGTTCCTATCTCGTGTTCTTCGCCAACCCAGACGGCTGGGCAAAGACCATGCTCGGAAACGGCACGGAGCAATCTTACATAGATACCATGCGTTCCACTGGAACGGTGTGGATCATGGTCATTATGCTGGTGGGGACGATTTTGGCCGCAGCACTTAGCGCCTTTATCGGTTGCAAAATGCTGAAAAAGCAATTTGAAAAAGCCGGTATTACCAAATGAAGCTGCATCTTGACCCACGCACAAAACTGTTTCTTATACTGCTCTGCGTCCTAAGTGCCGTGTTTGCGCCGAATCTGTATTTTCAGTTCGTTTTGGTGACACTTATCGGTCTGCTGGCGGCATTCAGCGGGAAATGGAGATATGCTTTGCGGGGTATCATCGCATACGCGCTGATCTGCGTATTTACCGTTTGGTGCATGGGTGCGCTGACCGGTACATGGCGGACGATGTTTGTGGCGTTTCTCGGCCTTGTACATAAGGTCTATGCCTGCGGAATGCTGGCGGGGCTTGTGATCTCCACCACCAAAGTGGGTGAATTTCTCTCCGCTATGGCGCGCCTGCATATTCCGAAAAAGCTGACCATCCCCATCGCCGTCATGCTGCGGTATTTGCCGACTATCCGTGAGGACTGGCATTATATCAAGGATGCCATGCGCCTGCGGGATGTTTCACCGACTCTTTTGGGCTTTCTTAAAGCGCCCGCTATGACGGTAAATTGCATCTATGTGCCGCTTTTGACGGCAGCCAGCAAGGCAGCGGACGAGCTGTCTATTGCCTCCGTGACGCGGGGCATCGAAAATCCGAAGCCTCGCACCTGCCTTATAAACATTCGGATGCAGTGGGCAGACCTTCTTGCACTGGCTGTATTTGCGGCGTTTCTTTCAGCAGAAATCGTATGGAAGGTGGTGGGCGTATGATCGAATTTAAAAACGTGTCCTTTGCCTATTCAGACAGTGCGGACGGCGGGCTGAAGCATATCGATCTCACCATCCCGGATGGGCAGTGTGTATTGTTATGCGGACGGAGCGGCTGCGGAAAGACGACGCTCACACGACTCATCAACGGTCTGATCCCGCAATTCTTTGCGGGGGATTTAAGCGGAGAAATACTGCTTGACGGCGAAAACCTCGCCGATCTTCCCATGTACCGCATTGCGGAAAAGGTGGGCAGCGTGTTCCAGAATCCGCGCACGCAGTTTTTCAATGTGGATACCGACAGCGAGATCGCCTTCGGCATGGAAAATGATGCCGTGCCGCAGGAGCAGATGGAACGGCGTGTGGTGGAAACGGCCAAGGCGCTGCGCATCGAAAATCTGCTGGGCCGCAATATCTTCGCCCTCTCCGGCGGTGAAAAGCAAAAAATCGCCTTTGCCTCGGTCTATGCCATGAATCCGCAGATCTATCTGCTGGACGAGCCGTCGTCCAATCTGGATATGACGGCGATCGGCGAGCTGCGGGAGCATCTGAAGCTTATCAAGTCACAGGGCAAGACCGTGATCGTTGCGGAGCATCGGCTCTATTACCTCGCGGACGTAGCAGACCGCATGATCTACCTTGAAAACGGCAGAATTGCAGGAGACTTCACACCGAAGCAGTTTATGACGCTGCCCGCAGAACAGCGGCAAAGCATGGGACTGCGGGCACTCGATCTGCAAGAGGAAAAGCCGGTGTGTGCCGCCGCGGCAAAACAGCCGCCGGTGCTGGAGCTTCAAAATGTGTTGCTGGCTTATAAAAAGCAGCCCGTGCTGAGCAATATCTCCATGCGAGCTGCGCCAGGCGACATCATCGCCCTTGTGGGACACAACGGCGCGGGAAAGACGACATTCTCCCGCGCCCTCTGCGGTCTGCACAAGGAAGCATCCGGCTCGTACTTCTGGAACGGAAAGCCGCAGAAGCCGAAGGATCGCATGAAGCGTTCTTACATGGTCATGCAGGATGTGAACTACCAGCTCTTTGCCGAAAGCGTGGAGGCGGAGTGTACCTTTGGTATCAAGTATCCCGACACGGAGCTTGCGGAGAGAACACTTGCGGAGCTGGGGCTTATTTCGTTCCGGGAACGGCATCCGAATACCCTTTCGGGCGGGCAGAAGCAGCGGTTGGCGGCAGCAAGCTCAATGGTCTGCGGAAAGGAGCTTCTTGTGTTCGACGAGCCAACCAGCGGCCTGGACTTCGACAGCATGGTGCGGCTCTCGTCTCTGATCCGTCGGCTGTCCGATATGGGCAAGGTCATTTTCATCGTCACCCACGATTATGAGTTTGTTTGCCGTACCTGTACAAGAGTGCTGCATCTGGACGATGGCGGGATGCGGGAGGATCTGTCCGTGACAGAAGAACTGCTTCCGACCATGAAAAAGATCTTCGATGTGAGGTGAGGAATATGAAAAAAGAAAAAGGTACCTTCGGCTGGATCTTCACCTTTGCCGGTCAGAAAAAATCGGGCTATATCGCAAGCGTGATCTTCGCCGTCATCGGTGCGGCGTTTCAGATCCTGCCGTTCTTTGTAATGGCTCAGGTCATCGGCAAGCTGCTGGCCGGAAACAAAGACCAAGCAGGCTATTTGATCGACTGTGCGGTCATGGCGGCGTTTTGGCTTCTGCGGGTGCTGTTTCATTCGCTCTCCACGGCACAGTCGCATAAGGCGACCTTCACCGTGCTTGGAAATGTCCGAAAACAAGGGCTTGCGAAGCTGGCAAAAATGCCGCTCGGAGATGTGCAGAGCCGCGGCTCCGGTGAGCTGAAAAACATCCTCATCGAGCGTATAGACAGCATCGAACCGACGCTGGCGCACGCTATCCCGGAGATGAGCAGCAACGCCGCGGTCGCCTTGGCAACATTGGTTTATCTGTTTGTCATCGACTGGCGTATGGCGCTGGCCTCGCTCATCACGTTCCCGCTCGGCATGGTTTTCTTCATGCTGATGATGGCGGGCTATAATAAAAATTACGCCCGAACCGTAGCCGCTACCAACACCCTGAACGATACGGCGGTGGAATACATCGGCGGCATTGAGGTAATCAAGGTGTTCGGCAAGGCGAAAAGCAGCTATGAAAAGTTCGTTTCTGCCGCCAGGGAGTGCGCGCAGAGCTACATCGACTGGATGAACAAGAGTAACTTTTATTTCACCTTCGCAATGAATATCATGCCGGCGACGCTCGTGAGCGTGCTTCCCATCGGCGGGCTGTTGCTGAAAAACGGAACGCTGACGCCGGAGAAATTTGTCCTCATCGTGATCCTCTCCATGGGACTCATCACGCCCATCATCGGCTGCATGAAGTTCACCGACGATCTTGCGAAGGTCGGCACTATCATCGGCCAGGTGACGGATATTCTGACCGCCCCGGAGCTGTCCCGCCCGGAAACAGATGCAGAGATACCGCAGGGCAGCACTGTTGAACTGCACGACGTTCGTTTTGGCTACAACGACGCAGAGGTGCTGCACGGCATCGACATTAGCTTCCACGAGGGAACGGTAAATGCACTGGTGGGTCCCTCCGGTAGCGGAAAGTCAACGATTGCAAAACTCATTGCATCTTTCTGGGATGTGGGCAGCGGCAGTATCACCGTGGGCGGTGCGGACATCTGCAATATTTCGGCTGAACACTATCATAAACTTGTCGCCTATGTGTCGCAGGACAATTTCCTGTTCAACGACACCGTTAGGGAGAACATCCGCATGGGCAAACCCGACGCAACCGACGCAGAGGTAGAGCAGGCAGCGCGCGACTGCGGCTGTTATGACTTCATCATGGGGCTTGAAAACGGCTTTGATACGGTGGTTGGCAGCGGCGGCGGGCACCTCTCCGGCGGCGAAAAGCAGCGAATTTCCATCGCCCGCGCCATGCTGAAAAACGCGCCCATCGTCATTTTAGATGAAGCAACGGCCTACACCGACCCGGAGAACGAGGCAATTATTCAGGAAAGCGTGGCAAGACTCGTGCGGGGCAAGACGCTCATCGTCATTGCCCACCGGCTCTCCACCATCGTGGACGCCGACCAGATCATTGTGGTGAATGACGGGAGTATTGAAGCAACAGGAACGCAGGCGGAATTGCTACGAACCTGTCCACTGTATGAGACCCTTTGGAATGCGCATATTGCATCCCGTGACAGCATGGAAGGAGGTGCCGATCGTGCTTGAGATTTTGAAAAAGTTCTTTCATTTCTGCGATGAGCGGGAGCGCAAGAAGTTTTATCGTTCCATCGTCCTCGGCGTGTTGGCGGCTCTGTTTTCGGCACTGAAAATTCCAGCAATCGGCGTGATGTTTGGGGCGATTCTGACAGGTGGCGTGACTGCAAAAACGATTTTACTGTCGCTTTCTATCATGCTGATATCCGTCATCGGCTCATCACTTCTCAAATACCGCGCCACCGCATTGCAGACGGATGCCGGCTACTGTACGACCGCCAACAAGCGCGTACAAATTGCCGAACATCTGCGGTATCTGCCCATGGGCTATTTCAACGAGAACAGTCTGGGTGCCATTACATCCGTGACCACCAACACCATGGATAATCTTTCCGGTGTGTCCACCCGCATGGTCATGCTTGTCACGGAGGGCATTTTCTCCACGGCGGTCATGACGCTGGCGGTGTGCCTGTTCGATTGGCGAGTCGGATTGTTCATTATCGCAGGTCTTGCCGTCTACTATGCCGCAAATCACGCATTGCAGGTCAAATCCGAGCAAACGACCCGCCGCAAGTTCACCGGAGACACAGCGGTAGTGGAGCGGGTGCTGGAATTCATCAAGGGAATCGCCGAAGTGAAGTCCTACTCCCTTATCGGCAAGTACAACCGCAGGCTGAATGCCGCCATTGAGGAGAATGTGGATGCCAACACCGATATGGAGCTAAAACTCCTGCCGCTGATGCTGGCACAGAATGTCGTTGCCAAGCTCATTGATGTGGGTGTGGTGGTGCTGTCGCTTGTGCTCTACACAAATGGTCACATGGAGCTTCTCAACTGCATCATGCTCTGCATCTGCTCTTTCTTGCTCACCGAAGGGCTGGAGCAAGCCGGTACGCAGTCGAGCCTTTTGCGCGTAGTGGACACTTGCGTAAATCAGGCGACCGACATTCTGAACCTGCCGACTATGGATATTTCCGGTGCAGAGCTTACGCCGGAGCGCCATGACCTCTGCGCAGAGGACGTTCGCTTCTCCTATGGCGAAAAGCCGATTATCAAGGGCGTCACGGTGGATATTCCAGAAAAATCAACGACCGCCATCGTCGGGCCTTCCGGCGGCGGCAAAACTACGCTCTGCCATTTGCTCTCCCGCTTTTGGGATGTAGACGCAGGAACGGTCACGCTGGGCGGCCATAATGTACGGGAATACGATATGGACAGCCTGATGCAAAATTTCAGCTTCGTGTTTCAGAATGTCTATCTGTTCCATGATACGATCGCAAACAACATCCGTTTCGGCCAGCCGGACGTACCGATGGAAAAGGTCATCGCAGCGGCGAAAAAAGCCCGCTGCCACAAATTCATTATGAAACTGCCGCAGGGCTATGAAACGGTAATCGGGGAGGTAGGCGGCACGCTTTCCGGCGGTGAGCGCCAGCGGCTCTCTATAGCCCGCGCCATGATGAAGGATGCGCCAATCATCATTCTCGACGAGGCGACAGCCAATGTCGACCCTGAGAACGAAAAGGAGCTGATGGAGGCGATTTCCGAGCTGACGCAGGAGAAAACCGTCATTATGATTGCCCACCGGCTGAAAACCGTCCGCCATGCAAATCAGATTCTTGTGGTGGACAAGGGACAAATCGTCCAGTGCGGCACACACGACGAGCTGATGGAGCAGGACGGCATTTACCGCCACTTTATCAGTGGGCGTGAAAAGGCTGTCGGATGGAAACTGTAAACGATAATTGAAAGAAGCCGTATTCCGTCCTCGGACAATCGTCCAAGTGGGAATACGGCTTCTTCGCGGGTTAAGTTGTGCTCGGAAGGCCAAAGAAACAGCAGCCCTCTGCGGATGTTTCCGTGGAGGGCGTTATTTTTTTGCCCATTTTACCCTGACAAAAGTGCCTTTTCTCTGGGTATAGCGAGAAACGCTATTTCTCAGGAACGAGGTATCACGATGACAGACACGGAACGCTCACGAATTGTGGAACTCCAACACCAGGGCTACGGGTATAAGAAAATATCCGCTATAACAGGGCTACCGCTAAACACTGTAAAGTCCTTTTGCGCCAGGCATCCTGTGCAGATCAAAGAGCTACCGGGCTCAAATGCTCTGTGCCGAAACTGCCTGGCTCCGCTTGAGCAGACACCGCATAAACGGAAAAGGAAGTTCTGCTCCGATGCCTGCCGAATGGCGTGGTGGAACGCACATCCCGAAAGAGTGCAGCGGAAAGCGTACTACACACTCACTTGCCGACATTGCGGGAAGCAGTTTGAAAGCTATGGCAACAGCCATCGGGTGTTCTGCTCCCGTGACTGTTATTTGAAATTCCGCAGGAAGGAGGCCGACCATGAGTGATTACGATAAACGGCTGCTTGCCTACCAGATGGCGATGGCACTCGCCCGGAGTATGCGTTCCAAGGGGCTGATCTCAGCCAAGGAGTACGCTAAAATTGATACAATCATTGCCAATAAATACGGCATATCTTCGTGTAGTATATTCCGCTGAAATCGCTGGATAACTGGGGCATTCAGAGGTAATATGTAACACACCCAAGGAGGTGAACCGATGGATAGAATAATAAAACGGGTCGATTTCCCGAAAATTATGCAGCCGCAGTTTTTGAAAGTATGCGCCTACACCCGTGTTTCCTCCGGCAAGGATGCCATGCTCCATTCGTTTTCCGCACAAATCAGTCATTACAGCGAACTCATCCAGTCCCATACAGGCTGGGTCTATTGTGGCGTTTACAGCGACGAAGCTCTGACCGGAACAAAGAGTGACCGGGATGGATTTCAGCAGATGCTTGCAGACTGCCGTGCCGGGAAAATCGACATGGTAATTACAAAGAGCATTTCACGCTTTGCCCGAAACACGGTCACTCTTTTGGAAACCGTCCGAGAGCTGAAAAGCCTGGGCGTTGATGTGTTCTTCGAGGAACAGAACATCCACACCATGAGCGCTGACGGTGAGTTGATGCTGACCATCCTGGCATCGTATGCCCAGGAGGAAAGCCGCTCCGTCAGCGAAAACCAGAAGTGGCGTGTCAAACGGAACTTTGAAGCGGGTATCCCTTGGAACGGCAGAATGCTCGGCTACCGAATGCAGGATGGCAAATACTACATCATTCCGGAGGAGGCGGAGCTGGTTCGCCGCATTTATCGAGAATTTCTCGACGGCATGGGTCGAAACCGCATCGCAGCAAGGCTGAACGACGAGGGCATTCAGCCCACCAGATACGGTGAGGCATGGCATCCGCAGACGATTGCAAAGATTCTGCGGAACTACGCCTACACGGGCAATCTGCTCCTTCAGCGGTTTTTCTGCGAAAGCTACATCACGAAGAAAACGGTACCAAACAACGGGCAGAAGGCAATGTACCATGCGGAAGGAACCCATGAAGCCATTATCCCTTTGGATGAGTGGAAAGCAGTGCAGGCAGAAATTGAACGGCGAGCTGAACAGCACAAAGCGAAGCCGCCCGCACAGCCGTCCTTCTTTTACACCGGTCGCATTCAGTGTGCAAAATGCGGGAAGAACTTCCGCAGGAAAACAACGGCAGCACGGGTGGTTTGGATCTGTGCCACGCTCAACACCAAAGGGAAAAAGCACTGCGCTTCCAAGCAGATACCGGAAGCCACCCTTGACGAACTGGTACAACAGGTCACGGATGACCCTTCCAGCATTGAAAAGATCATCGCCGATGACGGCAACACCCTGCACTTTCATTTTTCAGACGGCACTGTGGTCACACGTACTTGGGCGGACCGTTCCAGGGCTGAGAGCTGGACGCCGGAAATGAAAGAAAAGGCACGGCAGCAGTCACTGGCAAGAAGGAGGCAAAAAGCATGAACACTGCGGTTCGGACGGTTACGGTGATACCACCGTCCATCAACCCCATGACCCACCTAACTGACACGCCGCTTTACAAGCTGCGAGTTGCCGCCTACGCCCGTGTTTCCACGGACAGCGATGAGCAGTTCACCAGCTACGAAGCTCAAATCGACTACTATACGCAGTACATTCAGCGAAACCCGGAATGGACATTTGTAAAGGTCTATACCGATGAGGGCATTTCCGGCACGAACACCAAGCACCGCGTCGGCTTCAATGAAATGATTGCCGATGCCATATCCGGTAAAATCGACCTCATCGTCACAAAGTCAGTCAGCCGTTTCGCCCGAAACACGGTCGACAGTCTGGTTACCATCCGTAAGCTGAAAGAAAAAGGTGTAGAAGTCTACTTTGAAAAGGAGAACATCTACACCTTTGACGGCAAGGGTGAATTGCTGCTGACGATTATGTCCAGCTTGGCACAGGAAGAAAGCCGTTCCATTTCCGAGAATGTTACCTGGGGACAGAGAAAACGGTTTGCCGATGGCAAGGTCAACCTGCCATACAAGCAGTTCCTTGGTTACCGCAAAGGCGCAGACGGCTTTCCCGAAGTCGTGCCGGAAGAGGCGGTCATCGTCCGCCGGATCTACACTCGATTCATGGAAGGACTGACGCCGGGTGCCATTGCAAAAGAGCTGACGGCGGACGCAATTCCGACCCCATCTGGAAAACAACGCTGGCAGACCAGCACGGTGGAAAGCATCCTCAAAAATGAGAAATACAAGGGCGCAGCACTCCTTCAGAAATGCTTCACGGTCGATTTCCTTACGAAGAAGAGGAAGGTCAATGAGGGAGAGGTGCCGCAGTATTATGTGGAACACAGCCATGAGCCGATCATTACGCCGGAAGAGTTCGACAAGGTTCAGACGGAGCTTGCGCGGCATAAGCGGATAAGCCGGCAATACAGCGGAAAGAGCATTTTCTCCTCACGCATTATCTGCGGCGACTGCGGTTCCTTCTTTGGCTCGAAAGTCTGGAACTCGACCTCAAAATACCGTAGGGTCATCTGGCAGTGTAACGGCAAATTTAAGGGTGAGCACAAATGCGAAACACCGCACCTGGATGAGGAAAACATTA
>OIZL01001597.1_pt1 | contig 11825 bp, 10 predicted proteins | sample 1588541 | NCBI WGS metagenome assembly OIZL01 (sample SAMN03283285) | human gut metagenome | biome: human-associated habitat; material: feces | host: Homo sapiens | place: Peru | collected 2012 | reverse complement strand
CCTGACCGAAAAGTACGACTGCACCATGGCGCAGCTGGTCATTGCCCTGACCGCCCGCATGATCCCGGGGCTGCACGTTCTGTGCGGTGCCCGCAAGCCGGAGCAGGTGCTGGACAACGCCGGTGCCATGCACATCAAGCTGGACGGCGCCGACGCCGTCCGCATGAAGTGGGACGTGGACGCGATCTCCTGAGGATAAATAGAACAACACCGGAGCATCTTCGGACGCTCCGGTGTTGTTTTATTATTTCTGCTGTTCCAGCATGGTCTGGATGCGGGTCTTGGCGCGGTAATAGGTCACCCGCGCCCATGCGGCATTGTGACCAAAGATCGCCCCGATGCGCTCAAAGGGCAGTTCGCCGAACACCCGCAGGCTGAAAACCTCCTTGTAAGGCTCTTCCAGCGCGTGCAGACACTGGTGCACCGTAAAGGCGGCGTCCTTGTCCACCAACAGCTGCGCGATGTCCGGGCTGTCGGCGGCTTTTGTTTCGGCATCTTCCAACGGGGCGGCGTGCTTTGCGCGGCGGCAGTGGTCGTAGTAGGCGTTGCGCGCCACGGTGAACAGCCACGCCCGCACATCCTGCTTGCCGTCATAGTCCTCAAGGCCGTCCAGCGCCCGGAAAAAGGTCTCCTGCGTCAGCTCCTCGGCCAGCGCTTCGCTGCGGGTAAGCCCCTGCAAAAACAGGCAGACGTCCCGGAAGTAGAGCCGGTAGATGGTTTCAATGTCCATAGGCATCACTCCGGCCATTCGACCTCATCCCATGCCACAGGCTCGCTGCCCACTGCATACCATGTACCGTCCTGACCGTTGAACGCCACCGTCATATCCGCTGCATCCACCACCGCCGAGTGGTCAGTGCGCATCCATCCGGTGCAGCGGAGCAGGTCTGTGTCCTTTTTCAGCACTTTATCAAGGGCATCGTGCACCCACGGAATGCGGTAGCGGATGGCCTCGTAGTGCCCGTCGGCATGGGTCGGCTTCAGGTATACGTCCTCGGCGCGGGTCTCCAGCACCCAGCCGTTTGCACCGTTTTCCGCCTGCTGGTAGTAAGCCTGCAATCGTGCATCAAAAAAGGATACCCGGTCGCAAGCGGTGTAGCCGTACCAGCCAAAGCCGCACACCGCCGCCAGCGCCAGCGCTGCCGCAAAGCTGCACAGCATGGTGCGCAGACGGCGGCGGTTCAGGCTGCTGCGGATGTTTTTCAGCGGTGCATCCGGCTGGGGCTCCGGCTGCACCGGCACCGGCTTTTCCATCTGTTCCAGCTCTGCACGGCAGGCGGGGCACGCTGCAAGGTGCTGCTCCACCAGCGCACTGCTGGCGGGGCTGGCAAGCTTTTCGGCGTACAGGGGCAGTAAGTCGCGGATCACATCACATTCCAGTTTCATGGTCATTTCCTCCTTTGCGGGCTTTCGTGTGCCCTTTCACCCCAATAACGCACAAAGAGGAAAAACGTTACAGTTTTTTTCAAAAAACTCCCCCAGCCACGCAGAAGCGAAGACTGAGGGAGTTTGTTCAGTTTTCCTTCCAGAACAAGCCGCCGGAGGTCTGGAACAGCAGGCGCGGGTTCACGCTCCTGCTGCCCAGCTTGAAGTCCATGGTCAGCTCTTCGCCCAGTGCGCCCACAGCCTGCCCCTTTTCCACGGTCTGTCCCTTGCTGACCGAAAGCTCCTGCAAGCCGTACAGGTAGCTGCGCAGCCCGCAGCCGTGGTCGATGACCACCGTGTTGCCGGTAAGTTCCAGATTGCCCGCAAACACCACCGTGCCGTTGGCTGCGGCGCGGCAGGGCGCACCGGGGATGGTGTACAGCTTTGTGGAGTTGGAGCGGCTGCCCTGCTGGCCGTTCGTTACCTTGATTTGCCCGTAGTCCACCAGGGTCATGGAGTCCTCAGCCGGGGGCACAAAGCCGCCCTGCCACTGCTTGGCGGTGGCGGCAGCTTCGTACAGCGGCCAGATGGCGCTGCGGAACTGGGCGTTGGCCTCTTCCGCAGCCGGAGCCTCTGCCGCCTGAATGGCAGCAGCCTTCTTTTTCTTATTAGCCTGAGACTTACCGATCAGTGCAAAAGCAGAAATGATAAGACTCAGAAGAATCAGAATGACAAATGTGGTGCCCATGCCGAGGATGGTATTCAGGCCTGCCTGCTCCATCAGCTCACCGAGCGTGTAGCGGACATTGGTTGCCACATTCGAAGGAGTACCGGTTTTCACGCCAACGGTAATCACGACATCGGCATCGTGGTTCGATCCATCCACTCCGATGTTGATCAGATAGTTTCCGTCGGAATCCAGTACAGCCTGCTCATTGTTGAAGCCCTGAACCTCTCCGATGTCCTCCAGGGAATTCTCATAGGAGTCGAGCGCCGGTCCGAATACCGCATCATCGCTGTATTCTTCGATTGTGCCGCCGCGGACAATGGAGTCCATGCTGCCCACAAGCTGTTCTCCGTAGGAGATAATCGACTGCTCGGTTGCCGCATCTGTCAGAGGTGTGCCGCTCAGCGTATTGACCTTGGCCGATCCGCAGGCGGTAAGAGCAAAGACACAGGTGATGACTGCAAATACAGAAGCTAATTTCTTCATCTTATACGTGTCTCCTCTCAATTAAACGGTCATATGCTTCTTGGCAGGAAGATCCTCTCTCTTGGTATAGAGCATTTCCAGTGCGCCGATCAGATACTTGCGCAGATCCGCAGGCTCAACGATCTGATCCACATAGCCGTGAGCAGCTGCGCTGTCGATGCTGTTCTGAAGCTCATTGTACTTGCTGGCCGTCTCTGCAACCTCAGCGGAATCCTTGCCTGCAGCAATGATCTGTGCAGCAAGATTTCCGTCCATCATGCCGATCCGGGCATCCGGAAGAGCCATGGTGATGTCAGCGCCAAGAGCCTTGGAATTCATGACAGTGTATGCGCTGCCGAAAGCATCGCCGACTACAACGTTCACCTTCGGAACCGTTGCACCTGCAAAAGCAGCTGCAAGCTTTGCCGCATTCTTCGCGATCTTCTTCTCTGCGCACTCGCAGGTGCAGAAGCCGCTGACATTGGTCAGGGTCACAACCGGAATCTCAAATGCATCGCAGAAGTTTACGAAATCCGCAGCCTTCTCGGTTCCGGCAACGGTCAGAACCGGCTTGAACTCTGCTGCAGTCTCGCCCTTCTCGTCATAGGAAGCGGTGCGGTTTGCAATCAGTCCGACGGTCTCGCCGTTGAGCTTGATGAAACCGGTAGCCATTTCCTTTGCATACTCTGCCCTGGTCTCAACGAAGAGATTGCCATCGCTCAGATCTGCAGCTGCTACCGCAGGATCTGCGATGCCGGCAGCTACATTTGCGCTTGCGCGGTTCAGATCGTCCTCGCACTCCTCTGCAGCCTCATCCTCGTTGTTGGAAGGAAGAATGGATACCAGTGCGCGAATCTTCGCGAGGACCTCTTCCTCTGTGCCATGTGCATCCACTGCGCCTGCCTCAGCCTTGAAGCCTGCAGCAGCAGTGTCCTTCTTATCCTCGGAATTGCCGGCCAGTGCGTTCGGGCTGTTGACAAAAAGCTTCGCATCATCTGCCATAAATGCAAAATCTGCCATGCCTGCAGCAACTGCAAGTCCGCCGCCGCAATTGCCGAATACTGCTGCGATCTGGGGAATCACGCCGGATGCCTCAGCTTCCTTCGCATAGATGGATGCGAATGCATTCAGTGCATCCGTTCCCTCCTGAAGACGAAGTCCTGCGGAATCCAGGAGTCCGATGATCGGAGCGCCTGTCTTGAGTGCAAGATCATACAGTCCGGTGATCTTCTTTGCATGCATCTCACCGATCGATCCGCCCAGCACAGTAGAATCCTGGCTGTAAACGAATACGAGACTGCCATCAATGGTGCCATATCCGGTGATAACGCCGTCAGACGGAGTCTGCTCGGGCTTTACATTGAAATTAGTCGATCTCGCAGTTACGAGAGCGCCAACTTCAACAAAGCTGTTATCATCGAGTAAGGCATTGATTCTCTCACTCGCTTTTGAAGAACTGCTCATACTTTGAACCTCCATGTGATTTATGTCGTTGAAACGCGGGCCGTCTCATCCCCTTGCGGGCATACTACGATCCACGTTACTGCGCTAGTTGGTATTGTAACATAAGGATTTGCAAAAACGAACATGTAATGTGAAAATTTTGACGAAGCTTTTCCGTCCGGATGCCGTAAATCAGATTCCAAGGCGGTCATCCACCTCCGCCTCCGCTTCTTCCTTGAACTCTTCCACCTGAACCGTGTTGATGGAAGGAAGCTCTGTCAGATTCTTCACGCCGAAGGATCGGAGGAACTGCTCCGTGGTGCCAAACAGAATCGGTCTGCCGGGTGCATCCTTTCTTCCAAGCTCCTTGATGAGATCATATTCCAGGAGCTTATTGATCGCATAATCGCAGGAAACGCCGCGGATGCCTTCTACCTCCACCTTGGTAATCGGCTGCTTGTACGCAATAATCGAAAGCGTTTCCATCACAGAATCCGACAATGTCATTTTCTTCGGAACCTTTGCAATCCGGATCAGGTTCTCATACTGCTCCGGCTTGGTCGACATCTGCACCGCATCGTCAAACTGCTGAATCATAATTCCCCGGGAGGGCGCATCATAGCGTTTTTTCAATTTGGTGATCAGCTTCCGGATTCTGGCGGCGCTGATATCCAGCGCTTTGGAAATTGCACTGATTTCCACCGATTCCCCCATGGTAAACAGGATCGCCTCAATCGCCGCGAGCACCTTCTCATCCGATTCCTCACGGCTTCCGGCCTGTTCCTCCGAAAGCCCTGCAGTTTCTCCGGAAAGCCCGCTGTTTTCCTCCGGAAGCTCCGTATTTTCCTTCGGGAGCGATGTTTCAAATTCTTCCATACTCACTGTTCCCTTCTGCCTGTCTTTCTGCTCGTCACTCTGCCGTTATGAAAATTCTCCGGTCAGGCCGGCTTCCGCAGAGATATCTTTCGTTACATGAATGGAGATGCTGCCGAACAGCTCCTCCTGCTCGATCTGAATGTTTCCTGTCTTCATCAGCTCCAGAACCACAAGGAACGTGACGATCACCTCATCACGGGATCCCTGCTCCTCCAGAAGCGTCCGGAAATCCGTATCGCGGTGTGTGTTCAGATAAGCCTTGATGTAAAGTTCCTTGGCGGTCAGATCCACCTCTTCCTTTTCAATTCTTCCGAACTGAGAACGCACCGGGTCCACCCTGTATTTCTGACGCTTCAGGATATCCTGGAAAATATCATTCAGCTTCGCAAGCGTAGTGTCTCCGAGAAGCTCCTCGTAATTCACCGGCGGCACATAGCTGCGAACCTCCTTCGGAAGATTCTTCTTCCGGTAAAGCGTCTGACCCGCGCCGTCCGACATTTCACGAAGCTCCGATGACATATACTTATACATCTTGTATTCCAGAAGCTTCTGTACAAGCTCGGCCCTCGGATCCTCCTCCTCGCCCTCTTCATTCACTTCCTTCGGAAGAAGCATGCGGCACTTGATATCCAGAAGCGTTGCCGCCATCACGAGAAACTCGCTCATCACGTTCATATCTTCTGTTTCCATCTGTCTGATATAATCCAGATACTGTTCGGTAATCTCAACGATCGGGATATCATAAATATCCACTTTATTCTTGTCGATCAGATGCAGCAGAAGATCCAGCGGTCCTTCAAACACATCCAGTTTCACAGATATAGCCATTCCATTTATCTCCTACTTATCCGGCGTCAGGCTGATCACTACCAGTTCGCCCGGATTAAAGATCCGCAGCGGCAGCGTATGCGTCCCAAGTCCTCTGCTGAGCACCATCGCTGCCTTTCCAAGCCGGAACAGTCCGCCGTCGTATTTGGGAAAAAGCGTCATGCTCGGCGAGAGTACCCCTCCCAGGAGCGGCAGACGCATGATACCGCCATGGACATGTCCCGCCACGACCAGATCTGCCCCCCACGCGGCATATTCCTCAAAATAATCGGGATTATGCGCAATGAGGATCTGAAAGGCATTGTCGGACGCCTTGCCGAGCAGCTCCTCCAGATAGGCTTCATCCATCGGGTGCTTTTTAAACCTCTTATAATAGCATCTGGCGATCTCACTTCCACACACACAGATATTGTACTCGGGCATCATGACGCTCTCATTGACCAGAGGATGGACCTTTCCCTCCTCAAGCCCGGCAAAATACGTCTCATACATCGGACCGTACTGTTTCGTGTAGAACTTCAGCCGGTATTCATGGTTACCCATTCCGTAATACAGCTTGTATTTTTTCGCCAATGCGCAGGTCAGCGCCTGTGCATTCCGGAAATCTTTTCCTTTTTCCGCCGTAAGCATATCTCCGGCGATCAGCACGGCGTCCGGCGCGATCTGATCGATCCGGGCAAGCAGGCGTTCATTTTCTTTTCCAAATGATTTGTTATGTAAGTCCGACAGGAGCACCATCGTACAGGGCCTCTTCAGCTTCGGCGATGCGATCTCGTAACGGCGCACCACAAAGCGGTTGCAGTCGATCGCAGAAACCGCAAGGCAGAGCACTGCGGCGGCTCCTATCAGGATTCCGATTATTTCCATTTTCTTGCTTCCCTCATAAAATTTCCGGAGGTATGTTCTTTCCTGTCATACAGTCTGTGCCGTCGTCAGGCCCCTTTGCAGGAGCGCTTACGTGATTGCTAACTTATAGAGTATAGCACAATCTACGCGCCGCCCGCAATCTGGGAACATCTGTTCTTTACGCTGTTCTCTGGAACAGATACCGCATCCACACCTTCTTCCAGTAGTCAAAATACGTCGCCTTCTCCACATCGTGCGCCGCCAGGATCGACACGCTTCCGATCCGCTTCCCGTCCAGCTTATAGACCGCCTCGCCGATCGCATCGCCCTCCGCAACCGGCGCCTGTACCGACTCCGGCAGGCTGATCTCCTTCTGGATCGCGCTCAGGTTGCTTCCAGCCGTATCCAGATATTCAAACGGCCCCGCGTAGGCAAGGTTCACCGTATCCTTCACACCGCCCTCCACTTTCTGGGGCGAAAGGGGATCCTTGTTCTCGTCCTGATACATCTGGCTCACGCTGTAGCCATAATTCAGCAGACTGATCGCGTCGCTGAAGCGCGATTTCGGATCGGGCGCCCCCATCACAACGGCGATCAGCTCCATCCCGTCCTTTCTTGCCGTAGCCGACAGACAGTAAAGCGCTTTGGAGGTAGAACCCGTCTTGAGTCCCGTCGCCCACTCGTACTGCTTCAGCAGCTTATTGGTACTCGACAGGGTAAAGGTGCTCGTTCCGCGCGCTGTCCGGTGTTCAATATCCTCCATCCAAATCCCGGTATAGTCAAAAACCTCCGGATACTTTGTGATCAGCTCCCGTGACATGATCGCAACATCCTTTGCAGAAGTATAATGGTTATCCGAATCGGAAAGTCCGCAGCAGTCCTCAAAGTGGGTATTCTGCAGCCCAAGCTGCTCTGCCTTCTCGTTCATCAGCTTGACAAACTCCGGCTCGCTCCCGGCTATGTACTCTGCGACTGCAACGCAGGCGTCATTGCCGGACGCAACCGCAATACACTTGAGCATGGTTTCCAGCGTCTGCGTCTCCCCTTCCTCCAGAAAAACCTGGGATCCTCCCATCGATTTGGCATGCGCACTGGTGATCACCTGATCGGACAGGTGGATCCTCCCGCTCTTTAAGTGTTCAAAAGTGATCAGCATCGTCATGATCTTGGTAATACTGGCCGGACTTCTTCTCTCATCCGCATCCTTATCACAGATCACCTGCCCGGTGGACGCCTCCATCACAATATAAGAAGGCGTCGCCACCTCCGGCATCGCCATAACGCGAACCTGACAGGCCATAAAACCGGTATTGACCAGAAATACACCCAGCATCAGCCATACGGCTGTTTTTTTTCTTACTCCGTCTTTCCCCACATGAGTCACTCCTCTGCGTTATTCTGTATTCTGTATCATACATATTCTCCACAGGGCGCCGATATACCAAAATATCCCTTTCCATCACGGATAAAAAAATGCTCCGGCGAACATTTTTCCACCTCTTACAAACATTTTCTTAAATATAAACATATAAAAAACAGACCCGAAATTATCTTTCGAGTCTGCTTCATGATTACTGATTAGTTGTATTTACGCTTTCTAGCTGCTTCAGACTTTTTCTTACGTCTTACGCTAGGTTTCTCGTAATGCTCTCTTTTACGAATCTCCTGCTGGATACCTGCCTTAGCGCAGCTTCTCTTGAAACGACGTAATGCACTATCCAAAGTTTCGTTTTCTTTTACGATAACATTTGACATTCTCGCACCTGACCTCCCTTCAGTCCCTAACAAGTATCTTGACTGATTGGGTTATTTTGTACTCACACACAACAATGATTATACCACATTTTGGTTATGCGTCAACTCTAAAATGAAATATTTACAAAATAATTTGTTTTTCTGCCCGAAAATCCTAGGAAATCTGTCCTTCCAACACCTTCGCGCACGCCTCGATCGCACTGTCCATGCCAGCCGGATTCTTTCCGCCCGCCTGTGCCATGTTCGGACGTCCGCCGCCACCGCCGCCTACAAGTGCGGCGATTCCCTTGATCAGATTGCCGGCATGTGCGCCCCTGCCCATCGCGCCGTCAGTAGCCATCGCGATCAGATTGACCTTGCCGTCCTTATCGGATGCAAGCACGACCACTCCGTCGCCCAGCTTCTCCTTGAGCTGATCGCCCAGCTCGCGCAGACCGTTCATATCGACGTCTGCAACCTTTACAGCGAGCAGCTTCACGCCCTTTATCTCCTGAATCTGATCCATAACGTCGCCCAGCGCATCCTTGGCAGCCTTGCTCTTTAAGGATTCATTTTCGCTCTGGAGCGCTTTCAGTTCTGCAAGCAGATGTTCACATCTCTCCAGAAGGTTGGACGGACTTGTTTTCAGCACCTTCGCTGCTGCGTTCAATTCCTCTTCCAGCTTCTGATAGTAGGCGGTCACATTGCTGCCGGTAACTGCCTCGATACGTCTCACACCAGCCGCGACACCGGATTCCGAAAGGATTTTAAAGGAACCGATCAGCCCCGTATTCTTTACATGCGTACCGCCGCAGAGTTCCTTCGAAAATTCTCCCATCTCTACCACGCGCACGGTATCGCCGTACTTTTCACCGAACAACGCCATCGCGCCTGTCTTTTTCGCTTCTTCGATGGACATGATCTTTGTCTCGACCGGTAGATTCTCTGCGATCTTCTCATTGACGATCTGCTCAACCCGTCTGAGTTCATCGGGCGTCATCGCTGCCGAATGGGAGAAGTCGAAACGGGTTCTCTCCCCATCCTGATAGGAACCGGACTGTTCTACGTGGTCGCCGAGCACCTCGCGCAGCGCGCCCTGCAGCAGATGCGTCGCACTGTGGTTCTTACAGGTGTTATCCCTGTTGAGTGCATTGACCTCCAGCTCTGCCTTCGCGTTCTTTTCGATCTTGCCGGAAACAACTCTGCCGACATGACCGATCCTTCCACCGGGAAGTTTCACGGTATCTGTCACCTCAAAGGTTCCGTCTGCCGTCCGGATCACACCGTGATCGCCCTTCTGTCCACCCATGGTAGCATAGAACGGTGTCTTTAAGGTGATGACCGTTCCCTCTTCGCCTTCTGTCAAAGTCTCCTGCCAGGCGCCCTCCGCGCTCATGGCAGTGATCGTGCTCTCTGCCTTCAAGGTATCGTAACCTACAAATTCACTGACTACCGAAGCATCCAGCTCATCATACAGCGCCGTATCGTTGGAAAGTTTTGCGGCAAAGCTCTGGTTTTCTCTCGCCTTCTGCTTCTGTTCCTCCATCGCCTTTGCGAAGCCGTCCTCGTCAACCTTCAAGCCCTCTTCCTCCGCAAGCTCTACCGTGAGCTCGATCGGGAAACCGAAGGTGTCATACAGATAAAATGCCGAATTGCCGTCCAGCTCTTTTAAACCGGTCTCCTGCTTCTGTTTCAGGATCTTCCGGAATTCCTTCATACCGTTTTCCAGAGTGCTCTCGAAACGGTTGATCTCCTTTTTCAGCTCTGTAAGGACAAATTCTTTATTCTTAACGAGAAGCGGATAACTCTCCGCATAGATATCGTCAATATACATCTCTGCGATCGTAAGCAGATCTTCGGTCTTCAGATTCAGCATCCTTCCATGTCTCACGGCACGGCGGATCAGACGGCGCAGGACATATCCGGCTCCTACATTGGAGGGCAGGAGCTTCGCCTCATCTCCGATCAGCATCACGCTGGTACGGATGTGGTCTGCCAGAATACGCATGGATCTGGTCAGCTTCTCGTCCTCCTCATATTTTGTCCCGGATACCTTCTCGATATAAGCGATCACCGGTGCAAACAGGTCGATCCGGTAAACGTCTCTTGTTCCGTTCAGGAATGCCAGAATACGCTCCAGTCCCCAACCAGTATCTACATTCTTCTGTTTGAGCGGCGTCAGATGGCCGTCGTGATGCTTCTCATACTGCATGAACACATCGTTTCCAAGCTCTGTATACTTGCCGCAGTGGCAGCCGGGACCGCAGTCCGGACCGCAGTCCGGTCTGTCAGCGACATAGAACATCTCACTGTCCGGACCGCAGGGACCGTATTCCAGTCCCCACCAGTTATCTTCTGCGGGAAGGTAATAAATATTCTCTTTCTTAAAACCGGAGGCGATACGGTACTGTGCGCCCTCCTCGTCCCTGGGTGCATTCTCGTCACCCGCAAACACCGTCGCTGCAAGATGGTCTGCGTCAAAGCCGAATACCTCTGTCAGCAGCTCAAAGCTCCACTGACACCGTTCTTTCTTAAAATAGTCTCCAAGGCTCCAGCTTCCCATCATCTCAAAGAAGGTCACATGACTCTTATCTCCGACGGAATCAATGTCGTTGGTACGCACACAGCCCTGCACGTTGCAAAGTCTTGTCCCCAGCGGGTGCTTCTGTCCCAGCAGGTACGGCATCAGCGGCTGCATTCCAGCCACATTGAAAAGCACGCCTGTCGATCCATCCGACACAAGCGAAACGGCTCCAACGTCTACGTGTCCGCGGTCGATATAAAATTGTTTCCAGTTTTTTCTCAGTTCATCTGAAGTGAATTGTCTCATCTGTCTCACCATTTCTGCGTTGCATATATTTTAAATTCCGGTAACTGTTCCTGCGGTTACGGTCTTACGGTTCAACGCATCCGTAATATTCCAGCTTGCTCTTAAAAAGTAAACTTGTCTGCAAAATAATTGTCCAGCTCTGCGATCGCAACGCGCTCCTGCTCCATGGAATCGCGGAATCTGACCGTTACGCAGTTGTCCGTCTCCGAATCGAAATCGTATGTAACGCAGAACGGCGTACCGATCTCGTCCTGACGGCGGTATCTCTTACCGATATTTCCTCTGTCATCAAATTCGCAGTTGTAATACTTGCTGAGTTCTGCATAAATCTTCTCTGCACCTGCATTCAGCTTCTTAGAAAGTGGAAGCACACCAATCTTAACCGGTGCAAGTGCCGGATGGAAATGAAGGACTGTACGGACATCGTTCTTCTCTTCATCCAGAACTTCCTCATCGTAAGCGCTGCAGAGGAAAGCAAGTACCATACGGTCTGCTCCAAGTGATGGCTCGATAACGTATGGGATATATTTCTGTTTCTTCTCATCATCAAAGTATGTAAGATCCTGTCCAGATACATTCTGATGCTGTGTAAGGTCATAATCGGTACGATCTGCGATTCCCCATAATTCGCCCCATCCAAATGGGAATAAGAATTCAATATCTGTTGTTCCTTTACTATAGAAGCAAAGTTCTTCTTTTGAATGTTCTCTC
>OIZL01001595.1_pt1 | contig 11827 bp, 12 predicted proteins | sample 1588541 | NCBI WGS metagenome assembly OIZL01 (sample SAMN03283285) | human gut metagenome | biome: human-associated habitat; material: feces | host: Homo sapiens | place: Peru | collected 2012 | reverse complement strand
TCGTCGTGATGAAGACACCGATAATATCCACTCTATTTATGTGGACCAGTGGGACTGGGAAAAAGTAATTTCAAAAGAAGAACGGAATACCGAGACTCTGGAATACACGGTAAATAAGGTTTACAGCGCACTGAAAGACACGGAAGAATTTATGTCACGCCGTTATAATTACATCAATCCGATTCTTCCGGATGATATTACCTTTATCACCTCTCAGGAACTGGAAACCATGTATCCTGACAAGACACCAAAAGAAAGAGAATACCACTTTGCCAAGGCAAAAGGAGCCATTTTCATCAAACAGATTGGAAAAACTCTTGCCTCTGGTGAGAGACATGATGGCCGGGCTCCTGACTATGATGACTGGAATCTCAATGGAGATTTATTATTCTGGCTGCCTTCTTTAAATCGTGCACTGGAAATTTCTTCTATGGGTATCCGTGTTGATGAAGACACTATTGTTTCTCAATGTAAAGCATCTCATTGTGAAGGTAGACTCACACTTCCTTATCATCAAATGATTTATTTAAATCTTTTATTTCTAATAAATTCATTTCATTTCCTCCCTTAAATAATCCATTACTTCTTCATTAGTTATTCCTAATTCTCTAAGAGTATTTAAATATTCATTAGTTTTATTTTTTAAATATTTCTTTTTATAACTATTAATAACATTAATATCATTAGTTACATATTTACCACTTGTACTTGGTGTATAAATAAGTTTTTTTTCTTCAAGCTCAATTAATGCTTTTTGCATAGTATTAGGATTAACTTTGTTTGAAAGAGCAAAATCCCTAACAGAAGGTAGTTTTTCCCCAGGTTTAACCTTGCCAGAAATTATAAAAATTTCTAATTGTTCTACTAATTGAATATAAATAGGCCTATCATTACTAAAACTCATAACTCCTCCAAATTGTATTATACATGTAATACAATTTAATTATATTTATAAATTAATTATTTGTCAATAAAAAATACTTCAAATTTTTATTGAAGTATTTATTCACATTATAATCCAAGTGTATATGAGTCAGCACTTGTTCCATCTCCACCAGTTATCAAAACATTTGATTTTAAGTATAAAGTTGGTCTAACAGCAAATTGACTACTCTCAACAGTCCCATTACTCCCTACATTTCCTTTAGAGTAAATGTCAAATGAATATATACGATTAGTACTATTTTGTGCTAATAACCATTCATTGACCTTTAAATTAAATAACCAATTATTTTCTTTGCATACTGTATTGTCATAATTATATAATGTTAAGATACATGCATCACTTGCTGCGTAACCATAATCACTAGCATACATAAGAGCTAACTTTCCTATCCAACTATTTGGATTGTCTCCATAAGCATAGTAATCAGATCCATTTGTTTTCCTTTCATATTGATACATTACATTTTTTTGAATATCAGATGTATTATAACCACCTAAATAATACTTGGTATCTCCTATCATATTTTGTGATGTAGTTGACAAACTATTTAAATAGGTTCCATTTAATTCTGTTTTTAATCTTGCTTCAGTCCAATTATTACTAAACGGTGTTGCCTCAGGTTTCGCTAAACTTATAACATCATATTCATTACTTTTCTCTAAATATTCAACTTTTGATTTGTTTTTATCTTGTAATAACATTAAATTATCATTTTTTGTATAATTATAAGCAGTTGTCCCATCATACCAGGGTCTTTCTCCTATACTTTGATCTTTTATTATTTTTACTCTGTTTTCAATATTTCCTGTTCCATCATCAGTTGGGAATACTCCGATTATTCTCCATGTTTCATTATTAAATGTTACATAATTTTTTGGATTTGCTCCACGATATCTATATTCTGTTATATCTTCTGTTGCTCCTATTTGAAGTGTTGAATCAGCAGCATGTGTTATTGTGTATAATCCACTGTTATCTTTATTATCTGTTAATGCTATTAAAGTATCAGTAGCAGGAGTACCTGTTGTTTCAACACTGACTTTAAACTTAACACTTCCCCCTAAAAATGTTTCATGGGTATCATCTGTTTCATTTCTAGCTTCAGTGGCACTTATCCATGATTTTAATTCATATTCATGTGTTTCTGTTGTACTTGTAAATGTATTAGTACATAATACATAACTATTTGTATATTTATATTTACTTAAATCTGTTATAAATGAAGGTCCATAAGTTATATTTTTTGTTTTATTATTTAAATATACTTTTCCAACTTTAGCATTTGCTTTATATTCTTCATCCATAGTTAGATAAACTATATAATTAACATCTTTACTAGTTGTATTATTTACACTTACTTTAAAATTAAATGAATTAGTACTTGCTATTCCTTCTTCATCTGTTTTTAAAGTGTCTCCAGTTACATTTATATTATTAGTTTCTTCATATTTTAAAGTAAGAGATCCTATATTAACTTGATGTTCTTTATTTCCTTTTAAAACAAGATTATAAGTAGCATAACTTACTCCTACCATTAAACATAATATTCCTATAATATATAAAGTTAATTTTATATTTTTTGTTTTCTTATTCTCTTCCATATATCATCCCTCTTAATTATCTACTTATATCTTACAACAAAAAAAAGACTTTGTCTATTAAAATAGGAACAAAGGCTTCATTTTTTTACTATCTTTTTCGTAAACTTTATATGCTACGAGTAATTTATTATTCCTTGTAAATAAAATTATATCTTCATTATATATATTATCTATAATACAACCATTTAATACTTTCTTTTCTAAAATATCATCTACTTCTACTTTTTTATAATTTAAAATACTATTTATATCACAAAACTTATAATTATCATTTTTTATATCTTCAATTGTATAACTTTTCTTTATATCAAAATTATCTATTTTTATTCTTTTTAAACTACTCATACACATTGGTATATTAGTTACTTTACTTAAATCATTAATAAAACTTCTTATATAAAAACCTTTACTTACTTTTATTGTAAAACTTAAATAATAATTATTCTCTTTCTTTTCTATACTTATATTAGATATATCATAAACACTAACTTCTTTTTTTGGTAAAATTACTTCTTCATTATTTCTAGCATAATCATATAACTTTTTTCCATTTACTTTAACAGCACTGTAAATAGGTACTTCTTGCATATATGTTTTTTTTAATGATTTTAAACTATTAATTAAATAATCTTTATTTACAATAATATCTTTTTTAGAAGTTATTTCACCAGTTATATCATAAGTAGTAGTAGATGTTCCTATAAGTACTTCTACTTCATAAGTTTTATCTTCTTTAGAAAATAATTTTTGTATTTTAGTATATTTTCCTATTCCTATAATTAATAAACCTGTAGCTAAAGGATCAAGTGTTCCAAAATGACCTACTTTTTTAGTATTAAATTTCTTACTAATTATATTTACTACATCTCTACTTGTATAATTTTTATCTTTATTTATAAGTAATAACTCATTCATATAAACGCCATCCTTTTATTTTTATTTTAATATAACTGAACACCTTTGAACAGAACTGAACACCTTTGAACAGAACTGAACGCATTTTAACACATATTAACGCATCTTAACGCATCTTAACGCATCTTAACGCATTTTAACGCATTTTAACGCATTTTAACGCATTTTAACGCATCTTAACACCTGATGGTGTTAAGATATATTATTTCATAATATATTTGCCTTTTTTATCTGACTTTGTTGTTCCATTCCATACTAATAAATCCATATCAATTAATTTATTCAACATTTTTACTGCTGTTGGCTTACTCCTATTAATTAACTTAGCAGTTTCATCAGAACCTATTTCACCTTTATCATAAACAGTTGTTAATATTTGTCTTTCAAGATAATTTAATTCTTCCCATCTGTTTTTTATCTTATCACTTTTTAACATTGTTTCCTCTTTTCTTCTACTACGCATAACAATATTATTATCAAGTGTTAATAAAACTGAATTATTATCAGGTTCTGTATAAATTGGATCTTTTAAGAAAAAACTTGCCATTTCTTTATATATTCTTTTTACACCTTCATTTAATTCTCTTACAATACCTAGTTCTGTTAAAACTCTTGATATTTGTGGGTTTCTTGAATACCTTTTTGTTTTCATTGTATCAATTGTAACAAAACCACCTAATTTCCCAGGACTATAAATTTCTAACCTATCATCATATAACTTTACAGTAATATGCTCACCACTATTACTATAATCTCTATGTGTAACAGCATTAACAAGTCCCTCATACCAAGCAAACTCAGGGTACTCTGGTATTGTTTCAAAAATGCCATTATCATCTAAATGTGTAAATTCTCTTAATTGTGAACTTATAAAATCTTTAGCTTGTTCTATTGTTTTATATAAACAAGCATCAAATGTTCTTTCTTTTATAATATTCATTTCTTTTCCAAGTTTTAACTCATTGCCTTCAAACTTTATTACTCTTACTCTAGCAGAAGGTAAATATGCTGTTGGATACTTACCAAATAATAGCATTCCTGCTTTTGTTAAATGTAAATCTCCTTGTTTTTCTTTTAAAAAACCTCTTGCTTTTAAAATATCTTCATAAGATAAAGCCGTCCCTAATTTTTTTCTATACAAATCAACCATTTCTAAATCTAAATCATCAATAGAAGAATCAATTAATATTTCAGTTTCAAAATCACGTTCTTTCCTATCATATTCTAAACTTTTAACTTGATCGTTTGTTAATTTTATTGAAGAGTCCCCTTGTCTACAAAAAACTTCTCCCTTATTATTTCTAACTATATAATTTATAATCGGTTCAATATGAAAAAGTAATATATTATCATCTTCGTTTTTTTCGTTTTTTACTTTAACGACTTCACACTGATAAACTGGTGCAGGATTTAAATAATTAGAAACAACTTTTTGAAATTCATTTAATTTTTTAATTCCATATGGATTAAAACCTTCAACTAAACCCCTATCAGTTATACCTACTACAATTAGACCACCATTTGCATTAGCGAATGATCCTATTTCATTAGCCAAATCTTGCATTGAAACCTTAGCTTTTTTTCTATCAAAATATAAACTTTCAGGTGCATTTTTTAAATATTCTAAAGTTAATCCTGTATTAATTTTTGATATTACCATAATATTCACCTCTAACTTTATTTTACCACATTTTTATAAATATTTTTGTCAAAAATAAAAATTATATGCTAATTTAGCACATAATTTTTTTATTATTCTTTATCAATAGCTCTTGCTAACATATATCCCCAGCAAAGAGCAAATAAACTTGTAGCAATATTTACAAATGTAAATTTAAAATCTGTTAACTGAAGAAGTAATACTACAACTGATGATAAGACAAATCCCATAATAGCAAAATATGTTTTTGTTTCATGTTTCTTTATTAAATTAGTGATAAGTTTAGCCATAAATATAATTCCCATAACTACTCCTATTCCAAATGGAACAAGAATTAATAAATTACTTCCTAATTTACTAAAATCTGTTATTGTAGATACTGTATAGATTATTTTATCATAATAACCTAAAACCATTAAAATAAATGAACCACTTATTCCTGGAATTACCATTGCAGAACTTGCAATAAATCCCATTACTAATAAAAGTATATAATCTATTATTCCCATATTAGTAAATGATATTTCTATTAAACCTGTTTTTAAAAAGTTTAAAGAAATAACAAAGAAAAATACAACAAAGAATATTAAATAATTTGTTTTACTGCCTTTTCCTCTTATTTTTTTCATAATTAAGGATACTCCCCCAAATATAAGACCAATAAACAAACATAATGTTTGTGCCTTATAATTAGTTAAAGCATAGGTAACAAGTTTACTTGTTGATACAATTGCCACTAAAATACCAAGAGCAATTGGTAAAAGTTTTGAAAAGTTACCTTTTATGTCCTTAAAGAAATTAACAATTGATGACAGTATAAGTTCATATACTCCCATAGATACTGCCATTGTTCCTCCAGATACACCTGGAATAACATTAGCTACTCCTAAAATAAAGCCCTTAATAAAATTAATCAATCCAATTTTAACTGGATTATCTTTACTTACAACACCCATCTTATAAATCCTCCATAAACCATAATTTTAATTTGTACGTTGTTTTTAGGCCTTCATCTACTTTAACAATTTTATAAACAATATTATCATATTTTGTTACTTCAATATTATTACCATTTTGTTTAGTTTTATATGTTTCCTTTTTAACTACATATATTGGATTTTTTTTGTTTGTTATATTTTGAAAATTAAAATATCCTAAAATAAACCAAAAAACAAGTAATAATATTATTATTGAAAAAATAACACTTATTAGTTTCTTCATCTTTTCACCTACTTCATACTTATAATTCTATCATACATATTTTAATATGTAAACAAAAGAAAAAACAATTTAAAACATATAGTTTTTAATTTTATAAAAATTAATTTAAGTAAGATTTAAGCAAGATAGTATAATTAAAAAAATGCAAAAGTTTAATAAAACTTTTGCATTTTTAATTAATATAATAATTATTAATCTACTAAAGGATTTCCAAAAGCATCTTCTTTGATACTGCCAGTTAAAATAAGTATTCCTTCGATTAATCCCCAAATAGCACTAACCCAAGAAAGTAAAAATAAACTAAGTAATGTTATTAAAAGCTGAGCAATTGCTTTTCCATTATATCCAAGATAAAAATTATGAACGCCAAAACATCCTAAAAATATGCCAAGTATTCCTGCAGTTATCTTTGATTTACCATTTGGATTATCAATTTTTTTATCTTTTTTTAAGTTAACTCCACAATTTAAACATACATCTTGATTTTCATTTACTTTTTTTCCACAATTTGAACAATAATTCATAAAATCCTCCTTTATTATTCATTACATGAAGTACATACATCATCTAGTAATTCATTTATATTTTTTCTAAATTTTTCATTAAATAAAGTTTTCCTTTCTTCTGTCCAATATTCACTTGGTGTTCCTTCACTAATTAATGATGTTTCATTATCATTAAAAATTATTTTTCCTTCTTTTACAAAAGTTACATTTGGAACAAATATTCTTTTCTTACCTTCTTCATCATAATTTAAATAATCATTTAAAATACTAACTACTTTTTGGTAAAATTCTGTATTGTTTTTCCTATCTTCTCTTATATTGTAATAATATATTTTTTCTATTCCTTCATTTTTTGCAATTTCATTTAATAAAACAACATATGCCATACACCAAGGACATTCAGGATAACCCAAATATACTATTCCTGTTCCATGTTCTAAAATATTTATTATTTCATCTTTAGATCTATAAACAAAAACATTGTCTTTACTAACACTAGTATATTCTTTACTAAACTTTATATTATCGGTATTATTATCTTTCTTTATAAAAACAATGTAAACAACTAAACTTGCTATCAAAAGTAATAATACACCTAAAATTATATATTTAACTTTTTTATTCATAAAACTTCTTCCTTTCTAATTATTACTTTCTAAGTATAGCACATATTCCCTATTTATTCAATTTATTTACATAAAATAAGTTAATTTTAACATAATAAAATTAGGTTAAAAGGATGTGATTATTATGGAAAAAATATATAAAGTTTTAGAAGAAAATATTAATAAAATAAAATATGAATATAAGTATTCTAAAGACTTAACATTTAAATATTTAAAAATAAACAATTTAAATATATCACTTGTTTATTTAAGTACTTTATCTAGTGATGATGCGATTAATAATTATATTTTAAAAAGTTTAAATGACTTAATTAAAACCAAAAAAGAACTTAAATATAAAAATATTTTAACTTATTTTAAGAGTTTTATACCAGGAAGTAATATAAAAGAAGAAGATACTTTTGATAAACTATATGATTTAATTGAAAATGGCTTTACTTGTATATTATTTAATGATGAAAAAAAATATATTGCAGTAGAAACTAAAAAAGACTTATCAAGAGCCATAGATACTCCAAAAACAGAACAAACAATATCAGGTCCAAAAGATTCTTTTACCGAAAATTATAATATTAACATTGGGTTAATAAGAAAAAGGATTAAGTCTAAAGATTTAATTTTAGAAGAATTTACTATTGGTAATTTAACTAATACCAAAGTTGGTATTTTATATATGGATAATATTATTGAAGATGAGCTTTTAAATGAAGTTAGAAAAAAATTAAGTGAAATTGAAATAGATGGTATAATTGACGCTAGTTATATAACAGAAATACTAAGTAGTAAAAATATTGTTTTACCTTTAATAACAGAAACTGAAAGACCTGATTTAGCTACAATGTCACTTCTTGAAGGAAAAGTTTTAATTGCTGTAGATAATTCGCCTTATATGGTAATAATTCCTACCTTCTTTAGTGATTTATTTAGTGCACCAGAAGACTACTACCAAAGAAGTAAAAATGTTACATTTACAAGAATTATAAGAATAACTGCTTTTTTACTTGCTATTTTATTACCAGCCTTTTTTATAGCTATAACAACTTATAATCACGAAACAATACCACTTACATTAATAATTAATTTTGCTGCCCAAAGACAAGGTGTTCCTTTTCCTTCAATAATAGAAGCACTTTTAATGATTTTAATTTTCGAAATATTAAGAGAAAGTGATATTAGAATGCCAAGTTTAGGAGGAAGTGCTATTTCAATTCTTGGCGCAATTGTTCTTGGAGATGCCGCTGTTTCAGCAGGAATTGTATCTCCTATTATGGTAATAGTTGTTGCAACAAGTGCTATGTGTAGCTTAATGTTTTCCCATATTTCAATGGTTAATGCTATTAGATTTTGGCGTATTGTTTTTATGTTATTTGCAACTATTTTAGGTTTACCAGGTTTATATTTTTGTATATTTTTGTTTGTTATATATTTATCTAGCTTAAAATCATTTGGAAAACCTTATCTTTATCCTTTTGCTCCATTTAACCTTGAAGGAATAAAAGATACTTTACTTAAACAAAATATAAAAGAAATAAAAAAAAGAAATCCTCTTCTTACTGATAAAAATATTACAAGGAGTAAAAATCTATGAAAAAAATAAAAATTATTTTAATTTTAGTTTTAACTATTTTAATAAGTGGTTGTTCTTATAAAGAACTTAATGATTTAGCTATTGCAAGTGCTTTAGGTATTGATTATGAAAATAATGAATATATTATAAGTGCTCAAATAATGGAACTAAAAAAACAAGAAAAAGAAGATACTTCAAGTGCTTTAATTTATTTAGGAAAAGGGAAAACTATTTCTGAAGCATTAAGAAATATTAGTTTAAAATATCCAAATTACTTATATTTAGGACATCTTGAATTAATAATAATAGGAAAAGGAGAAATTAATCATGGAATTAATAACTCACTTGATTATTTTATTAGAACATCTGATGCTAGAAATGATGCTTTAATTTTAGTAAGTACAAAAAATAAAGCTTATGAAATAATAAATCCAAATGAAGAAACTAAAGAAGAATTTCCTGTTAAAGATATTGTAACTACAATTAAAAATAGTAAAGAAAGAAATGGACTTGTTATTGAAAAAAACTATGAAGAATTAATAAATGATTACTTAGAAAGAGGTATTAGTCAAATTTTAACTACTATTGAAAATGAAAAAGATGAAAATGATAATTATAAAGACACTATCCTTTCTAATATTGCTGTTTTTGAAAAAGGAAAATATGTAAAAGATTTAGATAAAGAAAGTGCTATTTCTTATAACTTAATAAACAATAATTTTGATAATGTATCCATTGATATTATATATAACAATAAAGATGTAAGCGTTAGTTTAATTAAGCCTAAATGTAGTTTAGATTTAAAACTAGATAATGATAAAGTAATAGTAAACATTAATATTAATGTTGAAGAAGGAGTTTTAAATATAAATGATAAAAAAACTTTATTAGATAAAAATTTTTTAAAAGATATAGAGAATATAACAAAGAAAAAAATTAATAGTTATATAAATGATCTTATAAATTTTAATATGGAAAATAACACCGATGTTCTAGGACTTAAAAATATAATATATAAAAAATATCATAAATCTTATAAAAAGTTTAAAGATAAAAATATATATGAAATAGCAAAAATAAATATAAATATTAATGTTTACTTATATAAGTATGGAAATATATATAAAAGTTTCTCAGGAGGAATCCATGAATAATAAAGAAAAAATTGGTACAACAGAATTAACCTTTTTAGTAATGTCTATTTGTTTAGCACTATTCCCTGCTTTTGGAACAGCAACCGTTATTAATTATGGGAAAAACACCGCTATTATATCCGTTATAATAGGTAGTATAATTGGTCTTATTCCTTTATTTATGATTTTATATATAACAAAATTCACTACCGATAAAAATATTTTAGAAGTGAATGATGAAAAATTTAAAATGTTTGGAAAATTTATAAATATTTTATATTTTATTGGCATCGTCTTTATTGGTTTTTGTATTTCTTGGCAAGTAATAAATTTTACAATAAGTCATCTTTTAACAAGAACTTCTTATTATGTTGTTGGAATAATCCTTTTTTCAGTTATGTCTTATGCTATTGTAAAAGGAAATGAAGTTATTTTAAGAAGCAATTTAATTCTTACTATGCTAGGAAGTATTATATTTATATTTATTGTCATTTTTTTAGTACCAAAAGTAAAAATAGATAATTTTTTACCAATTATTAATGTTAAAAAAGCCTCTATTATTAGTACAGCATTAATCGTACCTACTTTTATGGTCTATCCTTTAGTATCAATTCTTTGTATTAAAAAAGATGAAGTTAATGATAAAAGTAAATACAATAAATCTATTATAAAAGGTTATATTTTAGCAGGTATTACAATTATTATATTTATGATTTTTATAATAGGAATATATGGCTCTAGTATGGCAAGTTTATTTACCTTTCCTGAATATTATATTTTTAAAAAAATAAGGGCATTTGACTTTATTTCAAGAATAGAAAATATTGCAGCCGCCTTAATTTATATAAGTTTCTTTGGAAATATGGCATCACTTATGAATTTTGCTAAAACTTGTGTAAAAAAAGCTTTAAATCTTAAAAATGTTAGAGTAATAAATTTAGCAACTTATATTTTATCTATAATAGTTCCTATTTTAAGTATAATATTTTTTAAGAAATATCAGCATTTACAAATATTAAAATATTATCCAATAATATCAAGTATTTTACTAATTGCTTTAATAATTAATTTTATTTTACTATTTATAACAAAGAAAAAAAATAATCTTTATCCTTAGATTATTTTTTTATTCTTTTTAAATTATTTTTAATATCTTTTACTTCACTTTTTGTACTAAAACTATTTATTAATTTTTTAAATGTTTCTAATTCTTCATTAGTTAATTCTTTATAATTATAGATTACACTTAATTCTTCTTTTTTAATATGAGTATAACATTCTGCAACAAGTAAACCTTCTTTATATTCACCATATAAATAAAACGATAAATCATTAGAAGTTAATAAATCAGTTAATATCCTTTTATTATTTATTATTTTTTCTTCACATACTAAATATAAAGGTAATTTTTTATATAATTTTTCATCTTTATTTTTAACAAATGACTTAAAATCTAAATAAATAGGATAATCATCAATAAATTTTTCTACTATTTTTATTTTATCAAGTGGTATAAATACATATTCCATTAAAATCACCTAGTTAATATAATAATTTTAAAAATACTTTTTGTCAACAATATTTTATTTTACAAAATTCACTTAATCTATTAATTTCTTTTTCATTTAAGTATTTTATATTTATATAATATT
>OIZL01001594.1_pt1 | contig 11828 bp, 8 predicted proteins | sample 1588541 | NCBI WGS metagenome assembly OIZL01 (sample SAMN03283285) | human gut metagenome | biome: human-associated habitat; material: feces | host: Homo sapiens | place: Peru | collected 2012 | reverse complement strand
CTTCTTAACAATAAAACTATTACTATTATATACATAAATAGTATATGTGATTCAAACATGATAAATGATTTTATTTTAAAAGCTATTGATGATAATAAAAACGATATTAATAAAGATATATATAATTATTTTAAAAACTATATTCCTAGCAACAACATGAAAGAAGCTTCTAATATTGATGATGCACTAACTTTTTTACTTAATGGATTTACTATTATATTATTTGATGAAGTTAAAAATATTGTAGCCTTTGAAAATAAAGCTAAATTAAATAGTAATATTATAAGAAGTGAAAATGAAAAAAGTCTTTATGGACCAAGTGATTCTTTTTGTGAAAATTATGAAACTAATATAGGTCTTATTAGAAGAAGAATTAGAAGTGAAAACTTACAGTTTAAACAATGCACTGTTGGAAGTGAAAGCAATAGTAAAGTAAGTATATTTTATATGAATAAAACTTGTTCTGAAAAACTAGTTAACGATATATATAATAAAATTAAAAAAATTAATATTAAATACGTTGGTAATACCAATTATATTTTAGATGCTATAAGTAATACTAATAGAATGATTTTTCCAAGTTCTCTAAAAACAGAAAGAGCTGATCTTGCATGTCAAAAATTAATTGAAGGAAGAATTGTTTTAATGTGTGAAAATACAAATGAAGTTATTATACTTCCCTGTATGTTTAGTGATTTTCTAAAAAATCCAGATGATTATTATGAAAAGAATTTAAATACTATATTTAATAGAATAATTAGAGTATTTGCTCTACTTTTAGCACTTTTAACACCAGCTATATATATTTCTCTTATGGCATATAACATAGAAGCTATACCAAGTGGATTACTAATTAATTTTTCTATTCAAAGAGATGGTGTTCCATTTCCTACCGTTTTAGAAATACTTGCAATGGGTCTCATGTTTCAAATACTAAGAGAAAGTGATTTAAGATTTCCTGGTAAGGGAGGAAGTTCTATTTCTATAGTAGGAGCTTTAGTACTTGGTCAAGCTGCTGTTGAAGCTGGTATTGTATCTCCTATTACCATTATAATAGTTGGAATATCTAGCGTTGCATCCCTAGCCTTTTCTTCTATCGAATTAATTAATTCCCTTAGATGGTGGCAACTTATATTAATTTTGTTAGCAACCCTTTTTGGCTTTATTGGAGTAATGTTTGGCTTTATAATATTAGTTGCACTATTAGTTAGCAACTACTCATGTAATAAACCGTACTTTTTCCCATTTGAACCATTTAGTAAAAAAGGAAATAAAGATGCAATATTAATAAAAAATAATTATAAATTTAATCCGCTTAAAGTATTTAAAAAGGAGGATAATAATGAAAAAGATAACTAGATTTTTATTAATAGTAATTTGCATATTTTGCCTAAGTGGATGTTTTGATTATAAAGAAATAAATGAATATGCAATAGTATCTGGAATATCAATAGATAAATGCGAAAAAGAAAACTGTAAATATACTATTGGAGTACAGATAATGAATGCTAAAAAAGATGAAGAATCAGATAATAGCTTAATAGCATTTTATAAGGCAGATAGTAATACTATTTATGAAGCTTTAGAAAAAATAATGTTAGATTCTCCTAAAGAATTATACTTAGGTCATAATGAAGTTACTGTAATAAGTGATAAATTATTAAAAGAAAAAGATCCTCTTAATTATTTCGATTATTTTATGAGGGATATGGAAATGGAAAAAAATTCGCTTGTAATAGCATCTAAAAATGATAAAGCATATAATGTTTTAAAGATAATTACTCCTCTTGAAACAATACCATCTAAAAACTTAAGATCTACTCTTACTATAGCCGATAAATTTAGTGGTACTCTAACTGTTATAACTGCAGATGAATTTGCATCTAAATTATTAAATACAGGTAAAGAACCCGTTCTTCCTTCTATAAAAATAATAGGAAGTCCAAAAAAGGGTAAAAAAATGGATAATATAGGTCAAAGCAATCCAGATGCAAAACTAAAATTTTCATCTCTTGGTTTCTTTGAAAAAAATAGATTAAAAGGATATTTAACAGATAAAGAAGCTGTTGGATATAATATTTTAGCAGGAACTCAAAAAAACACTTACATACAAGTTAAATGTGATAGTGATAATTATGCAATAGTTAGGATAAATAGTGCTAAAAAAGATGAAAAACTGTATTTTAAAGATAATAAACCTAAAATAGATTTTAATACAAATGTAAATGCTGACTTAATAGAATATAATTGCAAAGCAGACTTTATAAAAAATGAGAAAAAAATAAAAGAATTAGAGATAAAAGTAAATAAAGAAATAGAAAAAATTATGAAAAAAACAATAAATAGATTATATAATGAAAATAAGTCTGATACACTTGAATATGGTAGCAAGTTTAATCGAAGATATAATAGAAAAATGAAAAAATTAGGTTATAATCCAAATAATATTATAAATAATATTTCATTTAAATTAAAAGCTAATACTAAAATAAATTCTACTAACTTATCTATTAAGTCAGTAAAGGAGGATAGCAAATATGAATAATAAAATTTCAAGGTATCAAGTTGGAATGCTTTTATTCTTATTATATTGTAGTTTATATATAGGTCTTGGAGATATTATACTACTTAGAAAATCAGGAGATGAAATATTAATATCTATGATACTAGGTGTAATAATTGGTTACATTCCTCTTTTTATGTACTTAAAAGTTAATTCTAGTTTACCTAAATGTAATATATATGAGAAAAACACAAGATTATTTGGTAATTTTTCAGGTAAAATACTAAATACATTAATACTTATAATATATATATGTTTTTATATAATTGCAATAAGAGAGATAGTTATATATTCAGCTAGTAAATACCTTCAAAATACTCCGTATTTTATATTAGGATTACTAGCTATTATAACTTCATTAATAATATGTTTTAAAGGCTTAGAATGTATCTTTAGAATATCTAGATTATCATTTATAGTAACTATTATATTTATTATAATAATAGAAGTAGCTGTATTAAAATACGTAGAAATAGGTAATATACTTCCAATGTTAACAGGAAATAATTATATAAAAGATATATTATCAGGAGCTATTTTTGAAGCTTCTTCCTGCTCTATTTTAACAGTACTTTTATTTACTATAAGAAAAGATGATATTATAGAAAGTGAAAAATATAATAAAACTGCTATTATATTTTATACTATAAGTGGTATATCTCTTATTATTGTTATGTTCTTATTACTTACATGTTTTGATCACAAATTATCTACTCTGTTTAGGTATCCAGAATATATTAGTCTAAAAAAGATAGGATTTTCATCATCTGAGTTACATTTAGAAAACATACTAGCATTTAGATGGATATTTTATATGTTATCTTTAAGCTTAATATCATTATATGGAATAAAGTGTGGAATAGAAAACTTTGTAAAAAATGAAAAGAAAGTTAAATGGATAGTAATAATCATTTCTGTTATAGCTGTAATATTATCTGAGTTTATACTAGGTAATATAAATCATTCTATAATAATAATTAAAAATTATTATACTTTGTTTCTTGCACTTCCACTTTTTATAATACTTACTATTATATTTATTAGGTGTTTAATGCTAAAAAATAAGTCTTAAAATTTTATTTATTAAGACTTTTTTTCTTTAGTTCTTTTATCTTGAATTATATCTATTTCTTTTTCTGTTATTAAACTAACATTATTTTCTTTAGCCTATGATACGCATTCTTTTAATACGATATTTAAAAATATTCTTGGAACTTTAACTAATCTTTTACAAGCTTCATCAGTAAATTTTATCTTATCATCTATTCTAGATGCAGCATATTTAACAGTATCTAAGCTTATACCTTTAGATTTAGGTATAGGTTCTTTTTTTGCTTTTCTTTGCTTTGTATACCAAAAATTTTTATTATCACGGTAACCATAATCAACAGGAATAGATGGAAATGCGCTACTTTTTACACCGTTAATAATTGCATCATATTGTTTTGGCTTTATTAATATATTATCTATTTTCAAAATAAAATGAGCACCATTTTTACTAGTTATACCATTAAAATTATGAAATGGTTCAAAGTATTCATCTAAAACTTTGTCATTTTCTGCCCCATCTAAACTATCTACCCATGTACATTCAAAAACTTGGTAAGCTTCTTTTATGATAAGTGGATATTTATCCTTACTTTCTAATGATCTTTTTCCATTAACTAATGTAAAAATACAATCTTTCATCTTTTCTTCTGTAGTTTCACCTGGATATCCTAATCTAACTGCCTCTTTAAAATATTTTTTATCTGCCGTAATAAAGTTTATAGCACATTTTTTTGTTATTAATATGTTTTTACAAGTATTAGAAGAGTTACGACAACAAAGAATCATTGCATAATAATCTTTGCCTGCTATATAATATGGAAAGCAAAGTGAGTAAGCTCCAAGATTGGTTTTTTCATTAGAATCAAGTGTTGAAATAAGCGTAGTTGGCATAGGAAAAAATGATGATGTTTGATAAAAATTATCAACAATTCTAATATTTTTAAATCCATTTATATCTTCCATATATATTCTCCTTTATTATCTAAAAAAAAGTTCAAAAGAATTGAACCTTTTACTATTTTAATCCTGTTTGATTTTTAGCAAATAACTTATCTTCAAAGAACGTTAATGTAACAGTAGCTTCATCTTCACCTTTAGCATTGCAAGTATAAATTACTTGTTTTGAATTAGATATTTCTACTTCACTTGTTTTGATACAATCTCCACCAACTATTTTTTTGACTTCTTCTAAACTCATTCCACTTGCTAATTTTTCATATTCTGATGCTGTAACTATAGTTTTACTATTTGGATATGCTAATTTTTGTTCTTCACAGCCACATAGCATAAGCAAAAGAACACAAATTGTTATTAAACACACTCTTCTTTTCATATCTTCACCTCAATATAATACTTGGCATAACAATTAGTATCATTGTTTCCCATTATTTTATATAAATATAATACCACGTACTTGTTGTAAAAGTAATATTATAATTAAAAAGTTTACAGATAATTTAAAGAGAAATTTAGCACATAAAAATATTTATATGCTTTTTGTATATAATAGTTGTTCACATAAAATAAAAACTTACGAACGATTAAGTCCGTAAGCTGATTTCAAATGGAGCAAGTGAGGAGAATCGAACTCCCATCTTAGCCTTGGCAAGGCCACATATTAACCATTATACTACACCTGCATAAAATTGGAGGGCCTAGTCGGATTTGAACCAACGATCAGGGAGTTGCAGTCCCATGCCTTACCACTTGGCTATAGGCCCATGTACCAATAAATTATAACATATAATAAATATAAATATCAAGTAATATTACTTTATTTTATTTAAAATATTATAAATTTAGAACAAAAAAAGAATTTCAAAATAGAAATTCTTAAAATATTATTTACCTAAACCATTCTTAGTAAAGAAATTTTTAATAGTAGCTAAATCAGTATAACCACTGTTAACATCTACTATTTCTCCTTTTTGAACTATTAAAGTAAGTGGTGTACCCCATTCATTTTCTGTATAATAAGATAATGAATTATTGAAAGTTTTCCAATCATCTTCAGAAAATTTATCAGTATCAATATAATTAACAACTAAATCTAAATCTCCAGCAGCTTGTTTTAATATCGGAGAAAACTTTTGACAATATGTACAAGTTGGTCTTGCAACTAATATTATACTTTTTTCATCACTATTTATTATATTTAAATATTCATTTAAAGTAACTTCATTATAATCTTTAGGTGACTTACTATCATCTTTTTTAACAAATGATATTCCGATTGCTAAAGCTAATACAGCTAATGCTGCAATTACTATTCCAACTATTTTTAATACCTTCCCTACTATTTTTTCTTGTTCAGTATATTTTGTTACAACAACTAAAGTAGTTATTGATGCAATAAGTGTTATTAATACCATAACAACAATAGAAATTAATAAACCAGTGTTCATAAATTACCTCTCTTTCAAGTACAATTATACTACAAAAAAATAAGAATTAAAATAATAATTCTTACGTATTTTGTAATAAAAGCTTATTTTTTCTTATCATTTATGAGTTTTAGGATATCTTCTTTACCATTTAGAAGAGGTGATACTGATTGATGTCTATTTAAAACATTTATTATTTTAGCTAAAAACATAGAACAATCTACATCATAAAACCATTTTTTCTTTTTTAATTTAGGATTAATATAAGTTAAATTAGTAGTATATAGCATATCAAAAATCCCTTCTTTATAAGCCTTATCAAAGTTTTGAAGACCACTAGTAAATAAAGAAAACGTTCCAACTAAATATACTTTTTTAGCACCTCTTTTTTTTAGTTCACTAGCAACTTCTAACATAGAAGAACCAGATGCTATCATATCATCAACTACTATTATATTTTTATCTTTAACATCCTTTCCCATATATTCATGCTGAACTATAGGATTTTTACCATTTACTACTTTTGTTAGATCTCTTCTTTTATAAAACATTCCAACATCAGTATTTAACATATTCGCATAATATATAGCTCTATCCATTGCACCAGTATCAGGACTTACTACAAGTAAATTTTCAAAGTCAAGAGTTTCTCTTTCAATAAAATCTTTTAATATTGAGTGTGTTGGATAAAAATTTTCAAATGACATACAAGGAATTGCATTTCTAATATTTGGATCGTGAACATCAAAAGTTATTATAGCATTAACACCTAACCTTTCTAGTTCTTGAACAGCTAATGCGCAATCTAAAGACTCTCTTCCTTTTCTTCTATGTTGTCTTGATTCATAAAGTAGTGGCATTACAACAGTTATACTGGATGCTTGCCCGCTAATTGCTAATATAACTCTTTTTATATCCATAAAATGTTCATCTGGTCCCATATGATTTTCATAACCAAACATATCATAAGTCATACTATGATTTCCAACATCAGATATTATATATACATCCTTATTTCTAATTGTTTCGCATATTTTTATTTTTCCTTCACCATTATTAAATCTAACCTCTTCTATTGGAACTAAATAACTTTTAGTTTCACCTCTTAAATTCTCTATACTATTATTTACTTTCTCTCCAAATTCTTTTATGTTACTCATAACAATAAGTCTTAAATCATCATTTTCAATTATTTGCATACTTCCTCCTAAAAACATAAAAAACCAGCACAAAAATAGTGCTAGTTTTTAAAATTACAATAAGATAAACAGTTGTACTTTACAAAAATAGTCATACCATACCTCTTACAATATAATTATAACAAAAAATCTTTTAATAAGAAACAAAAATTGCAATTTAACTATATTTTTTATTTATAATATGTATTAATTTATTTTATATATCATTTACATTTATAAGATATCTTTTAGTGTCATCACTAAGACTACTTTCTAAATATCCATTATTATTAATTATTGCTTTTTCAAATAAATTATCATTTTTATCACATGTAATTAATATTTTATTTTTTCTATATTTTTGACTCATTAAAATTATTAATTTAATTATTTCATCTTCATAGTTATTATAAGCTACGTTATAGCTTACATTGCCTCCGTTTTTAAGAAAGAAATCATTCAAATCTGGTCTAAATTCAACAATACCAATTAACTTATTATCACTTTTTCTTATAATTAAATATGTAATAGTATAAATATAATTATCTTTATATTTTTTCTTTAATCTGTTTAAAAAGAGCGTATCAAAATCATCCTTTTTATCTACATTATAATCTAAGTTCTTATTAATATACTCTATTATCTCATTTTTAAACATAGTGGATGGTTTAATTAGTTTTATAGAAAATTCTTTTTCTTTATTTTTTATTATTTCATCTATATATCTTTCTTCTTCACTAAAAATACAACCACAATATTTTTGTATATAAAGACCAAGTCTTCTTGCCTTTTCATATCCTTTTTTAAAACCAGGTCTAAAATCCTTATATAAAAATTTTATATTATATTTTTTTTCTATAATTTTACCTGTTTTTTTTAACAGTTCATGATTTTGATAAGGACTTATTAATAGAGTTGTTGAAAAAGCATCAAAACCATGTTCTCTTGCATAAATAGCAGTTTTTTCTAATCTAGAATAGTAACAATATCCACATCTATTATCTAATTTATCTACTACGTTTTTACAGAACTGTCTTAAGCCATAATAATCATCTATTATAAGTGGTATATCTATACTTTTAGTATAATCCTTTAATGCATTTAATCTTTCTTTATACTCTGTATATGGATGTATATTAGGATTATACCAATAACTTGTTATATCAATATTATCTTTTTTTAAAGTATCTATACAATATACACTACAAGGCGCACAACATGTATGAAGTAATAATTTCATATCTATACCTCTTTATCTCTTTAATTTACCAATATTTATTTGATTAAGTAATAATCCATCAGTATCATATATAGGGAGATTTAATTCATATTTATTTAATAATTTAATAACGTCATGAAAAACATTACTATCTTTTGGAACTATTATACCCAAAAAATATCTTATAGGGATATGTTTTTCCACTATCAATTCGGAATTATCAAAAGCATTTTTTTTACATCTTAAATCACTTTCAATACATTTATCTATCATGATAGTAACATCATTTAACTTAAAAGATAATTCTCTTATTTTATCTGTTAAAATTTTATTCATTAATATATCTAAAGATGGATCAAATAATGAAATATAAGAATCTTTTGTAAATCTTATATTTCCTATTACCCTACCTGTAATATCATAGCCAAATTTTTTTCTTAATTGTTCTTTTGAATATAATCCACCATTTGTAATAATAGACTCAAGTTTAAATAACGTATTTGGATCATTATCTAATCCTATACCATGTGTAAAAACATTTTCATTTAACAATAAATTATATAATTCTTCTTTCATTTCTACTTCCCCGCTTTTTCTAAAATATAATATCATAAATATCTTGTCATATCAACATAATTAAACTAGATATTTTTTACGTTAATTTTCTTGAATATAATTTTTCTTATAATATCAACTGGAACTACTGTTGATGAAATTATAAACATAATCAAAAACTCATTTATTAGAAGTGGTACCGTTCTAAACATTGTACCACCAAAGTATATCATTATTATTTGTATTATAGATATAAAACTCATAATAATTATAAACATAGGATTTTTTAGTAAATGTGCAAATATGTTTATTCTACTTGTATGTGCATTAAAGCAATTAAATATTCCTGCAAAAATAAATAATCCAAAAAATGCTGTCATAAACGAATCATAATTATTAAATAAATTTCGTATAAATGGTAATTTTAAAAATAAAATACAAAGCGCGGTAGTATAAAGTCCTGTTATAACAATTTCACCTATCATGTATGAACATAAAATATTTTCGTTTTTCTTTTTTGGTCTTTCTAACATATATTCTAAAAGGGCTGGTTCATAGGCGAAAGCTAATCCTGCCAATGTATCCATAACCATATTTATCCACAGCATTTGTATTACTGTAACGGGAGTATCTACATTTATAAAAGGACCTATTATTGATATACTAAGGGCACATAAATTAACTGTAAGCTGAAATATTATAAATTTTCTGATGCTTTTAAAAATTGTTCTACCAAATAAAATGGCTTTGCATATAGAAGAAAAATTATTATCTAATATTACTATATCAGATGCTTCTTTTGCAACTTCACTACCAGATCCAAAAGCAAAACCTACATCAGCTTTTTTTAATGCTGGTGCATCATTTACTCCATCACCAGTCATTCCTACAACTAGATCCATCTCTTTTGAAACCCTAACTAGTCTACTTTTGTCTTGTGGCATGCTTCTTGCAACAACTTTAAGTTTAGAAAGCATCTTTTTTAGTTCAAAATCAGATATTTTATTTAACTCATCAGACGTAAGTATTATATCGTCATTATTACTAATAAGACCAACCTCATTTGCTATAGAATAAGCTGTATCCCTATTATCACCTGTTATCATAACAACATTTATTCCAGCATCTCTTACAATTTTAATAGCTTCCTTAGCTTCTTTTCTAATCTTATCTTTTATTATAATAGCTGCAACAAATGTAAGATTTAAAAAATCTGTTTCATTAGCATTATTACTAGTTGCAAGTACAATTACTCTATTTCCTTTTTTTTGTTCATCCTTTATTTTAAGATCCATGCTCTCTTTATTTAAAAATTCTCTTTTATTAGCATCATCATCATAAAAGTATTTGCAATTTTTAAGTATAACTTCTGGAGCACCTTTTATTAAGTTTCTAGAAACCTTATCATCTATTACTGTTATCATATATTTGTTTTTACTATCAAATGCAATCGTTTTAATCTTTTTTATGTAATTATAATTACAAGGTTCTAAAAACTCCAAAAGACTTTTATCAGTTGTATTTCCACCTATTACACCATTTTTATCATAGTATGACATATTATTAACTACCATAGATATCTTAAGCATTTTACTATATAAATTATCTTTTAAATCTTTTTCTTTTTTATAAGAAATATACTTTGTTAGATACATACTTTGCACAAGCATTTGATAATCATCTAATATTTGGTCTTCAAATTTGGAATCAATAGTGATAATTCTACTATAATATTTTTTCAATTCTTCTAGCATGATTCTGTCAAATTCAGTATTTCTATTATAATAAATAGCTACATTATTATAATTAATAGCAAGTGTACTCCTACCGTGACAATAAGAATATTTATCATGAACTATTGGTATTCCAATTCCGGATTCAACCATAGTTGATTCTAAATATTTTGATGCCACACTTGTATCGTAACCACTAAATATTTCGTATATATCACTTTCTAAATCAAATTCAAATGATGATTCTTCTATACAATCTAATATCAAATTTTTTTGTCCATTTAAATAATAGTCCATCAATATGCTTACCGGAATTAATGTAGCACCAACAGAAATAAAACTATTTTCTTTTGGAATATTAGTATTATATTTTAAATAAGTTACATTCCTATCATTAAAAGAGTTGTTGGATAATAGATATTTTTTTAACTGATTTTCAAAAGATAATTTAACTCCATAATTATTTCCGCTGTAACTACACGATATAACATTTTTAAATGCTTTATTATTTTGATATAAGAAGTCTCTTGGCTCACTATTTATTGAAACTATACCGTTTTTAGCATTAATAACCTTTGCTCCAAATTCACTAACCACACTTGAGCCTCCAACACCACTAAATAATGTTGGACCACTTAATTTAGATAATTCTTTTCTAATAAATTTCAAATCAGTAGATTCTAATGAATCAATAACTCTTTCTTTTAAAATATCAAAATTAACTTGCATATTTTTTTGATAATATTTTTTGAATTGATTATAGTCTATTACTGGCACATCAGCATCTTTTTCACCAATTTTACAACAGTAACAATCTCCGCTATCAAAAATTTCATAAAATTTTTCATTGTATTTTAGCAAATAACAAAATGTATTTTTAAATGTAATTCCATTTTTAAATCCATATGCCTTATCCCAACATGCTTCAGTAATCAACCTACCATCCAAAGAGTAAAAGCCATATTGCGATTTGTCATTTTTCGTGGTTGAAAATAACAAAGCCTCATCATAAACCTCTGTATATCCCGTATGTTGATATTGAAGAAAGCCTATGGAATTACAATGGATAGGAGGGACAACAACCTCGCCATCCATACGAATCTTTCCCTTGCGATCTCCTATACGGATTTCAGCTAAGCCATACTC
>OIZL01001590.1_pt1 | contig 11843 bp, 9 predicted proteins | sample 1588541 | NCBI WGS metagenome assembly OIZL01 (sample SAMN03283285) | human gut metagenome | biome: human-associated habitat; material: feces | host: Homo sapiens | place: Peru | collected 2012 | reverse complement strand
GGGATGAGGTTTTTAGCTTTTACTCGAAAGCGAAACCTGAACGCGTGCCGCTCTCCCAGCAGAAGGAGTTCAAGCCAGTGCGCAATATGGTCATCCGTGAGGTAGTGCAGATGATGGAGGAATTGCAATCCGAAAATGTTGAGTATCCGGATGGACGGCAGCAGGCTGTGCCTGAATTAGAAACCGTCTCGGAAAGTTCAGCGCCGTCCTCGACTCACAGTACTCCACCAACACCGGAGCACCGTGTCCCACCACCAGAATTCGTCGCTGCGTGTATGGTTCGTATGCTGCATCACATGGGAAATATCTTTCGGGATACCGTCGGTGCTTCTGGTTACCGGGGATTGCAGCTTGACAGGAAGCGCCGTAAAGAATTGCAGGAGTGGAAGATCGCGCTCGGTCACCGTGAGGACGACCATGAAGATTCTGCAAATTATCCAAGGCAAGTATACTAAACGTCTGCCGCAGTTCAAAGTACGGCGGACGTTTTTTAGTTTGCATCCTACGCGTCCACAATCAAAACTCATGTCTCCGCCAAGGGGGAATTGCGCTTACTCGCTGCACCCAGCCCCGGTTCACAGTGAACCCCCTTGAAGGGAATACTCTAAGTATTAGTACAGAGAGAAAAAACAGTTTGAGTATATTACACATTTGCCCACTGAACTTGCTTAGAAGTAAGAAAGAAAAATTTTTTCTGAAAACGTGTCTAAAAAAGTGAAGATTTATCCCTTAACCATATGAGGGAGTTTTTTGATCGCAGCGAGAAAAGCGCCGCAAGGATTTTCAAATGCAAATTTTTTGTGAACAGTCGAAAATTCTTTCGTGAAACTGCCTATCTCGTTCGCTTAAGAAGTGAGGGGATACTTTCCCTCCTGTGCTGTTCATAAAAATTTTAGAAAACCAGCGACTTGTGTTTTCGTGTTTTTGTGAGCTATTAAGTGAGGGAACAAAAATTTTTCCGATTTGGTTGTAGAAAAGCCCAATTTTATCCCTTAACCATATGAGGGCATAAATTTTCTCCCTCAACGTACCTTGACAAACACCGGAGCTTCCGGTCATATCCGGCTACGAATAACATCCGTGAATGTACGAGCGAGACGAAGGATGCGCCAGGACTTGCCTTTACCGGTGAGGCGACGAGCGAGTAAGATCCATTCAAAAGCGGCTCCGGCAGGCTGCACGCCAAGACTTCATTCACGCAGGTACTCCTGTCCAGCCACAGCTTTCAGGCAATGGGGGCAGCTCGGAGAGATCCTCGGAGGGGTGAAATTCCCGTGCGCAGCGCCAGCTGCGGTTCAGTAGTCCGCCCTGCCTGGGGAAGTAGTGTCGAATACAGGCAATCAAAATTTCTGACCCAACCGGCAGCCGGTGCGTTGCGTACCGCCTGTCTGGTTTAGAATCCGACAAATATGATAAAAATTTCTATCGTGAGGAGATGGTCTATGATTGGAACTAAGCATAAACGACGAGCGCAGAACAGTCGAAGTCTGGCTCTCGAACGAAGAGAAAAACGATCCCGCCGTGCAGCAGCGTCTCAAGCCGCTGTACGCAGAGTACGCGGAAAAGAAATACACCGTCGCTGTGTTCATGTCCGGAAGTCAGGACTTATACTCTCTGACAAGCGGTCTGCTCTGCTACAACAGAAAGCGCATCGCGGAGCTTGAGGTCGAACAGGAAAAGGAACAAGGCATGGTAATGTAAACGGACGACTTGCAGTAGCCGTCCGTTTATTCTTTCCTGTTGCTTTCTGAAAGCTCATGTGATACAATATTATCTGCAAATGTGGAACAGCAAATATACATAGTTGTAAGAAAGGAGTGCACCGCATGAACAATGAAATCGCAAATCGCGGTGAAGTGCTGCTGTACAGCGACGAGAGCGGCAAGGAATACGTTAGCGTTGTGTTCAAGGATGAGACATTCTGGCTGACGCAAAAAGCAATGGCAGAGCTGTTCAATGTGAATGTTCCCGCTGTGTCGAAGCACTTACAGAACATCTACGAGGAAGGCGAATTAGAGCGTGATTCAACTATTTCCAAAATGGAAACAGTTCAGCAAGAGGGCGAACGTCAGGTGAGACGAACCGTGGATCACTACAACCTCGACGCCATCATCGCCGTCGGCTACCGCGTGAACTCCAAGAAGGCCACGCGCTTCCGCCAGTGGGCGACAAAAACACTGCGCGAGTACATCCAAAAGGGCTTCGTCATCAACGATGAGATGATGAAAAACGGACGTCCGTTCGGCAAGGATTACTTCGACGAGCTGCTCGAACGCATCCGCGAAATTCGCGCAAGCGAGCGCCGCGCATATCAGAAGATCGCCGACGTGTTCGAACAGTGCAGCTACAACTACGACAAAAACAGCGAGACGACGAAAGCCTTCTACGCCTTCGTGCAGAACAAGCTGCACTACGCCGTGACCGGCAAGACCGCGGCGGAGCTTATCTCCGAGCGTGCCACGCTCGACAGCCCGACGATGGGGCTGACAACGTGGAAAGGCGCTCCGGACGGCAAGATACTCAAGAGCGACACACTCATCGCAAAAAACTACCTCAACGAAAAAGAGGTCACGCGGCTTAACCGCCTTGTGACGATGTTCATCGACTATGCCGAGCTGATGGCGGAGGACGAGCAGCCTATGAGCATGCAGGACTGGCTCAACGAGACTGACCGATTCCTCACAAATAACCGCCGCCGTGTGCTCGACGGCAAAGGTCATGTCTCGCGCGAAGCGGCGGCGAAGAAGGTCAGCGGCATATACGAGGAGTTCCGCAAAAAGCAGGACGCAGAGTATGTCTCCGAGTTCGACCGCGAATTTGAAAAGTATCTCAAGGGTGAAAGCAAATGAGAGAACACTTTGACATTGCCGGGTACTGCCGCATCTCGGTCGACGAAGAGGTGGGGCGCGACAATGTGTCCATCGAAAATCAGAAAGCCATCATACAGGACTATGTGCGCCGCACGTTCCCGGACAGCACGCTCACCTTCTATGAAGACCGCGACCGCTCGGGCTACACCTTCGAGCAGCGCGAGGGCTATCAGGAGCTGCGTAAAAAACTCATGGCGCACAAGTATGATATTCTCGTCGTCAAGGACTTCTCCCGCTTCTCACGCCGCAACAGCCGCGGCCTTGTGGAGCTGGAAGATCTGCGCGACGTGGGGCTGCGCATCATCTCCATCGGTGACGGCATAGACTTCCCGAATGACGACGACTGGGTGAAGATACAGTTCCAGTTCCTCATGAACGAAATGCCCGTTACAGATACGAGCCGCAAGGTGCGCTCTGTCGTCAAGCGCCGCCAGGAAGACGGGCGCTGGATCTGCGCCGCGCCATACGGCTACATCGTAAACAAGCAGCAGGAGTTTGAGGTCGTCCCCACCGAGGCGGAGATAGTGCGGAAGATATTCGCACTCTACATCAGCGGCTGGGGCTATAAGCGCATCGCGAACTACCTCACCGACGAGGGCATACCCACGCCGCGCATGGCAGAGCGCACCCGGCGTGAGGCCGATGGCGAAACGCCGGCGCGCAAGGTGAAGAACGAGTGGGCGATCATCACCGTGCAGGGCATCATCGACAATGATTTTTACATCGGCACTCTGCGTCAGGGCAAGTACACGCGCCGCAAGATAAACGGCGCGGACGTGAAGCGGGACGCAAGCGACCACAAGATCTTTGAGCACCACCATCAGGAGATCATCGACTACCGCACCTTCGCCACGGCGCGGGCGCTGCGCGAGGAGCGCAGCACCTCGCACTACCGCGGCGTGAAGATAAACGACAATGTCTACTCCGGCTTCCTCTTCTGCGGCGACTGCGGCAGCCCCATGTTCGCGATGAGCCGCCGCGATATCCGCGACGCCTACCGCTGCGGCGAATACCACCGGCGCGGGCGCAAGGCCTGCACGAGCCACCACATCCGCGTCGATAAGCTCGATGAGCTGGTGAAGGACTATGTGCGCAAGGTGAAGGAAAACTCCGCGCAGATGCTCGACCGCCTGAACGCCGACCTTGCGCGCGAGACGGAGGACATTGCCGAGACCGAGAAAGCGGAGCAGAACCTCACCGCAGTGCTTAACGATCTTCAGGCCGAGCTCAAGGTCACCAAGCGCCAGCGCGTCCGGGACATTATGAAGCACCCGGAGCAGGAGGCGCTGCTTGAGGAGACCTATGATGAGATGGAAAGCGACCTCTCCCGCCGCATCGAGGGCATCAAAAACCAGATAGACATGAGCGCCGACAAGCGCAACACCATCATCCGCGTCAACCGCGCCGCGAAAACGGCGATGGAGGTATTCGATGATATTCTCCAAAAGCCGAAGCTTGAGCGCCAAGACCTCACTCTGATAATCGAGCGCATCACCGTGTTCGAGGATCACATCGAGGTGCAGCTCAAGGCGGATATAGACTCTATCCTCAAGAGTGGAACCCTCCCCGCGGAGACGGAGGACGCCGCAAATTTTGATCCCGGCATGGCAGACAGCTCACCCGTCACCATAGTCCAGTGCTCGGAAAAGCACGCGGACAAGGTCTACCATGTCAATGTGATCAGTAACGGTGACCCGTTGGAGATTTTCACCGACAAAGAGGGAGAGCTGATATTCAAGAAATATTCACCGATTGGGGAACTGGCGGATTTTGCGTCCCAAATGTGTGAAAGCCTGAAGAAAGCTGCTGACGGGATAGCGGCGGTGTGTGACCGGGAGGCGATAATAGCCATTGCGGGAGGCGCAAAGCGTGAGCTGCTTGATAAGCCGGTAAGCCGCCAGCTTACGGAAATCATGGATAAGCGCGCAGTTTATACTGTCGGCAGCGGAACTGAATTTCCGGCCGCCGAGGGTGAGGAGAAGTATACGGTATCCGTCGCGGCGCCGATAACGGCGGAGGGCGACGTGCTGGGATGCGTACTCTTCATTGGTGAAAAAGATGCGCCAAACTGCGGAGAGCTTGAGCGTAAGCTTGCGGAAACTGCGGCGGCATTCCTTGGAAAACAGATGGAAAGCTGACAGATACCGTGCTTTCCGGCAGCAAAAGCCCGATGACGCATAGGCGCAGACTACCGCAGTCTGCGCCTATGCGCGAAATTTTCGGTTTTTGCATCCTTTTATCAAGTGAAAAATCGGTAAAATAAAATGTTTTTTTCGAATTTTCACGAAACTTCACTAAATATAAAAACTATGTTTTAAAGTCGGATAACAGAGCAGCAGGGGAGCTTGAGGGACAAGACCCGCCTCAAATTGAATAAAGCGCCGTCGAGAGCCTTGATATTTCAAGGCTCTCGGTAACAACATTTTGAACTGTTTCAAAATGCTCAGCGGGAGAAATCACGGATTTCCGTGATTTCTCCCGCTGTTTCGATTTTTTATATCGTGGACGCGGAACGCGAGCTTTACCGCAGTCTGCGCAATATCAAAATCCGCAGCCGCAGCCTTCGTCTCCGCCGCAGCCGCAATCGCATCCGCCGTCCTCACCGCCGTGGCAGCCGGAGCATCCGCCGCATCTGCCGCCACAGGAACCGCCTTCATCCATGATAGGAAGCCGTCCCGTGATAAGAAGATCGGCAGCCGTATCGGCGTCGCCCTCAAATCCGGCGACCGGAACTATACCGAAGCTCAAAAGCGCGCTCTTCGCCTCGGCGCCCATGCGGCCAGCAATGACCGCGTCTACCTTGTTATCACGCATGAGTTTCGCCATGTCGGCATGGCCGTGCCTGTCAGAGCAGTCGATAAGACGCTTTTCACACTCATCGGGATTTATGCCCGCATAGTTGTAGAGCGCGAACATGGAAGCGTGGCCGAAATGCTCCCCGATGTTTCCGTTGTCCCATGCAACAGCAATTACCATTCGCCTTATACCTCTTTCTCAATGCAGTCAACGAGCTGTGAAATATGCTCGCCGCTGACGCTTTCCACCTCGCCGGCGTCAACCATTGCGGATATAACTGGGTCAATGGGAAGCTTTGCGGTGTGCGCAATGCCGTATTGCTTTGCGATTTCCTCCACATGGCTTTCGCCGAAAATGGAATGGACGTTTCCGCAGTCAGGACACTTGTAGTAGCTCATGTTTTCGACTATGCCGAGTACGGGGATGTTCATCTTTTCCGCCATCTTTACGGCCTTTTCAACTATCATTCCCACAAGATCCTGCGGTGTGGTGACGATGACGATACCGTCCACCGGCAGGGACTGAAAAACGGTAAGCGGCACATCGCCGGTTCCCGGAGGCATATCGACAAACATATAGTCAACATCCGTCCAGATAACATCCGTCCAGAACTGTGTGACAGCGCCTGCAATGACAGGACCGCGCCATACGACCGGCTCAGTCTCGTCCTCAAGAATCAGGTTGATCGACATTATCTGCATACCCGTGTGGGTGGTAACGGGGACGATATACTTATCGGTGCCCATCGCGTGTTCCCTGATGCCGAAGGACTTGGGAATAGACGGGCCTGTAATGTCGGCGTCGAGAACGGCGCAGTTATAGCCGCGGCGCTGCATCTCACTCGCCAGAAGGCTTGTTACAAGAGATTTGCCGACTCCGCCCTTGCCGGAAACAACGGCGATAACCTTTTTTACGCTGGACTCCTCGTTAAGCTCCTTGAGAAAGCTCTCCGCCTGGCGGGAGGGGCAATTTTCTCCGCAGGAGGAGCAGTCATGTGTACATTCGCTCATTTTTACATACCTTTCAAATATATGCTTTTTATGGCAGCGCCGTGCTGTACGGTACTGCCGCATTTGTTTTACTTAGGGTAAAGACATTATAGCGCCGCCGTATATTTACGTCAAGCGCGGAATGCTCCCTGTTTTGCACTCAGGATAATTATGTCAACTTGATTACGTAACCTTATCGCTGATGTGCATATATTCGTCATAAGTGCACATACGGTCGATCGTCCCTTCGTCGGTTATCTCGATTATTCTGTTTGCGACGGTCTGCGTGAGCTGGTGGTCGTGCGATGTGAAAATGACGTTGTACCTGAACGCGTCAAGCCCGTTGTTGAGCGCGGCTATGCTTTCAAGATCAAGGTGATTTGTGGGCTGGTCGAGAACGAGAAAATTCGCGCCTGAGAGCATCATCCTGCTGAGCATGCACCGGACCTTTTCTCCGCCGGAGAGGACGCTTACATTTTTGTACACGTCGTCGCCGGAAAACAGCATCCTGCCGAGAAAGGTGCGCAGATAGCTTTCGCGCTTGTCTGCGGAAAACTGCCGCATCCAATCTATAAGATCATACTCACTGCCTTCAAAAAAGCTGTTGTGGTCCTTGGGAAAGTAGGCGGGCTGGATGCTTGCGCCCCATTTGACGCTGCCGCTGTCCGGCTCCTCCTCGCCCATTATGATCTTATAGAGCATTGTGACGGCAAGTTCATTTTTCCCGATAATCGCAATTTTATCATCCTTTCCGACGATAAAGCTCACATTATTGAGAAGCCTGACCCCGTCAACGCTCTTGCTGACCTCGGTGACAAAAAGCCTGTCCTTGCCCGGCTCACGGTCAGCCTTGAAGCCGACCCAAGGGTAGCGCCTTCCGGAAGCGGGAAGCTCCTCAACGGTGATCTTGTCAAGCAGTTTACGTCTTGACGTTGCCTGCCTTGATTTGGACTTGTTTGCCGAAAAGCGGGCGATGAAGGTTTGCAGCTCCTGAATTTTCTGCTCCGCCTTTTTGTTCTGGTCCTTGATTAGCTTCTGGATAAGCTGGCTGGATTCGTACCAGAAATCGTAGTTGCCCACATACATCTTTATCTTTCCGTAATCTATATCGACTATATGCGTGCAGACGTTATTGAGAAAATACCTGTCGTGGCTGACGACAAGCACGGTTCCCTCGTAGTCCATAAGAAAATCCTCAAGCCAGACAACGCTGTTGAGATCAAGGTTGTTTGTAGGCTCATCCAGCAATATTACGTCCGGATGCCCGAAGAGCGCCTGCGCAAGCAGTACTTTGACCTTGAGTCTCGGGTCAAGCTCCGACATGAGAGTGCCGTGGAATTCCGTATCGACGCCAAGACCCTGCAAAATGCGTCCTGCGTCGCTTTCAGCCTCCCAACCGCCAAGCTCGGAAAATTCCTCCTCAAGCTCGGAGGCGCGGATACCGTCTTCGTCGCTGAAATCCGGCTTTTCGTATATCGCTTCGCGTTCCTTTCCGCAGTCGTAAAGCCTCTGATTGCCCATTATCACGGTGTCCATGACCGTGTATTCGTCGTACATGTTCTGGTTCTGCTTGAGCACGGACATACGTTTCTTAGGCGCAAGTACGACGCTTCCCGAGGTCGGTTCAAGCTCACCGGAGAGAATTTTTATGAAAGTGGATTTACCTGCGCCGTTCGCGCCGATGATACCGTAACAGTTGCCTGCGGTAAATTGCAGATCCACCCTTGAAAAAAGGACGGAAGAACCAAACTGCATGGATAGATCGTTTACAGTAAGCATAGAATCTCCTTTGTTTTCGCGCTTGCTTATTTTGCCTCTGCGGACTCAACGCGCTCAAGCCGCGCACTTCTGATTTTTCTGCCGGGTATTGCAAGAGGAACATATTCGGTAATTGTTGAGGACGTCTCCAGACCGTACCAATTGGCGACCGACCCGCACATATGGCGGATGAAATATTTTGCGGTCAGCAGAAGCTCCTCAGCGCGCGTAAGCTCGGAGCCGGGGGATATGGAACGGCGCAGAATGCCGAATTTAAAGCTGCCCACGTTTGAAGGACCGTAAATCGAGAACTTCTTCTGCTGCTGCGGAAGCTCGCCGCTTGCAATAAGCTCACCGACTATCTGCCTTAGATAGAAGTTGAGCAGCTGGTCATTTTTGAATCCGAGCTCAAGATTAACACGGAAAATGAAATCGGTTCCGTATGTTTCGACGCTGTAACGCGATGCATCCGGCTCATCCGTAACGGTCAGACTGAAAAACCAATATGCCTCGGCGCGCTTCGGGTCCTTGTCGAGGATAGAGTATAGGATATCACGGTCGATGCTGTCCTTGTCGCCGAGCTTGTCGAGGAAAACAAGGTTGTTGGCGCACAGCGGCGTTTCCGTATCGGTTTTAAGCAAACGCAGATTTTCGATATAGTCGGGCAGATTAAGCCGTATAGAATACTTCTGCTCAAGCTCCGTGCCTTTGTGCCAGACCTCCATAATAAAGAACAGCAGCAGCGCCATGAGTACCGCCACATAGCCGCCGTGGGCAAATTTGCTGAGACTTGAAATGAAGAAAACACTTTCAATGGAGCCGAAAACGGTGAGAATGACGGCCGACAGAACGACAAGCTTCTTGATTTTCCAAAGGTATACGCTGAGAAGAAGCGTCGTCATGAGCATGGTGACAGTGATCGCAAGACCGTAGGCCGATTCCATCCTTGCGCCGGAACGGAAATAAAGCATCACGAGCGTACATCCGGCAAAAAGAACGGTGTTGACCGCGCCGATGTATATCTGCCCCTTGGTATCGGACGGATAGCGGATCTGCATATGCGGCATGAGATCAAGCCGGATGGCCTCGGAGACGAGCGTATAGGAGCCTGTGATAAGCGCCTGAGACGCGATTATTGCCGCCGCCGCGCCGAGCAGGACGGCGAACGGACGCAGAGAGGAGGGCAGCATCAGGAAAAACGGATTAAGATCTTCGATCGCCGACAGTCCGGTGGCTGAGGCGCTGCCGATTATCCATGCGCCCTGACCGAGGTAGTTCAGGATAAGGCAAATTTTGACGAACGGCCAGCTTCCGTAAATATGCTCTTTACCCACGTGACCCATGTCGGAATAGAGCGCTTCCGCGCCCGTTGCGGCGAGGAAGACACTTCCGAGGATCATATACCTGTGAGATGCCGCCGTTTCCGGCGATAATGGACTTCATGACATACATGGGAGATGTGCCTATATTGCCGTATACAATGCCTATGGTGACAAGGAACAGCGGGAAGGAAAATAGACTGCGCTTTTTCATATAAATCCTCTATGCGACTGCCGCGCAAGCGGTCAGTCAGACGGTTTTCCGTGGTAATAATGTGTTATTCTTACGCAAAAACAGGAATATTTTATACCATTCTGCCGTTATTGTCCAGTCAATTATGGCTTTTTTGTAAACATGCCGTATATTTCGGAATAATGCCTGATTCCGGAAGACTTGCCAAAAAGAAAAAAGGTGCTATAATGTCCGCTGACCGGTTTCCAAACCCGGTCCAACCCCTCGGAATTTCCGGGGACTGTGCGGTCAGCTCCGCATTCAAAATACTAAAATGGGAGAGTATGTTTATGAGGACAAATGAAAAGAAGATAAAGATGATCTGCACCTGCGCAGCCACGGCGGCGCTTTATGCGGCATTGACAATGCTTACTGCGCCTATCTCGTTCGGCGCGGTGCAGTTCCGCGTTTCGGAGGCGCTCTGCGTCCTGCCGTTTTTTGTACCGCAGACCGCATGGGGGCTTTTCGCGGGATGTCTTGTTTCAAATATAATGAGCGGGAATGTTTTTGATATCATTTTCGGCTCGCTTGCGACGCTGCTTGCGGCAGGCTGCACCGCAATGATAGGCCGGCGCGGGAAAAGCGCACTGCTTGCATGCCTTATGCCGGTGCTTTTCAACGGGGTGACCGTGGGTGCGGTGATAACCTACGCATATGAGGGCGGAAGATTTTTCGACTCTCTCGGACTTTTTGCGGTCAACGCGCTTTGGGTGAGCCTCGGGGAAGCGGGGGTCATGTATATTCTCGGCTATCCGCTTATCAGGCTTATAGAGAATAAAAGATTTTTTGCCGATATCAGAGCGGATAACGAAAAAGCGTAAAGAGCAATGACCGCGGCGCAGACTATGGTATAAAGTGCTTGCTTTTTTTGCCGGGATGCTGTATACTGTCCATCACACGCCGGTGTGATGGAATGGTAGACGTAGCGGATTCAAAATCCGCCGATGGCGACATCGTGTGGGTTCGAGTCCCACCACCGGCATACAAATTATCAAATCCCGCAGTCCTTGAGATTGCGGGATTTTTCTTGCTTTTTCGCTTATTTATCACGTTTTTCAGGCTTCACGTTTCTTTGCTTCTGCCCAAAATGCAATGCTGACAATGGCGCTGTTGAACGCAATTAAGCGCCATTTTTACGAACAAATTTACGAACGGATTTACGAACAAATTTACGAACGGATTTACGAACGGATTTACGAACGGTACAGCTCTTGCAGACGCTTGACATCTGCTGTACGATCAATTATCCTTGCTTTCAGGAACAGGCTTCTTCGCTGCTCTTCATGACCGATTGGGAAAGACGATGACCGCCTTGGAATAATCTTTCCAATCGAGTTTCTGCCCGCAGCGGTCGCAGAAGTGCTGGTATTCCCGGTCAAGAGTCAGTTTGCAGTGCGGACACACAGGATAACAGCCGAGTCCGCAGATAAAGCGGCTCTCCACAACGGGCATGGGCATTCTGAAATCCGACAGCGAGGGGATCCTCAGCAGCTCATTCGGCGTAAGCTCAAAGCCATTGCAAAGTTTCTCAAAGGTATTGATCGACGCGTTAGTTTGCCCTCTGGCAACGCTGCCGAAGTATCTTGGACTGAGCCCGCAGAGCTCCGCAGCTTCCTCATAGCTGAGGCCGCGGCTGCTGCACAGATTAAGGATGGAGATGGATAGGTTCTTTGAAAACACCTTTTTTGCTCTCTTTCTATTTAAGATGCTTTCAGCTTAGAAGCAGTATGCTGCCGTCTCAAGGAACGATACTGCCTAATCTTTGCTTTTTCTCGGGTTTTTTACAAAAAAACATTAAAGCCTCAAACGGCTGTTTATTATAACCTCAGACTGTCAAAAAACTATGTTTTAAAGTCCGATAACAGAGCAGCGGGGGAGC
>OIZL01001587.1_pt1 | contig 11858 bp, 10 predicted proteins | sample 1588541 | NCBI WGS metagenome assembly OIZL01 (sample SAMN03283285) | human gut metagenome | biome: human-associated habitat; material: feces | host: Homo sapiens | place: Peru | collected 2012 | reverse complement strand
AGTACATAATGATCCTGAACATGCATTATGTGATGGGGCTCAGTCATTAAAGCCTAAAAAATATACAAAACTTATTGAAGAATTACGAGAAATTGGTAAAGTAGTAGGTAAAGAAATATAAGTAGAAAGGAAGTATAGTTATGGATTTACACGGGAGAAGTTTTTTAACACTTAAGGATTATACTAAGGAAGAAATCTATTATCTTCTAGACTTGGCTAAAAAGCTAAAGGCTAAGAAGAAAGCAGGAAAGATTGGTCATTCACTTGAAGGTAAGAATATTGCCTTATTATTCGAAAAGACATCTACACGTACAAGATGTGCTTTTGAAGTAGGTGTTCTTGACGAAGGAGGACATGCTACTTTCTTGACTCAGTCACAGATGGGAAAGAAGGAGTCAATTGAAGATACAGCAAAAGTACTAGGTAGAATGTTTGACGGGATTGAATTTAGAGGATTTAAGCAGGAAAATGTTGAAGCATTGGCTAAGTTCTCTGGTGTACCTGTATGGAATGGTTTAACAGATGTTGACCACCCTACTCAGACTTTAGCTGATTTTCTTACTATTCAAGAACATCTTGATAAGCCTTTAAACGAAATTAAGTTTGTCTTTACTGGTGATATTAGAAATAATGTATGTTATGGATTAATGTATGGTGCATGTAAGGTGGGAATGCATTTTGTATGTTTAGGTCCTAAATCATTAGAGATGGATCAAGAAGTTGTGGCTTATTGTCAGGAAGAATGTAAAAAGTCTGGTGGAAGTTTGACTATTACTGATGATACAGATGCAGTAGATGGTGCTGATGTTATCTATACTGATATCTGGGTTTCAATGGGTGAAGATGAATCATTGTATAAGCCAAGAGTGGAATTATTAAGTCCATTTAAAGTAACCAAAGAATTAATGAGTAAGACACATAATGACAATACATTATTTATGCATTGCCTTCCATCTTACCATGATTTTGAAACAGAAACAGCAAGAGTAAAACATGAACAGGGATTAGATGTTCGTGAAGTGGATGATGAAGTATTCAGAAGCAAGAACTCTGTTGTATTTGATGAAGCAGAAAATAGACTTCATACAATTAAAGCTGTTATGGTTGCAACTTTAGGTAAAGAAGAATAATGAAACATTTATTTACATCTTACTATAATGACAAAGGCATGTATGTTATATATAACGAAAAAACAGCAAATGCAGATAGTGTGATTGAGTATGTGATTGTGATGTTAGAACAATTTATCAATACACTCGCAGAAGAATCTGATGAAACAATCGAGAATGTAATTGAGATTGTAGGTAAGGATTTTAATGATTTTGTTTCTAGTTATTATGAAGGAAGCTATGAACTACTTATTTCACAGGCAGTAGATCGTGGCTTTGCGAATGAATCACAGGAGTTAGTGGGAGTAAGAGATGAGAATGCGATTGGTATAGATTTAGAATTAAGTAATTATAGTGATCTGTTCTTATTGATGTCATTGGCTGTTTTGAGTTGTGATTATAGTGATAACGCGAAAGATATTATGACATATCTTGAAAGCATGAATAAAAGTAATTCACTTAATTAGTCTACTGGAGGGATTCCCCTCCAGTTTTTTTACGCACAAAAAGAAGAGGATTACTCCTCTTCTATAGCACCATCATAAGCTTGATTGATTGTTTTACTGATCTTATTTTTAGATATCTCTAGTTCCTTCAGACTCTTTTCAAGAGTACTTAAGTTCTTCATAACTTTACCATAACGGTCATCTAAACGATCAGTATCACTCTTAAGCTTGATAATTTGTTTTTCTATTTCTTTAATATTCTCTGAACGGTTAAAGTCCTTAGTGATGTTAATAAGTGTAAAGACAACTCCCATAAGTGTAGAAGGAGAAGTCATTAATACCTTCTTATTATGTGCATAATCATACAGATCAGCACATTCATCACATAAATAGAGATAGATGGCTTCACTTGGAATAAACATCACCGCTTCTTCCAATGTTTCCTCGGTAATATATTTATTAGAGATATCATCTATATGTTTCTTAACATTCTTCTTGAATTCATTCTGATAAGAAATATCCTTTGGATTATCTACTATCTTTAAATAGTTTTCCATAGGAAACTTAGAATCAATAATTAATACTTTTGTATTACCAGGTAAATGTAAAGCTGCATCACCTATCTTACCATTGCTTAAATGATACTGTTCCTCATAGATATGCTGATTATCACCACAATAAAGAGATAGGATATGGTAGAGCTGATACTCACCAAAAGTCCCTCTCTTTTTTGTATTGGTCATAATCACATTGATTTCATGCATACCATCAATCATATGATTGATTTTTACATCAGACTGACCAAGTGATCTATTTGTTTCATTTAATAAAGAAATAATAGAATTATATTGTCCATCAAGTGATGAATGAGCAGCCTCTGTCTGAATCATCTTATCATGAATTTTCATCTGTGATGTATAGAGAAGATAGATGACAATCACCAATAATACAATACAAATAATACTTAATACTATTTCCATATTACTTACGCTTTAAATCTACAATAATTTCTAAACGAGGTGTATGAGGTTCTTTATCTAAAGAAATTATAGTATTCACATCAAACATTTCTTCTAACTGATGTAATGTCTTTGCGAGAGTACTCATGTTATCAGAAACAATAATGACATGCTTAATACCTGATAAAGTGATAGACTTTAATAAGTCATCAGTCATTCCATCAACAGTTTCATTAATGATTAATGCATCATAACTATGATTCTTTAAATGATGTGCTGCCTGATCATTGACATGTCCAGCAATAAATAGCTTATTGTCTAACTCTAATCTCTTTGCATTTTCAGTGGCATCATGGATACTTACCTTATTGTCATCAATTGCGACAACCTTGTTTTCTAACTGTAATTCCATGATTCCTGAACCACAACCCATAGATAAAACATCTTCCTTCTTATCTAATAAAGAAGCAATCTGTCTTGTCTTTTCATCATCCATTTCTGGATTAAGAATCATATCAGAACGTACTGAAATCTTGAAATCCTTATACTGTGCATGTGTCTGACCATAGATTCTCTTGAATCCCTGTTCATAGAAATCCTGATAACGAGATGTATTCACTGTATAATATAATGCAGTGACTTCATCTAATGCAGCAATCTCCTTAGTCACAGTCTGGCTGATACCATCCTGTCCAGTAACGAATGCCACCTGCATTTCTTCACCAATCTGTCGAATGATTAAGAATCTTAAGCCTTTCTTGAACTTATCATTATAATCACGACATTTATTTGCATTAAGAATATCTTCAATCTTCACAAGTAAGGAATTGATCTTCTGTGTCTGAAGAGGACAATGATCCATTAAAGTAAGGAACTTTGTTTCACGCTGGTAAACGCCCACACATAACTTTCCACTGAAGTAAGTAATTGGGAAAGCAACGATATGACGATAATGTTCTGGCTCTTTCATTCCTACAACAGGCTTGATATCCAAGTCTTTTACAGATAAATCTGTATATTTATGAAGTGTTTCTTTTAATAATTCACGTTTATGAACTAACTGATCAGCATAATTCATATGCTTTAAAGCACATCCCATACACTGATTGTACTGATCACATTCAGGATCCTTTCTTGCTGATGAAGGCTTCTTATATGCAGTCACATGACCTAACATATAAGTCTGTGTCTTCTTATCGATTTCTACTTCAACCATTTCTAATGGTAAAGCATTCTGTACGAAGATAACCTTCTTCTTAATATAACCAATACCTTCACCATTAATACCAAGTTTCTTGATATTTATTTCTTCTCTATCTTTTCTTGGCTTTGAAGTGAATCTTCTTGGTTTTCTGTCAAATTCTCTTACTGGTTTCTTTTCGAAGTCTTCTCTTGGTTTTCTGTCGAAATCTCTTCTTGGCTTCTTATCAAAATCTCTTCTTGGTTTTCTGTCAAATTCTCTTCTTGGCTTTGATTCTGAGTCTCTTCTTGGCTTTCTGTCAAAATCTTTTCTTGACCCTCTATTTTCTTTCTTATAGCCTTTATCAGACCCCTTGTTGAAGCTTTTGCGGCTATCCTTTCTAGGTTTTCTGTCTTTGTCAAAATTTTTTCTTCTTGGTTTACTCTTTCCAAAATCTTCTCTTGCCATTTTGCGTTGTTCCTCCTTAAGTATGCAATATGAGTCAAATACATTCCTACATAGAAAATCTCACTTGCCCAATCAAATACAAATAAGATAACACAGATTGAGGTAAGTGGTCCATATAAAGATGTAAGATCTGCATATTTAAAATAATAGTTTAATGCAATATATAAAATCACTATCCCACCAGAAGTTACAAAAGCTCCCTGAAGGGCTTCATGATATGTGATACGTTCTCTAGGCACTATCATATAGATAGCCATAAAAAATAGGACCATAATAAGAAATAATAGGACAAAGCGCATAAATGCAATGCCATATAAAAAATGAAATACTCTTGATATAGGTCCTGTCGCAAGTAATACAATTGAAATCAGTAATGTACCAAGTAGTAGCATTGTCACCTTAAAGACATAAATATACCAGGCAATCACTGATTCACTTCTCTCTTCTACTGCAAACATCTTCTTAGAAATATCATAGATATTCCCTATGCCTCTAGATACAGCATAAAAAGACCAAATAAACACTAATATAGAGACTGTATTTAAAGAGCTGCCCTTTAATGTATCAAGAATCATCTCTGCATAAGCGGGCTGAATAAATTCTTTAATACACATCTCTAGAAACTCTACGCTAATATGTAAAGAAGATGTCACAACTGCAATAATAGTTGTAGCAGGGATCAGCAGGATGATTAAATAAAATGATAAAGCGGCGCTAGAGAAACTAGGTACATAATAACGATAGTCATCATATATAGCCATTGCCTTATTATATATATCTTTCATGACTGCTCCCCTCCAAAAGAAAAAACACTTTAATCGTGTTTTTCTTCATTTTCTTTTTGACTTTCCTCTTCTGGGATAATAAGTCTCAATAATTCAATTCTGTTTTTATCAATCTTTTCAATAATAAACATACAGTCATCAACATAAACCTTCTGATGAGGATTTGGTGAACCATTCACCTGACCTAAGACAAGACCACCAATAGATTCAAATTCTTCTGAAGCAAATTCTGTACCACAGCGGTCATTGACTTCATCTATGTTCAAACTGCCATCTACTAAATAGACGTTTTTAGAAATCTTCTTTACTTCTTCACTATTGTCATCATATTCATCATCGATTTCACCAACGATTTCTTCAACAATATCTTCTAATGTCACAATACCAGCCATAACACCATATTCATCTAATACAACTGATAAAGAAACATGTTCCTTACGCATAGAAGCAAAAACATCTGAAATATGATTAAATTCATAAACGAAATAAGCATCTCGCATATAATCCTTTACCTGAAAATGTTCATGATCAACAGGCTTCATTAAGATATCCTTGATATGTAATACACCAACAATCTCATCACCCTCTTCTGAAAGAACAGGTAAACGAGAATACTGTGATTCCTGTAATACAGAAACCACTTCATCATAAGTCGCATCATAATCAACTGTAGCCACGTGAATACGTGGTGTCATGATTTCTTTAATATCAGTATCACCAAAATCAAAGATATTATGCATCATTTCTTTTTCTTCATCTTCTAATACACCTTCTTCATGAGACACGTTTACAATTGTTTTTAAGTCTTCTTCAGAAAGTGTGGGCTGTGGATCAATACTACCACCTAATATATGAATCAAGCCATGAGACACAGCTGTTAAGATAACGACAACTGGTGTAAATATGAAATTTATTAATTGAATAAAGCGACAGAATCTATAACATAATGTTTCAGCTTTACTAACTGCTAAAGTCTTTGGTGTAATTTCACCAAAAATAAGAATCATTAACGTAACAAACCCTGTTGCAACCGCAACACCTGTTCCCTCATTACCAAATACACTAATTACAAAAGATGTAGTTAATGAAGAAGCTAAAATGTTGACAAGGTTATTGCCTACTAGAATTGTACTTAATAAATGATCTGTATCTTCTAAAAGATTAGAAACAATTAAAGCCTTAGCGTGATGAGGATCCTCTTCATCCTCACTTACAGTCTTTACTCTAATCTTAGAAACAGACATAAATGCAGTTTCTGCACTAGAAAATAAGCCTGACAATCCTATCAATATAATAAAAATAACAACCATCATTATCTGACTCGAGTCCACGACACTATCATACTCCTTTAATAACTATATTGAGTGCTATATACAAAAGCACAAGTCTATTATACATTTTTTATAAGAAACATCAATAAAAAACAAAAAGGAGGAACAAATGTTCCTCCCGATGAATGATTATTATTTAAGTAATGATCTGTATAATGCTTCAATATCTTCAACTGAAGTATCTCTTGGGTTACCAGGACGGCAAGCATCAGCATATGCATCCTTAGCTAACTGAGGAATATCCTCTTCCTTAACAACACCCTTAAGAGTCATTTCGATACCAACATCTTCACCTAACTTCTTAACAGCATCTACAGCAGCTTTACGGTATTCTTCCTGAGTCATACCATCTACACCTTCAACACCCATTGCCTTAGCGATGTCTTTATACTTTTCACCAGTATATTCAGCATTGTATTCCATAGTTGTTGGAAGTAAGATTGCACAAGCTTTACCATGAGGCATATCATAGTAAGCACTTAATGTATGAGCCATAGAATGGTCAACACCTAAACCTACGTTAGAGAATCCCATACCAGCAACATACTGACCTAAAGCCATACCTTCACGTCCTTCAGCAGTGTTTTCAACAGCACCTCTTAATGAACGAGCGATGATTTCGATAGCTTTAATATGGAACATATCTGAAAGTTCCCAAGCGCCTTTAGTAATATAACCTTCAATAGCATGAGTTAAAGCATCCATACCTGTAGCAGCAGTTAATCCTTTTGGCATTGAAGACATCATTTCTGGGTCAACAACAGCAACTACTGGAATATCATGATTATCTACACATACGAATTTACGTTTCTTTTCAACATCAGTAATTACATAGTTGATTGTAACTTCAGCAGCAGTACCTGCAGTAGTAGGAACAGCGATGATTGGAGCACAAGGATTCTTAGTTGGTGCAACACCTTCTAATGAACGTACATCAGCAAATTCAGGGTTTGTAATGATGATACCGATTGCTTTAGATGTATCCATTGAAGATCCACCACCGATAGCTACGATACAGTCAGCGCCTGCTTCTTTGAATGCAGCAACACCAGTCTGTACGTTTTCGATAGTTGGGTTTGGTTTAATGTTACTGTAAAGAACATATTCAATACCAGCTTCATCTAATAAATCAGTTACTTTCTTAGTAACTCCAAACTTTACTAAATCAGGGTCAGAAGCAACAAATACTTTCTTAAATCCTCTTGCTTTAATTTCTTCAGGAACAGCTTTAATAGCACCTGCTCCATGATAACTTGTTTCATTTAACATGAACTTATACATGATTATCAATCTCCTTTTAATTAACTTTTCTGAACTCATGTTAACACTGTAAGTGTTATCATTCAAGTGACAGATAAGTAGATTTGTCACTTTGTGAATAATTTTACAAAAACTTGTTAAAAAAAAGACAATCGATTTCTCAATTGTCATTTCATTCCCTAAATATTCAATTTTACTTACGCTTACTTTAATTGACAGATTATTCAGTAACTTTCTTTTTTGTAGCTAATACAACAGCAGCTAAAGCACTGACTACTAATAATGAAGCATATAATGCAACATTCATAGTATCACCAGTCTTTGGTGCTTCTTTCTTAGTAGTTGTAGCTGTAGTAGTTGTTGTACCTTTATTTTCTGCAGGTTTTGTAGGTGTAGTAGGCTGAGCTGGTGTAGTAGGAGTTACAGTTGGTGCTGGAGCCTTTACAGAAGCTTCTACATACATAGACTTATATTTATCCTGACCGTTTAATTCGAATGCAAATGCAAATTCAATTTTAGAATACTTTGTCCAATCTACTGAAATCTGTTTTGTAAAAGTATCATCCCAAGTTGTTGCATTTTTTAATGCATCGTTAGTAAATGTGACCTTACCTTTACCTTCTTCTTTTACTTCTACCTTAGATGGAACGCTGATAATAGGCATTGCTGCGTCATCTGCGCCATAAACATACATTTCCTGAGGATAAACTGCTCCACCTTTAGCATCTACTTCAAAGACAATATCACTATCACCTGTCCATTTAGGTGTAGTTAAAGTGATTTCTGGTTCATAAGCTACAGGTGTAGTTTCTGGTTTAGTTTCAGGTGTAGTTGTAGTTTCAGTTACAGCTGGAGTTTCTCCAGTGACTACTGCATCTTCTGCAAATACTGCTGTAGTAGATAATGCTGATACTGATAAAGCACAAGCCACTAACATAGTCATCAATTTTTTGTTCATAATCGTTTTCTCCTTATTTGATTTGTCCCAAAAAGAAGTCTTTTCAACTTTTCTAATAATGCAAAAAAGGCATAGAATATCTATTAAGAATAAATAATCCATGTCGATACACTATAAGTTTGTCAAAAAAATCAGAGTGTCCCTTCATATGTATTTCTTCTATCCATCATAAGCGTAAAAATGTTTATACATAATTGTCTACCCTTCTTATAGATTACTTATGTAATCCTTTTCAAGACTTTTATCATTATACTATTTTATTTTAATAAAACTTGAAAAGCAGCATAAAAAGGCAGTATTTAGAACGAATGTTGTATTATGCAAAAAAGAGATCTTATTTCAGATCTCGTAACAGTTCATCTAACTTTGGTGGTAATGCTTCTATCAGCATATCAGCTAATTCTTCAGGCTTCAGCTTATATCCCCCTGTTGCCCAGTCTACAGTCATAGTAATAGACCCATGACAATACATTTCCAATAAGAATTCAATATCTGATGGGATATTATTACCTAGCTTTCTCTTAATAATATTCTGATAGAAAGTGAGAATACAGTTATAATCATAGTTTTCTACATTATTATAATCTTTAGATTTAAATGCTTCTTTAAAGAATACTCTATCATGATAAATAAATTCAAATTTCTTAGTAAGCCCTTCTCTTAAAGTTTCACTATTGCCAATCTGTAAGAAAGACTTATCCGCTAATACTTCAAAATACCAGTTCACAAGGTCATATTTATCGCGAAAATAACGATAAAATGTCTGTCTAGTCTTACCGCTTATTTCCACAATATCAGTCACTGTGATCTTATCAAGAGACTGATGATTCATCAATTGTTTGATGCATTCTGCAAATACATATCGTGTATCTCTCAAGATTCTCACCACCTTTGCAACATTATAACAAACCTATCTCTAAAAATAAAGAAGACAACCCCCATAGAGGTTGTCTCTTAATGATTAAAGTTCGATATCACAAAGTTCTGAAGCTAAACCAATGTATGAAGAAGGTGTCATATCTAATAAAGTCTGACGATCTTCATCGCTTAACTGTTCTAGGCTCTTTGCGAATGCCTGAATATCTTCCTGAGAAATATTCTTACCACGAGTTAAGGCCTTAAGTGTATCATAAGCATCTGGTACACCATATTTTCTTAACATTGTCTGGATAGGTTCTGCAAGAACTTCCCATTTTTCATTTAAGTCTTTTGCAAGCTTTTCTTTATTTACAACACACTTAGCTAAACCGCCAGTTGTTTCAGAAATAGCCTGTAATGAATATCCGAAGCATAATCCTAAGTTACGCTGACTTGAAGAGTCTGATAAGTCTCTCTGCATTCTTGACTTAGGAAGCTTGTTAGATAATGCAACACATAGATTATTTGACAAATCAATGTTTGCTTCAGAGTTTTCAAAACGGATTGGGTTAACCTTATGAGGCATAGTTGAAGAACCAACTTCACCCTTAACAGGAATCTGTTTAAAGTATTCCATTGAGATATATAACCACATATCTACATCTAAGTCAGCCAATATATTGTTGAAATGACGGATACCATCTAAGATATGACAAGTATAGTCATGAGATTCAATCTGAGTAGTTAATGGATTGAATGTAAGTCCTAAATAGTCTTCAACGAATTCCTTATTTAATGTAGGCCAATCTTCATTAGGGAAGGCTGTTAAGATTGCACTGTAGTTACCAGTTGCCCCATTGAATTTTGCTTTAATCTTGATATTTTCAACGTTTTCAATACTAGAAAAGAAACGATAAGCATAGACTTTGAATTCTTTACCAATAGTTGTAGGTGTAGCAGGCTGTCCATGAGTATGTGCAAGCATTGCATCATCCTTATGATCTACTGCTAATTTATTGATCATTGAAGCAAATTCTTTAGCTGCAGGTAACCAGACATCCTTTAAGCCATGTTTAATCATACATGCATATGATGTATTATTGATATCTTCAGAAGTACATCCGATATGTACATAGCTTTCTAAATGTTCATAACCTAAAGCTTTAAGCTTTTCATCAATGAAATATTCTACTGCCTTAACATCATGTCTTGTAACAGATTCGATTTCTTTAATTCTCTTGAAAGAATCAAAGTTGAAATCCTTAGAAATCGCAAGAATATCATCTACCTTGTTAGGATCAACCTTGTCTAAAGTTTCTGTATGAAGGTGATCCAACTGGAACTTCAACCACTGGATTTCTACAAACACTCTATACTTAACAAGTGCATATTCACTGAAATAATCAGCTAACTGATCTTTAATCTTGCCATAACGTCCATCTAGAGGACAGAGTGTCATACTTTCAAATTCTAATTTATCCATTCGTTATTCTCCTTTAAAATACTTCACGCCGGCTTCAAATAACTTCTGATCCATTTCACCGTAGATGTTAAGGTCTCTGTTTTCACCCTGACGTTCAGAATGACCCATCTTACCTAATACTCTACCATCTTCAGAAATGATACCTTCAATACCATACATAGAACCATTAGGGTTATATGGAGATTCCATAGTCACATTTCCATTTGGATCAACATACTGGAATGCTACCTGACCATTATCAATTAACTGATCAAGCACTTCCTGAGGTGCAACGAAACGTCCTTCACCATGAGAAATAGGGATAATATGTTCATCACCTAACTCTACATTAGCAAGCCATGGAGACTTCACGCTAGATACTCTTGTAGTCACCATCTGAGATAAGTGGCGTCCAATTGTATTGAATGTTAGAGTAGGATCATCTTTGCTCATATCCTTAATATGTCCATGAGGAAGTAAACCAAGTTTTACTAATGCCTGGAATCCATTACAGATACCAATCATTAAGCCTTCACGATTATCTAATAAATCATCGATTGCAGCCTTTAATCTTGGGTTACGTAATACAGTTGCAATGAACTTACCTGAACCTTCAGGTTCATCACCAGCTGAGAAACCACCTGGTAGCATCATAATCTGTGCATTATGGATTGCTTCTTCTAATTCATCAACAGACTTCTTAATATCTTCTTCTGTCTTATTTCTAATAAGAACAAGCTGAACCTTTGCACCTGCTTTTTCAAATGCACGTTTAGAATCAAATTCACAGTTAGTTCCTGGGAATACAGGAATAACAACATTGACTTCATCATACTTCTTAGAAGCAAACATCTTGCCTCTTTCATTGCAATCACCAGTACATACTTCTGTAGTAGGTGCTTTTGCTGTAGTAGGATATACAGATTCTAATGGTGCGCAGTTGATTTCATATGCATCATCAAGTGTCACTTTCTCACCCTTATATGATACAGCCTTTTCTTCATTTGTAGAAGCAATAATACGAACATTTTCATATCCTGCA
>OIZL01001585.1_pt1 | contig 11903 bp, 10 predicted proteins | sample 1588541 | NCBI WGS metagenome assembly OIZL01 (sample SAMN03283285) | human gut metagenome | biome: human-associated habitat; material: feces | host: Homo sapiens | place: Peru | collected 2012 | reverse complement strand
GGGTCGAGCCTATACTCAACATCGCCCACAGAGATGTCTTTGTCACCGTTGACAACCATGCGCTCGAGTTCATCGCGTCCACCGGACTTCTCGCTAACGAAGCGGTCAAAGCTAAGGACGGCTCGATGAGAATCCCGACCGAGATAGGCTATATGGAGATCGGAACGAACCTTGCGTTCGCACTAATTCCCGGCGAGCTTGCTCCCGAAATCGCATTCGGCGGCGGCACCGAAGCAAAGGACTCCTGGACCGGCGAGGATTGGGAGTATCCCTCGATGCAGGATATCGTAGGCAGCAGAAAGCTTATGGTGCTCGGCCTTACGAACGATCAGATCGGCTATATCATAGCGGACAATAACTATCACTCGATACTCACCGAGAATGAAGAGCTTCTCACCGTATCGAAGCACGAGGGTTCGAGAATTCTTCTCGAGTTCAAGAGCCTCTATGAGAGCGTCAGATAAATAAAAAAACAACAGAGCAGGTCTTGATGATCTGCTCTGTTTTTCTGCGAAGAAACGGGCGTTATGCTTAAATTGCATAACGCCCGTTTTACTGTATTTGTAGTTTTACAGATCGAGTTTCATGTAGACGAGCTCCTGATATCCGCTTATACGCGAATTGAAGCCTTTCGGGTTTCTCCCGTATTCAACGAAGCCCACTTTTTTATAAAGCGAAATCGCGCTTGCGTTATCAGAGACAACGTCGAGCTCCAACTGAGTATATCCGGCTTCTTTGGCACATTCTATGCATGCCTCGGTCAGCGCACGCCCTAAGCCGAGCCCCCAGAATTCCTTGGCGATGCCTATTCCAAACTCCGCTCTGTGTTTTGTCTTGTATTTGTTTCCGACAGCGTCAATTCCGGCGGTTCCGGCAATTTTACCGTCAACGACCGCAACGATTTCTATCTCATTGCTGCTCTCGGTTTTTGCCTTGAGGAACGCGCCCTCCTGTTCAACGGTAAAACTGTTTTCATCGGGATAAGTGAGCAGATAATCCGTCTCGGCATGTGTTAGATTAAAGACATCGAGAACTTCCTGTGCGTCGTTTTCCGTTCCGTTTCTCAGGCAGCATTCCCTGCCGTCTTTGAGCAATATTATTTTATTATATTTCAAACTATACCCTTCCGTTTTAGGTGGTTTCCTCATCCTCAACCGGGTCTACAGAATACAAATACGACTTAAGGAACTGTATATTTGCATCAAAATCGGTGACTATAACCGACTGTCCCCTCTTTGTCTGCGATTTCCAAGTATTTTCGTGCGGCACACGCTCGGATTTCACATCATAGCCGATATACTTGGGCGCGCCGAAGACAAACTTCGTGAGCTCCATGGGCGACATATCGGTCTGAACCATCGGCAGCACTGTATCCGCTAGCTTCTTAAGTGTCATCGGATTTGAAGTTTTTGCCTTCTTGATAAGAGCCGTTATAACTTTTCTCTGGCGATAAGTGCGCATGAAGTCGGAATCAAGCTTTCTTATGCGGCAATAGACAAGCGCCTGCGCTCCGTTCATATGAACGCTCTCGCCGGACTGTATCTCTCTCGTCGCTCTCGCTGTGGCGCGCATGAACTGCGCCTCTTTTTCAGTCACTTCAACATCAATGCCGCCGACCGAGTCGATTATCGTCTCAAACATATCGAATCCGACGAGCATATAGTGGTCTATCTTGACATTGTAGTTATATTCTATAGTGTCCATGACAAGCTGCGCTCCGCCGTAAGAGCAGGCGGCGTTGAGCTTGTTATAAGACTTTGTCGACGGAATAACAGCCCATGTATCGCGCAGGAAAGAAGTCAGCTTTATCTTCTTGTTGTTGCGGTCTATCGACACCATAAGCATTGTATCCGAACGCAGCGAAGTATCAGAGCTTGAACCGTCGACACCGATAAGCAGGATATTTGTCACCTTGCTGTCGTGCATCAGAGTTGACGAATCGACATAGACATTGTCCTGATGTGTCTCGGGCTTATAGTCAATCTTGCTTGCCGTTGAATACACAACACCAAACACGCACGAACCGATAAGCACAAGTACGAGAAGAACTATAAATATATTTCTCGCGGCGCGGCTTTTTTTCTTCGGCTTTTTGGGCGAAGGAGCGCTATTCTGCTGCCCGCCGTTCGGATTCTGCCCGGGCTGATTATTGGGATTCGGTCTGCGCTGTTCGCGGCGCGGATCATATTGCTGTCCCTGCTGAGGCTGGCGTCTCTGCCCCTGTGGCGGCACCTGCTGAGCGTTTCTGTTCTGTGCGCCGAGGTCATTTACATTGACTCTGCGCGGCGTTATCGGGATATCCTGAGTATCCTGATTTCTTCTTCCGTTGCCGGATATGTAAATATCTCCCATTTTCCTTTACCTTCCTGTCAAAGTGTGCTCAAGTCATAAGGTGTACGCTGATACACGAAATAATTGAGCCAGTTTGAAAAAATTATATTGGCGGCACTGCGCCATTTGACCTCCGGAGTCTTCGAAGGGTCGTTGTCCGGAAAATAGTTTTCCGGAAGATCAATATCCAAGCCCTTTTCAACATCGCGGAAATATTCTTTTGCGAGCGTATCGCGGTCATATTCTGAGTGACCTGTCGAGAAGAAATTGCGGCACTCCATATCGGATATCAGATGCACACCCGATTTCTCGGAATAAGAAAGTATCTGAAGATCCTTTATCAGCGCGATGTCGCCGCGCCTGACTTCCGTATGCCTTGAATGAGGCACCCAGAATTTGTCGTCGAGTCCGCGCATGAGCGGATGAAAAGTGTCGAGCGAAACATGCTCAAAAACACCGAACATCTTTTTATCGAGCTGATACTTTTTCAGACCGTATTTATAATAGAGCGCCGCCTGAGCGCCCCAGCATATGAAGAACGAGGAATAGACGTTGGTCTTGCTCCACTCGAATATGCGGCAGAGCTCGTCCCAGTAGTCGACCTGCTCAAACTCCATATTTTCAACGGGTGCGCCGGTAACTACCATGCCGTCAAAGCGTTCGTTCTTTATATCATCAAAAGTTTTGTAGAACTTGAGCATATGCTCTTTGGAAACGTTCTTTACTTCATGCGTGGCGGTCTGAAGCAGCTCTGCCTCGACCTGAATCGGCGAGTTGCTCAGCAGCCGCAATATTTGCGTCTCTGTCTCGATCTTTGTCGGCATAAGATTGAGAATAAGTATTTTCAGCGGGCGTATATCCTGCGATACTGCCCGTTCCTCGGTCATAACGAAAATATTTTCATTCTCCAGCAGTTTATGTGCCGGCAAATTGCTGTCTATTTTTATAGGCATGATTTTCTTCCCTTTACCTTACATATGTGTAATAAAACGCTTGTCTTATATAATACCCCATTTGAAAAAGAAAATCAATCTAAAGGGCATAAAAAGCGGATATGCGGCGGAGGTTTATTTTGTCTTGCAATACATCCGGTTTTAATATATAATACTTTATGGTTTTTAAATAAAAATTTCAGATTGTGAAATATAGATTTCAAAGGATGTTTCGATGGATTTTATAATAATGGATCTCGAATGGAACAATACATACGCCCGCAAAACCAAAGGTTTCATCAATGAGATAATAGAGATAGGTGCAGTAAAGCTTGACGAAAATCTCAATTTCAAAGACAAATTCTCCTGTCTCGTCAGACCGCAGATAGGCAAAAAGCTGCGCGGCAGCGTCAAAGAATTGACAAACATAACAAATGAAGAAGTCAGAAGCGGCGAGCCGTTCACCAAAGTTTTTTCAAGCTTTCGCCGTTGGATAGGCTCAGAGTGCGTACTGCTCACATGGGGTGACGGAGATATACGTGTGCTCATCGACAATTACAAATATCTGAACGGTATCAATACAGTCCCGTTTCTGAGCTATTATGCCGACATGCAGGCGTATATTCAGTCAGTCCTCGGAACGCCGAAATCGCGTCAGATAGGTCTCTCGACCGCGGCGCAGGAGCTTGGGATCGACGAGAGCTGCTTCTCACACCACAGAGCCTACGACGACAGTCTTCTCAGCGCTGAATGCCTGAAAAAAGTCTATTCAAAAGACGCATTCAAGCCATATATCAGAGAGTGCAACGACGAGTTCTATGCGCGGCTTACATTCAAGGCGCACCCGATAAGCAATATTCACAGCCCGCTTATTGACAAAAGCGTTCTTGATTATAAATGCGAGATATGTTCCGGTAAATGCGAGCAGACAAAGCAGTGGTCATATTCAAACCAGTATTTCCGCAGCAAATATTACTGCCCGCACTGCGACAGAACGGTCAGAGTGGCGGTCAGATTCAAGCAGTACTATGACCGAATTGACATCAGGAAAACGGTTTCACTTGTTGTGCCCGAGCAGGTTGACGCAGAAGAAACAGCTCAGGATAGCGAGAAATAAACCGCCGCGGCAATAATCAGAATATGCAGAATAACTTCCGCCGGAAGTCCGAGCATGAATTTTTTATGCTTGGTCTTGTGGCGGATTTTTTTCATTGTCAAATACATCGGTCCCGCCGCGCCGAGCAGACCGACGGTCATGAGTGTCGCCTCCGGGATACGGCGCTTCCCGCTGTCGGCAATGCGCTTGTCATAGACGGTCAGAATTATGCCGACCAAAGATATGACTGCGAACCAACACACAGCCGCCAGAATAACATACTTTTTCATTATATCTTTCTCCTCACCGTGACCTGTGTTACACCTTTCGGGATAATAACAACTCCGTGCTCGCTGTCATATTCGCAGCTTGCCGATTCTATATTTCCGCGAAGCCCGATAAGATCGAGTATTGCCTCGCAAGTGCCCGCGCCGTCTCCGGTCAAAGTGAGAGTAACCGTATCATTTGATGAAACGAGCGAGAAGCCGATTTTTCTTCCGCCGTTGAGCGGATAATCACGGATAACGGTTTTTTTGCCGCTTTCTATCCATTCTGCCGGCATTCCCCTGCCGATAAGCAGGGTCGAATCGGCTTTCTGAACAATAAGAGAATCCCACAGGACTTTTGTTGCGGTGCTCTGTCCCCACATATGCGGGCACGAACCGCCGCCCGAGCCGCTTCCGCCGCTCGCCCATATACCGCCGTCCGCTTCGGGATAGCCTACGCCCTCCCACCAACTGAACGGACCGCTTTGGGCGTGGTCTATCATAAACTGGTACGCCTTTATGCCGCTGTCTCGGTATTTTTCGCCTCTGAGCGCGGTGCTCCCATATCCGGCATTATATGAACTGCAAAAGAAGCCGTGCGGGTATCCGCCGAAGTTGTACGGATTATCTGTTATATCTTTACGGCACTCAAAAATATGCGCATATGTGCCGTCGATTTTTTCTATCATGCCGCTTCCCTGTTTAGCGCCGAAAAGATAGCCGTCCCAGCCCCAGCGACCGAACAGGAACATTGAGCCCCAGTTTGCATCGTGAGGGTCGCTGCGCTGACCGTATTCGTTCGGCTCATCCATCGATATCGGGATATAATCAAGATTATATTTGTTCGAAGTTTCACCAAGCTTCTTTTCAACGCACGAGAGGAGATCTGTATATTCTTTCTGCGCCCACTCGCTCTCAGACTTGTTTTCAATTCTGTCGCAGATATATTTATAAGTGCAGAGACCGAACAGAGCTGACCAGTTGTCGATAGTCCAGTGTCCGTTGCTGTCGATAGCGTTTGTGCGCTTCATTATTCCGTCCGAGTCCCTGTCGGATGATATTTTGTGAGTGTTTGTCTTTATCTGCTCGAAGCGCTCTTCAACGAGCTTCCTGTCGCCTGTTTTCTGGAGATAGAGCGCATACGGCCAGCTGAATTTCCATCCGGCGTCGGGATACTGGACAAACTTGAGAATCGTCTTTGAATATTCGTCAAAATATTTGAAGTCGCCTATTGTCATCAGCGATGCCATTATACCGAGGACATCATGATCGAACACTCTGTCATAGCCGTTCTCGCCGACATGGAGCCCGTAGCCGTCCTTGACTATCATCGTATACACATATCCCGCCTTGTAGGCGTCTATAAGCTTGCTGTCGGGCAGTTCGTCTATCTTTGCAAGCGGTTCCATGCGCTCCGTCCAGTAAGCTTTCATATGTTCATAGTGCTCATCGAACCCGCCTGCAGAAGCTATTTCACTGTTCGTGGGATATGCATATTTTTCGCCGAAACGGTCTGCGCCAACGGCGTAATCAAGAACGACTGTTTCACCGGGTTTTACGGAATGCGGCTGCTTGTTGAGCGGGATGAGCAGTTTTGACACGCGCGGTATGCTCAAAGTTTTTCCGCTGATATTTTTGAGCGTCATTCTCGAATAGGCAATTTCAAACTTGCCGTCGCCCCTATCGAGAATATCCGCAAAGTTTTCTACAGTGCATTCAAAGTCCCTCGTGCGGTATTTGCTGACGAGGCACGGCAGCCAATCCTCTTTGTTGAACCACTCGATTTTTCCGTCTATATCGGCGAGACCAAAAGTTATGAGTGTATTTTTTCTGTCGCGCAGAAGATAAGAGCCATCAATAAATGCAATCGGTGCATCCTTGTCGCCCTCCCAGCCGAATACAGAGACATAGCCCGGGTATTTGCGGCAGGCATATCTGCTCTTGCCAATAACGCCCTTTCTGAAAGTCAGAAAATTCTTTGTATATATTTTAAAATATGCCGACGACACCATCGCCATAAGCGGCTTTTTCTTTTTCTTGCTCATCGTAACTCCTCCGTATTTTCTTCATATGTATATATTAATTTTAAAGCCGGCAAAAGTCAATCGCGTATAGTCAATATAAACAAATAATTGATATTTCTGCTCGGTGATGCTATAATCAATATATAAAAGATGTCTTATTACCCGGAGCTGAAAAGATGAAAACGCTTATCGAACTTTTTGACGAATCACCGATACTCAATGTGCTCGCTTCCGTTGCATTCAAGCCCGAAAAGCTTATATTTTTCGGTGCAGACCCGTTGCAGGTCGAAGAGAGCCGCGGCGACTACAACCGCTTTTTCAAGAGCCGCGGCGAAAGCCCGGAGATAGAATATATAAGTGCCGATATGGAAAACATCGATGAGGTCAACGACACGCTCGCAAAAATAATATCCGAAAATCCTGACTGCGTTGTCGATGTTACCGGCGGCAAGGATATTGCTCTGCTCGCGGCAGGAATGGCGGCTGTGAAGCTCGGAGTGCCGCTTATCGCATACAACAGAAGAACAAAGAAATACGCAAATATAAGCAAATACGAGCACGCTATGAGAGCCAATATCTTCGGTCTGCTTGACTGCGAAGACTTTTTCAATGTCAGCGGCGGCAAGGTTGTCGAAAGCGAAGATTTCAGCGAACACAGAGACGACTTCGGCGCTTTCTGGTCAAAGGTGCTTGATATCTGGAACATCTATCTTGAAAACATCGGCTCCTGGGTGCCGCATGTTCAGTTTTTACAGAGAGTGAGTCCCGCCTGCGAACCGAACGGAAATATGCCGCTGAAAGTCCGCGCGCCCGAGCACATCAGTGTCAACGGCAAGCAGATTTTCAGAAACGACGATATACTTCGTGCGCTCGACCGCTGCGGCGGCATAACGGAATTAAAATATCACGAAAACGGCGAATGCACATTTTACTACTGCGACAAAAATTTTCGCCACTATTTGACCGATGTCGGCGCGTTTCTTGAGCTGTTTATTCATCTCTGCGCCGTCACCACGGGCAAATTCAGCAGTGTACGCTCGCGCGTCAAATATAACTGGGAATACAGCCGGATAAGGCACGACAGATCAACGATATACAGACCGGCAAGCAACGAGATCGACGTTATCGCCATAAACGGTATCGAGCCGCTGTTTATATCCTGCAAGACCTGCGCGCCGGATATGAAGCACATAGATGAGATATACCCGCAGGCTATGCGCATGAGCGGCGGAGAGGGGCACGCGGTTTTTGCCTGCACTCACGAGATAGATAAAGACATGCCTATATACAACAAGGCAAAAGCTCTCGGGGTCTATATCATCGACGGCGACGACATAAAGAACAGACTTGTTACGGAGCGCCTTATCGAAATTGCGGAGGACAGATATGTCTGGAAAGACGAGCCTGAGTATAAACGCCTCATAAAATAAAAAAGAGCCGTCAAAAGACAGCTCTTTCTATCAATTTATTCTGCAAGAAGCTTTTCTGCCGCTGCAAGCTGAACGCTTGTGCAGAGCAGATCAACGGCGAGCTCAAGCTCTTCAACCGGCGGGAAAGTAGGCGCAATACGGATGTTTGAATCATCGGGGTCTTTGCCGTAAGGATAGGTAGCACCCGCAGGGGTGAGCACCACACCCGCCTCTTTGCAGAGTTCAACCGTGCGCTTAGCGCAGCCGTTCAGAACATTCAGGCTGATGAAATATCCGCCGTTCGGGTTGGTCCATTCGGCTATACCCTTGCCGCCGAGCTCATCGCTGAACGCCTTGAGCACAACATCAAACTTGGGCGCAATTATGGCGGCGTGCTTCTTCATATGCGCTCTGACGCCATCCATATTTTTAAGGAACTTCGCATGGCGCAGCTGGTTTATTTTATCATAGCCGATGGTCTGCGTCTTCATGCGGTTCTTTATCATCGCAACATTTTTGTCAGAGGCAGCAAGTGCGGCAATGCCCGCGCCGCTGAATGTGACTTTCGAGGTTGAAACGACCTCTATAACCATATCTTCAGTCGAGTTCTTCTCGCACTCAGGGAAAATATTGAGAAGCTTGTCGGGAGTCTCTCTGAGGTCATGGACGATATAAGCGTTATCCCAGATTATTCTGAAATCGTTCGCGGCGGGTTTGAGAGCCGCTATGCGACGGACGGTCTCGTCGGAATATGTTGATCCGTCGGGGTTAGCGTATTTAGGCACGCAGAACATACCCTTTACGCTGCTGTCTTTTATAAGCTCTTCGACAAGATCCATATCGGGGCCGTCCTTGACAAGCGGGACGTTTATCATCTCAATACCGAAATATTCGCAGATGCCGAAGTGTCTGTCATAACCGGGAACGGGGCAAAGGAACTTTATCTTCCCCTGCTGCATCCAGGGTTTGTCGCCTGCGCCGTGGGTCATGCACTGCGCGATAAAATCAAACATGACATTGAGACTCGAGTTGCCCATGACTATGACATTCTTCTCCGCGACTTCAAGCATCTCGGAGAAAATTGCCTTGCACTCGGGGATACCGTCGAGAATTCCGTAGTTTCTGCACTCAAGTCCGGTTGAAGATTTAACATCGTTTATCTTGAGCATATCCATAGAAAGGTCGAGCTGCTGGGTGCAGGGCTTGCCTCTGGACATATCAAGCTTGAGATTCTTCGCTTTGAAGCTGTTGTATTTTTCAAGGAGCTGAGAGTGGAGTCCTTCGAGCTCCTTTTTGAGCATTGATTCAAAAGTCATGTTGATTCCTCCGTAAACAAAGATCTTGTATATTCTATTATATTCCGCCCGAATTTGCAAGTCAAAAATCTACATCCTGCAAAAAATCTTTGTTTTGCCCATATATGAGCTGATTTTATGGGCGAAATTTGAACATAACTTTTATAAGAAAGGTGATTATATGAAACAAAGGTCAACGCGCATACTCTCTGTTCTGTTGGCAATACTCCTTTTCTGCTCGGTTTTTCTCCCCTGCTCGTTTGCGGCAACGGCCGAGGAATGGGACGAAAATTGGGACAGGCTCAAAAATGACGCTTCGGCAGTTTCCATGTTTCCGGGAAGCGATCCGTCGAGCATGAATTTCACATGGCTCTCGCCGACCAAGGACTGCGTAGTAATGTTTGAGATTGCAACGGACAGTTCGATGAAAAACGGAAAGTTCTTAAAAGTCGAACGCACGCACACCGCCCTCTACGGATGGAAGAACGATGTGACCGCCGAAAATCTCAAGAGCAACACCACTTACTATTACAGAGTTGCCGAGAATGGCAAATGGTCGAAAACATATTCGTTCAACACAGGCAGCGACAAAGAATACAATGTTCTCTTTGTCTCCGACACGCAGATCGGCCGTTCTGGCGACAGAAAGCTCGACGAAGTCCTCAAGCATGACTCTCTCGGCTGGAACAATACGCTTGAAGCGGCGGTAAAATATGAGCCGGACATCTCGCTCATAATCTCCGCAGGAGATCAGGTCGAAACAAGTATAACTCAAGCACAATACAACCTTTTCTATAACCCCGAGCTGATGCGCTCCATCCCGGTGGCTACAGCCATAGGCAACCACGATTTCTACTATCCGCTCTATTCAATAAGGAGCAACAACCCGAACAGATTCGACCGCGAGCTTCTTCAGTGTCCGGCGGGCAAAGGCTATTATTTCAAGCGCGGTGAAGCACTGTTCATCGTGCTCAACTCAAACAATGTGCTGACCTATGACCATGAAGAGCTGATAAAAGAAGCTATGAATTTTTATCCCGATGCCCTGTGGCGCGTAGTTGTTATGCACTACAGCATCTACAGCCGCAAGGAAGAGGATAATTTCTATCGTCCGCTGTTTTCAAAGATGTTCGACAAATATGATATCGATCTTGTGTTGAGCGGACACGACCATATATACACCCGTTCCGCACTCATGTGCGGCAACGAAAAAGTCAAAAGCGGCGGAACACTCTATCTTGAAGCGAATACTGCTTCCGGCTGCAACTATGACGGTCAGCCCGACAAAACTCCGTGGTACGCAGAAAAATGTATTCAGCTTCGCACTCCGACATATGTCTTGCTGAACTTCTCCGAGGGCAAGATTTCGATAAAAGCTCTGCGAAGCGACACGAACGAAATATTCGACTCCTATGAGCTGACAAAATCCGCGCCGTCAAAAACAGAATACAAAGACAGCCTGCTTCAGAAAATATATCTCTTCTTTGCAAATAAAATTTTCGAGTTACGCGATATTATCTTCTGAAAATAGTCAAATCGCCCCTCAGCATTAACGCTGAGGGGTGATTTTTCATATAATATAGCGCTTCTTCTCGGAGCAAATATACCCGCAGGAGGAAACAAAATGTTTAACAAAGCTTCCGACACGCTGTCGGATTATTACTATTTTCAGGCAGATATAAAGGGAAACAGCAGCGTTCCGGATATGTCCGGCATGGCGAGATTTTATCCCTGGCTTGACGGAACAATGGTCGAAATAGAACTCACCGGTATGCCGACAAGAAACGAGCCGTTCGCGGTTCATATCCACGAGGGCGCAGTGTGCGAGCCCGAGGCATTCACAAGCGCCGGAATGCATTTGAAAAACACGGATGTCGAGCTTGAAGTATCGCCCGAGCGGCACGAGACAAATATAAAAAACACGCAGAATCATCCCGGGCATATGGGCGACCTGCCGAGCATTTTCTCGAACAACGGCTACGCATATATGGCGACCTACACCGACCGCTTTATCCCCCGACAAGTAGAAGGGAGAACCGTGATAGTTCACAGTTCCCCCGACACTTTCACTTCAAGCGATACATTCGGCAGCCGCATCGCCTGCGGCGTTATACGCCGAATGGAAATCAGCAAATCACTTTAATTTTCTCAGATCGTTCGCTCTTATCTCAGTGCGTCTGATCTTGCCGTTGACAGTCTTGGGAAGAGAATCGACAAACTCGATGACTCTGGGATATTTATAGGGCGCGGTCTCTTTCTTGACATATGTCTGAAGCTCTTTTTTCAGCTCCTCGGAGCCCTCAAATCCGGGTTTGAGGACGATGGTTGCCTTGACGACATTGCCTCTTATCGGATCGGGAAGACCGGTTACGGCGCACTCAAGAACCGACGGATGCTCGGTAAGAACGCTTTCAATCTCGAACGGTCCTATTCTGTATCCGGAGGACTTTATGACATCGTCGGTTCTGCCGACATACCAGTAATAGCCGTCCTCGTCCTTCCACGCGGTGTCGCCCGTATGATAAAGACCGTCGTGCCACGCCTCGGCGG
>OIZL01001582.1_pt1 | contig 11912 bp, 13 predicted proteins | sample 1588541 | NCBI WGS metagenome assembly OIZL01 (sample SAMN03283285) | human gut metagenome | biome: human-associated habitat; material: feces | host: Homo sapiens | place: Peru | collected 2012 | reverse complement strand
TTATAAAAGCAATATGTAAATTATATCAGGATTTAAATGGTTTTTCATATGATGATTTAATGGATAATTTAACACTTCTTGCTCCAACAGGTAGGGCTGCTAAAAGGATTGCAGAACATACACTTTTAAAAGCTTCAACTATTCATAGATTTTTAAAGTGGAATAAAGAAGATAATACATTTAATATAAATGAATATAATAAAAGTAATACTAAATTTGTTATAATAGATGAATCAAGTATGATAGATGTATATCTTATGCATAGTTTGTTTTTAGGTCTTAAGGATAATACTAAAATTATTTTAATTGGTGATTATAATCAGTTACCAAGTGTAGGACCTGGACAAATATTAAAAGATATAGTAGATAGTAATATGGTAAATATAGTTAAATTAAATACTTTATATAGACAGGATGAAAATAGTAATATTAATGATAATAGTATTAAAGCTATTGCTAGGCACGAAATAAAAATAACTTTTGAAGAAATAGTTAAAGTCGCTAAAAAGCTTCTAAAAAGGAATGGAGATTTTTATTTTATACATAGAACAGAAAGATTATTTGAAATATTAGATATTCTTAAGAGAAATAAGTTTGAACCTAAGATTATAAGATTTGTGTATCCTAAAGAAGGAAGTGAATCAAATATGGTGTTAATTAAAGCTAAAAAAAGAGGTAACCCTGGGTTAAAAATGATGTATCCTCTTATTGTACATAATGAAGATGGTACATATAAAGAAGAAATATTAAAAATGTTTGGAGTTAGAAATGATACAGAAGAGTTATTATGATTGTGGTCATGGTAAGTTATATCTTGTTCCTACACCTATTGGTAATATGGGAGATATAACTACTAGAGCTATAGATGTTTTAAGAGAAGCACCTTACATATATGCTGAAGATACTAGGGAAGCACAAGCGCTTCTTAAAAAGTTTTCAATATTTAAAATAGTAAGGTCTTGTCATAAGTTTTCGGAAGAAAGAAATAAGAGTGAAATTATAGGATTATTACGTAATGGTTATGATGTTGCTTATATGAGTGATAGAGGAACACCTCTTATTAGTGATCCAGGGCAAATTATTGTAAGAGAAGCTATTAAATATGATTTTAATGTTGTTGCATTACCAGGTCCTAGTGCTTTATTACCTGCATTAAATATGTCTGGTATTGATAATTCTAAGTTTTTGTTTTATGGTTTTCTTAATAGTAAGTCTGTTAAAAGAATTGAAGAACTTAAGAGAATTAGAAGTATTGAATATACTATAGTTTTTTATGAAGCACCACATAGAATAACTAAAACACTTTCTGATATTAAAATGATTTTTGGAAATAGAAATGTTGCTATATGTAGAGAAATATCTAAAAAGTTTGAAGAAGTTTTTAGGGGTGATTTAGTTTCTGCAATAGAGTATTCAAAAGATATTAAAGGTGAAATGGTTATTGTTGTAGAAGGTTATGATGGTAAGACACCTTTTAAGGTTGATTATGTATTTGAAGTTATGAAACTTGTTAATGCTGGAGAAATGTTGTCTACTGCTATTAAAATTGTTTCTATGACTTATGGTATATCTAAAAATGAACTTTATAATAGTTATTTAAGATACTCTAAAAAGCAAGGTGATAAAAATGGGAAAAACTAAATTGATTGTTGGTCTTGGAAATCCTGGTAAAGAATATGTTAATACTAGGCATAATACTGGTTTTATTGTTATTGATTATTATGCAGATAAAAAGGGGTTAAGTTTTAAAGAAGAAAAAGGCGGGTTATACTCATCATTTAATAATAATGGTAATAAGTATATATTATTAAAACCTCTTAGCTATATGAATAATTCTGGTGATGTAGTTAAAAAGTACGTTGATTATTATAAAATCGATATTGATGATATTTTAATAATATATGATGATAAGGATTTTGATGTTGGAACTTTTAAGGTTAAAATAGATGGTTCTTCTGCTGGTCATAATGGTATAAATGATATTATTAATAAACTTAAAACTGATAAAATTAAGAGAATTAGGGTTGGTATTGGAAAGAATACTTTTGATCTTGTAGATTATGTTTTAGGTAAGTTTTCTGATGAAGATTTAAAGAAAATTAATGATATATTACCTATTATTTCTTGTGTTATAGATGATTTTTCTGTGAACAATATTAATGATATAATGAATAAGTATAATAGGAAAGAATGAATTATGTTATATGATAAGTTGTTTAATTTCGATATAAGTAGTGTTAAAAGAATATATTCTACTAATAATGAAATATATAATCAGTTGATATTATATATGTTTTTTAGTTTAAATAAAAATATACTTTTGGTATTTTCAAGTTTGAATGAAGCTACTACTGTGTATAATAATCTTAAAAATTATGTAGATGAAACGTATATATTTCCTGAAGATGATTTTATGACTAAAAAATCTATTGCTATGTCTCCTGAACTACTTTATATTAGACTTAGATTGCTTAATAATATTAGAAATGATAATAAAAAGATAGTTATTACTCATTATAATAGTTTTGTTAGAAAATTACCGTCAATAAGCGATTTTGATACTAAGAAAATAGTATTGAAAGTAGGAGACAATATTGATAGAAATGATTTAATATCAAAATTAAATGATATAGGTTATAAAAAAGAAAGTTTAGTTACAAATAGTGGAGAGTATTCTGTAAGAGGATATGTTATAGATATATATCCTATTCATAGTGATAATCCTGTTCGTATAGAATTATTTGATGATGTAATAGATAAAATAAAGTATTTTAATGCATATTCTCAAATGAGTAATGGACTTAATGAAATTGAATCTTTAAGTATAAATGTAATAAAAGATGATTTTGGAAATAATAATACATCTATTATTGATTATCTTGATGATGTTAAGGTGATATATAATAATTATGATGATATTAAGAAGATTGAACAGATGATTTTACCTCAAGTTAAATATTTAGATATTGAAAAGGATATATTCAAATTATCTGATTTTAATTGTGATGATATAAAGATTGATACTATTAATAATAAAGCGGATTTTGATCTTGTTATTAATTCTAGAACTTTAAGTAATTATTATAATAATAATGATGGGTTTTATAATGATATTAAGAAATATAATGGTATTTTATATACTCTTAATGATAAGATTATAACTAACTGTATAAATAATGATATTAAGTATGTTAAAGGTTATTTGAACAGTGGTTTTGAGTATTTAGGTAACTATTATTTTTCGGATAATGATTTACTTTTTGCTAATAAAAAATCTAGATTAGAAAGTGATTTTAAGTATGGAACTAAAATAGATTCTTTATCTAAGATTGAAGTAGGGGATTATGTTGTTCATAGGAAAAGTGGTATTGGTATATATATGGGTATTAAAACTCTTACTAAAAATGGTATTAAGAAGGATTATATATTAATACAATATAAGGGTAATGATAGATTGTATTTGCCTGTTCAAGATATAGATAAATTATATAAATATACATCTAAAGAGGGAACTAAGCCCACTATATATAAACTTAATAGTGCAGAGTGGAATAAGACTAAACTTAGAATTAAAGAGAGAATTAAAAATATTACTTCTGAGCTTCTTAAAATATATAAAGAGAGAAATATAGCATCTACTATACCTTATTCTAAAGATGATGAGAATCAAATAATATTTGAATCTAGTTTTGAATATGAAGAGACATCTGATCAAAGAAAAGTAACAGATGAAATTAAGAGAGATTTAGAGAGTGGTAGACCAATGGATAGACTTTTGTGTGGAGATGTTGGTTATGGTAAGACTGAGGTTATTTTTAGAGCTATTTTTAAAACTGTTATGAATGGTAAACAAGCTATGTATTTGTGTCCTACTACTATATTGTCATTGCAGCAATATAATTCGGCTCTTGCTAGATTTAAAGATTATGGTGTTAATGTTGATTTAATTAATCGTAATTTTAGTGATAGTCAAATTAAAAATAAAATTGAATTACTTAAAGAGGGTAAGACAGATGTTATATTTGGAACTCATAGATTATTAAGTAACGATATAGAGTTTAAAGATTTAGGACTTTTAGTTATAGATGAAGAGCATAGATTTGGTGTTGAGCAAAAAGAGAAAATTAAGTCTTTGAAAAGTAATGTTCATGTTTTAAGTGTTTCTGCTACTCCTATTCCTAGATCATTGCAGATGTCATTAACTGGTATTAGAGATATGTCTTTAATAGAAACTGCTCCTAGAAATAGATATCCAGTTCAAACTTATGTTATAGAATATAATGATATGCTTTTAAGGGATGCTGTAATTAAAGAGTTATCTAGGAATGGGCAAGTATTTATTTTGTTTAATAATATTATTAATATGGAAGAACTTGTTCTTAAGTATAAAAAATTAATTCCTGAAGCTAGGATATGTTATGCTCATGGTAAAATGAATAAAGATGTGATGAATGATGTTATTTCTGATTTTAAAAACTATAAGTATGATGTTTTAGTAAGTACGACTATAATTGAAAATGGAATTGATATTCCTAATGCTAATACTATTATTGTTATTGATGCAGATAAGTTTGGACTTTCACAATTATATCAGATTCGTGGTAGAGTTGGTAGAAGTGATAGGATAGCTTATGCATATTTGATGTATAAAAAAGATAAGATGTTAAATAGTACTTCTATTAAAAGACTTGATGCGATGAAAGAGTTTACTGAACTTGGTAGTGGATATAGAATATCTATGAGAGATTTAGCTATTAGAGGCGCTGGAGATATACTTGGTAGTGAACAAGCTGGCTTTATTGATTCTGTTGGTGTTGATATGTATTTAGAATTGATAAATGAAAGTATTAATAATATTGATGATGATAATGAAGAAACAAATAATGTGCATTCTCTTGAAGTTCAAACTCATATTGATGAAAAATATTCTGATGAGAGTGATGTAGTTATTGATTTACATAAAAAGATTAATTCTATTGTAAATAAAGAAGATTTAGATAAAATATTAGATGAAGTTAAAGATAGATTTGGTATAGTAGATGAATCAATTAAATTGTATGCTTATGAAAAATACTATGAAAATCTTGTTAAAATAAATAATATAAATGTTGTAGAAGATAATAATATTAGAATTACTTTTAGTATTAAGCCTAGTGTATATAATAATTTAGATGTTCAAGAATTATTTGTACGTACTAGCAGGTTATCTACTAAGTTTAATTTTAATTATAAGAATAATGTAATTTTTATTTCTTTATTGAAGGGTAATTTAGATAAGAATTATATTTATTATGTGACTAATCTTATGGAAATAATTTTTGATTTAAAAAAGTAGTATATAACTTAATAAATATTGCAAAATATTATTAAGTGAGGTTATTATGGTTAATACTGGTGTTGTTAGAAAAATTGATAATCTTGGGAGAATAGTATTACCTAAGGAACTTAGATATTCTTTTGGGATTAATTCTGGTGATGATTTTGAAATACTTATAGATAATGATAATATAATACTTAGAAAATACTATAGATTAGATAATTTTAAAAATAGAATTAAAGAGTTAATAGATAATATTAATAGTTTAAATGAATATAATGTGTTACTTATTCAAAATAATATTGTTAATATAAAAGATAATAAAATTGATCTTAGTAATATGTTAAATATGAGAAAGATATTAGTTAATGATAGTAATATTTCTAATATAATAAAAAGTAATAATATATTGTTTCCTATAATAGTAGATGGTGATTTAGTATGTGGATTACTAATATATGGGAATGAAAATATAGAGATAATGAAAAGAGATATTAATTTAATTAGTATGTTTGTTAAGAATATTATATTGAATAAAATGTAAAATAAGTGTAATTTTTGTCGAATATGTTGAAATTATACTTTTTTTATTCGATAATATAAGTGTGATGAATATGAAAAATAATAGAATACGTAATTTAACTTTGTTTGGATTTTTTAGTTTATGTGTTATATCAATTATGACTATAGTATTTATTAAGTTTAATATTGAAACTATTAATACGATGTTTATAGTTATATTATGTTTTTATTTAATTAAAGGTTTATATTTATTCTTTGTAGAGGAAGAATATGATTGATTCACATGCTCATATACTGGAAGAGTATTATTCTGATGCTTTTATGACAGTTCAGGATGTTTTTCGTGAGGCCAGGAGAAGAGGCGTAGTTAATATTATTGAATGTGGTGATTCGATTGAAACTAGTAAAGAAGTAAGTAAATATGCTAGTGAGTTTTATAATTTAGTGTATGCAGCAGTTGGGATACATCCTCAAAATGATGATGAGTTTAATGAGAAAAATATGATTATACTTGAGAATTTAATAAAGAGAAAAGGTGTTGTTGCGATTGGTGAGATTGGACTTGATTATCATTTTCCTAATACTGATAAAGAAAGACAAATTAAGTTATTTAGAAGACAGTTAAGTTTAGCTGAAAAATATAATTTACCTGTTATAGTTCATAGTAGAGATGCTATTCAAGATACTTATGATATTTTGAAGGAATATCAAGTTAAAGGTGTTATACATTGTTTTAGTGGTAGTCTTGAAATGGCTAAGTTATTTATTAGATTAGGCTTTTATCTTGGTATAGGTGGAGCTGTAACTTTTAATAATTCTCTTAATTTGGTTGATGTTGTTAAAAATATTAGGTTAGAATGTTTATTACTTGAAACTGATAGTCCTTTTATGTCACCTGTGCCTCTTAGAGGAAGTAAGAATGTTCCTTGGAATGTTTCTTATGTGGCTGAAAAGATTGCTGATATTAAGGAGATGTATTCTATTGATGTAGTAAGAACTACTACTAATAACGCTATTACTCTTTTTGACTTAAAATCGTAATTATAGTATAATTCTTTTAGGAGTTAGTATGAGGAAGTATTTTCTTAGAAGAATTAAAATGTTTATTCAAGCAATCATAGTTATTGCGATTGTTTTTGTGTTTCCTAAAGCAGTTAATGATACTAGTATTTTTACTGTTGCTATGAATACAAGTGCTACTAAAGTTCTTGATAAAGATATTATTACTTCTAGTCAAAATAGGTTATATGAAAATGGATTATATGATCCACTATATACTTTTGTTGGGGAACTTACTGGTTATGCTGGGGATTGTCCTTTGTGTAGTGGATATTTAGCTTGTCCTCCTAGAACTAATGTGCTTAAAGAAGGAATATATTATAAAGATAAAATTTATGGAACTGTTAGAATTGCCGCTAGTAGTAAAAATTATCCTTGCGGGACTATTATTAGATTTAATGTGAATAAGATTTCTAGTGAACCAATAATTGCTATTATTCTTGATAGAGGTGTTGGTGGTAATGATATTGATTTATTAACAGAAAATGAAGAATATGCTATTAAGAGTGTTGGTAGGGTAAGAAATACTACTTTTGAAGTACTTAGAAGAGGATGGAAAAATGAATAAGGATTTTGATTATAGAAAAACACTAGGGCAAAACTTTTTAGTTGATAAAAATATTATTAATAAAATAATAGATGATGTTAAGCATTCTTCATATGATATGATTATTGAGATTGGACCTGGTAGTGGTGCTTTAACTTCTGAACTTAAAAAACTTAATATACCTTTATTTGCTTTTGAAATAGATAAAAGACTTGAAAGTGAATTATCTAAATTAGAAGATGATAATACTAAGATAATTTTTAGTGATTTTTTATCTATATCTTTAAAAGATTTTCTGAAAGATAAAGGATGTGGTAATTTACTAATAATTGGAAATATACCTTATTATATTACTACACCTATTGTTAAGAAAGTAACTAGTGAGAGTAATGCGAAAGATGTTATATTGATGGTTCAAAATGAAGTAGCACTTAGATATGCATCTAAACCATGTAGTAAAAGTTATGGTTCTATAAGCGTGTATGTTCAGTATAATTATGATGTAAAAGAAATAGCATTTGTTAATAAAAAATGTTTTTATCCTGTTCCTAAGGTTGATAGTAGTGTTATTAAACTTAGTAGAAAAAATAATAATATTATAAATGAAGATAAGTTTTATAGTTTTATTAAAGAAGCTTTTTCTCATAAGAGAAAGACTCTTAAGAATAATTTAGTTAATTATGATTTTGGTTTTATATATAATAATTACTTAAGAAATAATAATTTTAGTGATACGTGTAGAGCTGAAGAATTAAGTGTTCAAGATTATATTAATATATTTAATTTAATAAATTAGATATATTTTTTTATTGGGAGAATATACTTATAAGGGGTATTATGTTTAAAGTAGGGGATTTTGTTACTAGAAAAAAGTATAATAGTGATGTTGTTTTTGTGATAGATGATATTAGAAATAATATTGTGTATTTAAAGGGTGTTGATGTTAGATTATATGCTGATAGTGTATATGATGATTTAATTGAAGTTAAAGATTTTAAAAAAAAAGAAATAATTTCTGAAGTTCGTAGTCTTTCTAAAAGTAAATATTTTTATATTCCTTCTTTTATTCTTCATATTGATAGTGATGAGTCTTATATGAAGAGATGTATTGAGTACTATGAAAAACAAAATATTAGGTGTCATGGTGAGGTTATAAAGGAAATTAATCTTAAAGATAAAGTTTGTTCTTTAGTTCGTAAATATAATCCGGGTATTGTAGTTATTACCGGGCATGATGCTCATTATAATAAGAAGAAAAATAATAAAGAATATAAGAATAGTGATTATTATATTAGTACTGTTAAAGAAATTAGAAAGTGTTTTGGTAATAATATAGTTATTTATGCTGGAGCATGTCAGAGTAATTTTGAGGGACTTATGAAAGCTGGTGCTTCTTTTGCTTCTAGTCCTGCGAGAGTTAATATACATGCTTTAGATCCAGCAATTGTTGCTAGTTATATTGCTCTTAGTGATGTTAATGAAGTGGTAGATGTATCTTTGTTATGTGATAAAACTCATTTTGGTTCTAAAGGAATTGGCGGGTTAATGATAAAAGGTACTATGTATACTGGTTATCCAAGAGGAGAAAAAATATGAATATTAATATAATTAAAAATAAGATTAATTTACTTAAGGGAAGTAAAGTTAAATTAAAGGTGTACTTAGGGAGAAATAAATATGAATATTTAACAGGAAATATAGAGAATCTTCATAATAATTTATTTACTGTTAATACTAATCTTGGAGTTAGATCTTTTACTTATTCAGATGTACTTATTAAAAATGTAATTGTTAGTAAAATTTGACAAAAATACTTGATATTGATTATTTTATGATGTACAATAATATTGACTAAATGTAAGGAGGTAATACAATGGAAATTACATCAGTTAAAATTCGTAAAGTTGAGAAAGAAAATTCTAGAATGAAAGGTATTGCATCTGTAGTTGTTGATAATGCTATTGCTATTCATGATATTAGAATAATTGAGGGTGATAATAATTTATTTATTGCAATGCCTAGTCGTAAGACTCCAGCTGGAGAATACAAAGATATAGTTCATCCTATTAATCAAGAAGTTAGAACTATGTTTGAAAAAGAAATACTAGATGCTTATGATAATGCCGAGGAAGAGGCTAAGGAAGAAGAATAGTATATTGAACTCTATATGAGTTCTTTTTTCATATTATATAAATTTCTTCATATAATTATTTTGAGGAGAATAGAATATGGATAAAACTAGTATAAGTGAACTTAATCATAATGTTAGTATTATTGACAGAAAGAATGTTAATATAACTGGAGTTAAAAAATTAAATAGTTTTGATGAAACGGAGTTCTTTGTAGATAGTGTACTTGGACAAATGATTATAAAGGGAGAGGGACTTGAGCTTCTTAAACTTGATACATATCAAGGAAGTTTAGCTATTAAAGGTACTATTAGTTCTGTTATATATTTAGATAATAATGGTAAAAAGAAAAGTGAAGCAATGCTTGCTAGGTTATTTAAATGATGGAAATTAAATTGCAACTTTTTTCTTTTTTTGTGTCTTTTGTGTATGGTTTTTTAATATTTATATCTTTTAATAATATTAAGATGTTTTTGTATAGTAATAATAATGTTATAAATTTATTTAATTCTATATTATATTTTAGTTTAGTGTTTGTTATATATTTTATTATTTTATATAAGATTAATGGTGGTAATATTCATATATATTTTTTAATAACTGTTTTGTTTTCTTTTTTACTTTTTAGATATCTTAAAAAAGCTTTACGAAAATAATGTCAAAATATTTCTATTTTATTGTATTTTATTAGCCATTTGATTATAATTATATATGAAAATGGAGGGGTGTAATGAAAAAACTTAGTCCTAAGACAAGATTTAGAGTAACTTTTTTGGGAATATGTGTTATAATATCTTTTTGTATATTTAGTTATACTCTATTTTCTAAGTGCTTAGAAGTACATAACAATAATAAAGAAAATGATAGATTAAATGAATTATATAATGAAAAACTTAGTGAAGAAGAGGAACTTAAAAGTGAAATAAATAAACTTAAAGATCCAGAATATTTGGCTAGATATACTAGAGAGAAATATTTATACTCTGCTAAAGATGAAATTATTATTAAAATAGAAGACAAGAAATAGAAAGGCATGTTATATATGAATGATATTATAGACTATATTAGAAATGATATAGGGCTTATGAAAAATGATAGAATTGTTGTAGGTGTTTCTGGTGGACCTGATTCTATGGCGTTACTTGATATATTAAATACTATTAAAAGTGATATGAATTTAGTTTTAATATGTGCTCATGTTAATCATAATAAGAGAAAAGAAAGTGATCAAGAACAAGAAGATTTACATGATTATTGTACTAAAAATAATATTATATTTGAGTGTATTAAAGTAAATGAGTGGGGTGATGATAATTTCCATAATGAAGCTAGAACTTTAAGATACAATTTCTTTGAAGAACTTGTTAATAATTATGGAGCTAAATATTTGATGACTGCTCATCATGCTGATGATTTAATAGAAACTATACTTATGAGGATAGTTAGAGGTTCTACATTAAAAGGGTATAGTGGATTTGCTAGAGTTGTTGATAGAGGTAAATATAAAATAGTAAGACCTTTGATTACTGAGACTAAAGATGAATTATTAAAATATGTACAAGAAAATAATATAAATTATGCGATAGATTCATCTAATAATGAAGATCATTATACTAGAAATAGATATAGACACACCGTTATACCTTTTTTAAAGAAAGAAGATCCTAATGTTCATAAGAAGTTTTTGAAGTTTAGTGAGACTTTACTTCAAGATAGTGAGTTTATTGATAATGAAACTAAAAAAGTATTTAATAAAGTAGTTCATGATGGTATAATTGACATTAGGGCGTTTCTTGAACTTGATAGAGTTATAGGTGAAAAGATAATATATAATATTTTTGAAAAGATATATGGTGATGATTTAATTATAGTTTCTGATGTTCATGTTATGCTTATACTTGATTTAATTAAATCTAATAAAGTTAATAGTATAGTTCATTTACCTAATAATGTAGTTGCTGTTAAAGCTTATAATGAAATAATGTTTGATTATTTTGAAGATAAAGAAACTATATATGAAATTGAATTATATGACAAAGTTAATTTGCCAAATGGGAAAAATATTGATATTATAGAGAGTAGTAGTGATACAAGTAATTATGTTACAAGGCTTAAAAAGAGTGAAATTAAGTTACCATTGTATGTAAGAAATAGAAAAAATGGAGATAGAATAGCTGTTAAGGGACTTGATGGAACTAAGAAGGTTAATGAAATATTTATTAATAGTAAGATAAAGACTAGTGATAGGAATAATCAACCTATTGTACTTGATGCGCTAGATAATATAGTTTGGATACCTGGTATTAAAAAATCTAAATATGATAAAGATATTGATGAA
>OIZL01001581.1_pt1 | contig 11924 bp, 14 predicted proteins | sample 1588541 | NCBI WGS metagenome assembly OIZL01 (sample SAMN03283285) | human gut metagenome | biome: human-associated habitat; material: feces | host: Homo sapiens | place: Peru | collected 2012 | reverse complement strand
GGGCGGACGTGAAGTATCACGTCCCTACCGGGTTTGGTTTTTCGCCGAAGGCGAGCGGTTTTTATCCTTTTGGCGATGCCACCGACCTCGTAAGAGGGCGGCGTTAGGGTTGTGGTGTGGCTGATTCAAGCCTCTGCTTGAAATCAGACATGCCACAGCACTAACGACAGGTGCGAAGCACAGGCATCGACAAAAGGCTGTTTTTTATGTTTTTGTTTCTGTGCCCCCAGTATTTATCCTCTGAACCATTAATAGATTTTTTGAAGGAGTACCACGTTGTGGTATTCCTTTCCTGTTTTTATCCAACTTTGCAAGATGCCCACTTCCTCGAATCCGGCATGGCGAACCATGGCTATGCTGGCGGCGTTGTCTTCAGGCACGTACACATACAGCTGGCGCAGTCCGATGCCCTGGGCGGCGTAGGCGTTCACTATCTTCATGGTTTCGGCAGAAAGCCCTTGTCCCTGGTGTTCCTTGCAGATATACACACCCAGTTCGGCACGATTGTGAATGGGGTTGAAGTTGAGGAAATCCACCGTGCCCACTGTTTCGCCTGTGGCAGTGAGCGTGACCATAAGGCGGAGCTGCTTGTTGGCGTAGATGTCGTTGGCGCAGTTGGCGATGTAGAGCATCAGTGCCTCACGCGAATAGGGCGCCACGGTATCGCTCACCGTCCACAGCGAGGTGTCGTTTTCCCACTTGTAGATGAGGTCGATGTCGGAGGGTTCCATCGCCCGAAGCGTAATTTTATCGTTGCTGAGCAGGTTTGCCATTTGCGTCAATTCATTTTTGGGGTAATCACAATGCCGCTTTCATTGGCGTAAATGTGAAAGAAGCGGTCTTTGGAGTGGTTGGCGGCTATGGTGCCCACGATTTGCTCATAGCTGTGCGAGGCATCGTCGATAAGCACATTTGCCGCACCCGATTCGGGCATCTTGGTAGCGTAATCCTTGATTCCCACAGCCTTTGCCACCGCATCGGGCTTGCTGCTGAGAATCACCCAGCCGGCACGGTATTCAATCGGAGTGCTACTTTTGCCGAAAAGGCGGCTGAACAGGCGGCGAGCCACAGCCAATCCCTGACGCACCAGCACACCGAGTTTGATGAAAGGATAAACCACGGCACGGAAGCGAGGGAAGTGCTTGCGATAGAAGATGAGCATTGCCTCGTAGAACACCTTCACATAGCGCATCGAGTCTTTTTTGGTGCTTTCGCCCTTGTAGTGGAGCATGTTCACAGGCAAGTACCAGTTTTGATAGCCCTCTTTCACCATTCGGTAGGAGAGGTCGATGTCTTCGCCATACATGAAGAAATCTTCGTCAAACCCACCAATCTTCTGAAGCAAATCGGTGCGGCAGAACATGTAGGCGCCAGCCAAAATGTCGATGGCGTGGGGCTGAAACTCGTCGAGATAGCGAAGGTGGTATTTAGCGAAAGCCCGTGAATAGGGGAATAGTTTGGAAAGCCCGAAAATCTTGCAGAACGATACCCACGGAGTGGGGAAGGCGCGCTTTGATTCGGGCAGGAACTGGCCGTTGCCGTCAATCATGTGCAGCCCGATAGCACCACAGTGGGGGTGCTGAGCCATCCATTCGAGAGGCTTTTGCAGACATTCGGGGGTGATGATGGTGTCGGGGTTGAGAATGAGGGTGTAGGTGCCTTTCGCTTGCATAATGGCTTGGTTGTTGGCGCGGGCAAACCCCACATTCTCCTTGTTCTCAATAAAGGTGACACTGGGGAATTTTGGCTTAACGTATGGCATGGTGTCGTCGGCGGAATTGTTGTCAACCACGATGATTTCGCCCGACAATCCCTTGAGCGCTTCCTGGGCTGAACGGATGGTCTGCTCAAGGAAGTGCTTCACACGAAAACTCACTATGACGATTGTTATGTCCAAAATTCAGCGATTTTTTATCTGAAAATCATACAAATTTACGAAATTTTTTGTGCATTTCACTAAAAGCACTAATTTTACTGCGTAAAAATAAAAAAATAGCAATTACAACTATCAAAACAACCGCATAAATGGGACTTGTAATAGGTATTGATGTGGGCGGAAGCACCACCAAGATTATTGGATTGGACAACGGCGTGGTTCAATCGCCGATGTATATCACCGCTGCCGACCCCATCACTTCGCTTTTTGGCGCATTTGGCAAATACGTTTACGACAATAGCATTTCGCTTTCAGATATTGAGCATGTGATGCTCACCGGCGTGGGCGCATCGGGCGTGACCACTCCGATTTACGGACTTCCCACGAGCCGCGCAGGCGAATTTGAATGTGATGGCTTGGGTGCGAAGTTTGCCGTCGATATCGATCCGCTGATGGTGGTGTCGATGGGCACAGGCACCACGCTGGTGCAGGTGAATGGCGACGTGATTAGTCACGCTGGCGGTATCAGTATGGGCGGCGGCACCATGCAAGGACTGTCGCGACTGCTACTCAATGTGCGCAACATTCCCAACCTGATTGAAATGGCGTCGCACGGCGATTTGTCGAAAGTGAACCTCCAAATCAAGGACATCAGCAAGGATGTGCTTGAAGGATTGCCTATGCATGCCACCGCATCGCTTTTCGGTAAGGCGGTGAACAATCAGGTGTCGAACGAAGACGTGGCGAAGGGCATCATCGTGATGGTGCTCGAAACCATCGGCTCGGCTGCTGTGCTCTCCACCCTCAATAGCGGCATTAAGGATTTCTGCATGATTGGCAACCTCACCCGCATGGAAGAGTGCCGCGAGGTGTTCTCCGTGATGGAAGACCTCTACGGCGTGCGTTTCCACATCCCCGAAAACGCCGTGTTCCTCACCGCCCTCGGAGCCGCCCTCGCCTACACCAAAAACAAATTCCAACCTTTGTAAAACTTCACTTGGGATGATAAAATAATTGTAGATTTAGAAACTCATAAAAATAGGGAGTCTAAATCTGCGATTATACTGTTTGTCTGCGAGTGTTTATTTAGTGTCAGTTTTGCCGTTGACACTCAAAATGCGTGCTTCTCCTTGTCCTGGTAGTGGCTGAAAAATCACCACCTCAACTGTTCTCTTGTTTTCGTTGATGCACTCATACTTATAGTTTGTTCCAGCCACAACTTGGCGTGAAACTTTTATGGGTTTAAGCTGTAAATCGCTGTGCGATTGCATCACTGTTTTAAAGAGAGAAAACTCCTCGTCGGTAATGGTTGTGCTTTTGTCGTATGCGCCAACTAATGTGTCAGCTTGTGTTAAAACTTTGTTACTGGAGCATGAGGCCATAAAGAGTACAATGCTCATCAATACTGTTGTTTTTAATTTTGTCATCATTCTTTCTCGTTTTTTTTAGTTTGAGTAAGATATTGCCTATTATTTGCCTATGGTATATCTGACACCAATATTTAGGTTAAAATTGAAAGGCTTTTCCTTATAGATTGTTTGAAGGTGAGAGTTGTCGTCGAAATAGTAGCTAATACCTGGTTCGGCATAGATTCCAACGTGTTCAAGCACATTCAATTGTAAGCCGGCTGCTAAATTGATTGACACTTGAATAGGTTTACTGTCAATATCAAGGGTCTCTGTCTTTTTCTGAGTGCTATTGATGGTGTATTTCTTAACAGTTGTTCCCGAAATACATTTCTCGCTGAGCACACCAGCCACTCCGTACATACTTATTCGCTTGAATGACAGTATATTATATTTAACATCAACAGGGATTCCTATATAATTGAGCTTTTGCTCACCTGTGTAAAAGTTTTCTTTCGAACCTTCTCTCATATCTGATGATAGGCGCGTATATGTCAGTCCGCTTCCGATGCTTAATTTGGAATTAACAGCATAAGCAAATTTCAGCCCTATGCGTACGGGAAGCTTATGCGCATATTTTGTTGTCACTTCCTTGCCTTTATTGAAAAGGTTGATGCCAAGCATAGGGTTGTCGGCCCAATCAGATCCTTCGGGACCAGCAGTTACTGTGTATTCACCAATCGACGTTGTGGTCTTTGATGCACCGACAGCCCCCATTGCGCATGTGCTTATTGACCATCGTGATGGGACTGTGGAGTGCGAATGGTTCGTTCTCTCACCATTATAGGCCACATAGCCGTCAAAAAGATTTTCACGCTTACTGTAATTTTCCTTTTCTTTGTCTTTATAGCTATTTTCGTTGGAGGGTTGTTGATTGTCAGTTGTTTGTGCCTTTTTAATTTCGCTGTTTTTTTCTGCGTGATTGCCGATTGAGGCATCTTCGGTGGAAGCTGTGTTGGCAGAGTGTTGCGAATGTGTTGCAATATGTGGGCAAGAAGTGGTGTTTGCGTCAAATTCGCAACTATTTGATTGTGCGTTTTGAGCCAAGAGATTGCTACTCTCATTAGTCTTATGGATGCCGCGTTCAGACAGGCGAATTATTTGTTTGTTTGTACGCACTCCCGCAAATTTTGGAGTGTTGCTCTCTTTGTTGCCTATGGTATTTAGTACGGCATATCCCAGTAGTAGCACAATGCTTGCTGCCACAACTGCCCTTGTGGCTGTGCGCCATGTCTTATTGAAGAATGGTTGGGGTCGAGGCACTTGGCGCTCGCCCTTCATTTCTGCCATTTTTCTACTGACATCTTCCCAAAGACCTTTAGGCTCTTGTATTTCGTAGTCGCTCATACGGTCGTGTATGTCGTTTTGCCAGTTCTTTTTCATATCAAATGGAATTAATGGATTGATATTGTGTGAGCTTTTTTGCCAGCAAAGCCTTTGCCTTGTGCAACTGTGATGCGGAAGTGTTTTCTGTGATTCCAAGCAGTTGGGCTATATCTTTGTGGTTTTTGTTGTCAATAACGTAGAGATTGAATACGGTGCGGTAGCCATCAGGCAACTCTCGAATGAACTGATGTATCGTTTCGGTAGGAATGTCTTCGGTATTGATGTCGTCATCGTTTGTGATATCAATATTGGGAGAATCGATATCCACAAAGTTGTATTGCTGATTGCTACAGACAAACTTCAATGTCTCATTTAGCGTTATCTTTGTCATCCATGCTTTTAATGAACCTTCACCACGGAACTTGAAGCTGTTTAGAGAAGAGAAAATCTTTATAAATGCCTCTTGTAACACATCTTTGATATCATCATCGGATATGATGTAGCGAGAGCATAATGCCGAAAGGTATCGCACATACTTACGGTAAATCCATTCGTTGGCGGCAGGGTCGCCAACGATGGCCTTTTTGAGCCAGTGCTCTTCTTCTGTTTTCTCTCTTCTAAATGTTGTTCTGAGCATAATTTGGTCTTAACGCAGAGAACCAACGATGGGCAAAAGCCTAAACCATATTGGGTATAAGCTATTGCACCATCAATTGGAAGGTATGCTTATTTTGAGACTTCAACAGCTACCGTTGCAGTCTTTTTGTTCTTGTCTGTAATGGTGACAGTCGTTTTACCTGCTGCTACACCTTTTATAGTAATCTTTCCGCTGGAGATAGATGCTGTGGCAATTTTAGTGTTAGCGCTTACTACTGTATATGGAGTAGCGCCACCACTGACAGCTACTACGCATTCTTGTCCTACACTGATACTAACCGAAGTCTTGTCAACCACAATTCCTTTGTCTACAATGACATTGAAGCTGTTTGACGCATTCTTAGAGTCGGTTACAGTTACTGTGGCTTTTCCTGTTGCAATACCGCTTACGGTTATTTTTGACTTGTTCACTGTTACCTTAGCAACATTTTCGTTGCTTGATTTGGCGGTGTAGGTTCCGGTGCCACCAGAAACTGTTACGTTTTGTGAATTGCCAACCGCTATTGCCACCGCAGAGGGGTTGAACTTGATGGTGGATAGCTTATTGTCGTCGGTGCAGGATGTGAATGTCATTGCGAATACAGCACAGACAATTAATGTTGCAAATTTAAATAATTTAATTGTGTTCATTTCTTTTTTCTGTTTTTTATGTTCTACTTGTGCTCTATGAAATAATGATGCGTCCACCTTTAATCAGAGTGCAATTATAAATGTTGTAGAGTACTCTTAATATTTTTTGTTGCAGATGTTATTCACTTTTGCGTTCACCTATTTTATAATATAAGGCGAGACAAAGAGCGTATTTGATTGTCGGATGTAGTGGATATTGCAGGGTGCATTCTTAGTTTGAACTCAGCAGTCTTTTTGCCTGTGAATGATGTCCAGTTGATTTTGATTTTTACTTCTTTTGTGTGATTTTTCCACAGAGGATTGAGGTCGAAAGCTATGAGTGCATCTGCTAAATAGCCTTTGCAGTCGCCATTAGCGTTGTGCTTAAGGTCAAACTCATAGGTGTTGTCTGCGTTTACGCCACTTACAAGATTGATTGTGTGTTTGATGTGTCCTCCCCACAAAGTGCGTATGCGTAGCGTGAGGAATCCGTCTTCCGCCACGGTAACCCAGTCGCGAACAATTTCTATTGGGTCGTTGCCGAAAACCTTGTTGTCATCTTTGCCTAATGTGGCAACGGGTTGTTTGGTTCGGATACTGTCAATCCAATTCACAAACACATTGTGGGGTGACTTTGTGGATGGAGATTCTACTGTGTAATTGACAAGTGCCCGCACATTTTTTTCTCCAAATGGTGATTCTTTCATGTTGGTGGGCACAAGTGAAGTTGAATCGTCGAGCTGCATAATAAATCCTTCAGAACCATTTGGATAAACTGTCACGAGAGCTGTGGGGCGTTTTACAATCTCATAGTTGTCGTCGTTGTTGCACGAGCTAAAAGTGAGTGTACAGGCAATAAGTCCTATCGTCAAAAATAAATTCATCGTAGTTTTCATATTGTTATTTTTTTTATGTTTCTGCCCATTAAATCAGGGCATCGCTCAAATCTTGCCTGAGAACAGTGTTTTTTTTGATTTTTTAGATTCTTTAAGAGTTGATTGAGGTTTAAAATGTTGATAAACAATTAGATGCTTGTTTGCTTAAAATGGCTTAAATCTGTATCAAAATAATAGATTTAAGGCAGGTTGTAGTGCTTTAGTAGTTGAGGCCGAAAGCCCAGAGGGGGATGATGTTGGCGTAGCCAAATTCTATATCGTCTTTTACGATATAGCCTTTGGCTGCGGTTTCAATTTGCTTTTGTCCCTTTTTCTTTCCTCCGATTTCAAATGTGGCTCCGTCTATTTCAAAGTCGGAAATCTTGCTGCACACCACATTGTGATTCACTCGCATTTGATTCATGAAGAAAGTTTCCCTTAAATTGCCAATGTTGGCTTGTTCGGGAGCCAATGCGTAGATAAGGTTTGTGTTGTCGAGATACACCTTTTCCACTTTCCCAAGTCCACGAATGCCACTGGTGTTGTCGCGTAGTTGGGCTATAATTCCTGCTCGCTCCATATAATAGAGGTGGTTAGGAATGTCGTTTCGACTAAGATTAGTGACATCAGCGAGTTTCTGATACACGGGCTTGAATGGCGTGCTTTTCGCTATCACCATTAGCAGTTGTTTCAACTTTCTCCCAGCCGCCACGCTGATATTTGCAAAATTAGGAATATCGGTTTCCATAGTTTGCGTGATAACCTGATTGAGTTCGATGTCGAAATCCACGTCTTTAGCAAAGGGGTAATAGCCTCGTTGCAGATAGTCTTTGAAAAGTGGAAGAGGGTGTGCCACTCCTGGAATTGTGGCATTGTGGGTGAGAATGTCGCTCAACGAGAATACTGGCACTTCAATGCCATGGAAAAATGCGAGATATTCTCTGAACGACAGTCCTTGCATTTCATAGATGGGAACACGCCTGCTGAGGTCTGCCATGCCTTGGTAAATGTCGAGAATAGATGAACCGGAAATCACCACTTGCATATCGCTGTAGGTGTCGATGATTTCTTTCAATTCGCGCGACCATTCAGGGTACTTGTGTATTTCGTCGATAAACAGGTGCTTGCCATTCATTTTCGAGAATTGGTCAGCCACCTCAAGCAAGGTGTGGGTGGCAAAATACAGTTGGTCGGCTGATATGTACAGCGTTTCCGAAGCGTTGAGGTTCTGCTTGATGTATTGCAGAAGCATAGTGGATTTGCCCACACCGCGAGGTCCTACCAATCCGAGTGCGTGGCTATTCCAATGAATTTCGTTGTATTTGTAGCGAAGAAAATCGGTTGAGGTTTCTTCGAGTTTGCGTTTGAAAAAACGGAATAATCTGTCCATACCATTTTATATTTGTGCAAATATACTAAAATTGCACTGAAAAAGTGCAGAAAATGGTGAAAATTGCACTAAAAAAATGCAGTTTTTGATGAAAGTTGCATTTTCTTGGTGCAAAATTGGTGATTTTTGAATGGGCAAGGCTTTTTTTGAGCACTCGGAGCACTCGGAGAGAAGGATGGACGACTTCTTTTTTTTGAGACGATTTTTTTGCGACTTCTTTTTGGGGGTTTCCTTTATGGTTGGGGGGAATCGGTTTGGGCTTGCTCCTGCTGCTGTTGGGATTTTTGGGCAGCGAGTTTCTTTTTGTAGTCTTCGAGGTATTTGCGTAGGCGCTTTTTGCGCTCACGCTCTTTTTTTGCTTTGCGTGCCTCGAAGGCCTCACGCTGATATTCAAGGAAATTATCTGCCATGTTCGGTAGTATGAAATGTCAAAAACCAGTGTAAAAAATCAAAACAAACTTATGATTTGTGGAAGGTGTCGCTGAAGAGGGTGCGGTTGAGGATGGAGCGGCCGAGAGTTAGTTCGTCGGTGTATTCGATTTCGTTGCCCACGCTCACGCCTCGCGCCAGCATCGTGATTTTCACATCGGGGTAGGGGGCAAGACGGCGGAAGATGTAAAAGTTGGTGGTGTCGCCCTCCATTGTGGCACTCAACGCCAATATCACCTCTGTCACCTCGCCCGATTTCACACGCTCTTCAAGCGATTCGATCTCGATGTCTTGCGGTCCGATGCCGTCCATCGGCGAGATAAGTCCGCCCAGCACATGATACAGACCGTGGTGCTGATGCGTGTTTTCGATGCTCATCACGTCTTTCACATTCTCCACCACGCAGATGGTGGAAGCGTCACGCAACTGGTCGGCGCAGATGGGGCAAACCTCGGTTTCGCTGATGTTGTGGCACACCTTGCAGTATTGAATTTCTTCCCTGAGCTTGATGATGGCTTCGCCAAACTGGCGTGCGTTTTGCTTGTCTTGCTTCAGCAGATGCAACACAAGGCGCAGCGCCGTTTTGCGACCGATGCCAGGGAGTTTGGCAAATTCGCTCACAGCGTTTTCCAGCAAAGATGATGCAAATTCTTGTTCCATATTCATTAATAATGTGGTCAGGAATTATTTGCACAGTGCTTCGGCAAGCGCATCGAAAGCTGCCTCGTCGGAGGGCTTGTAAGCCGATCGGATAGTCACCACAGGCTCCACGAGTGTGATATTCTTCATTTCACTCAATGCGGCCTTGATGGTCTTGGCTGCCGTAGGAGCCCAAGTGCCGTTTTCCACGATAGCCACCTTGCGGTTTTGGAAATTCTTGTGCTTCAAGCGCGAGAGGAATGATTCCATTGGGGTGAACACGCCGCCATCGTAGCTCGAAGCGGCAAGTAGCAGACGGTCGTAGCGGAACGCGTCTTCCACCGCCTCGGCAATGTCGTCGCGGGCAATGTCGCTGACGCTGACTTTCACGCCGTGCGCACGCAGTTTCTCGGCAAGGATTTCCACCGCCTTGAGTGTGTTGCCGTGAATGGAGGCCACTGCTATAAACACGCCTTTATCTTCGGGCTCGTAGCTGCTCCAAGTGTTATAGAGGTCGATATAGTATTTCAGATTTGAACTCAGCACCGGGCCGTGGAGTGGGGCAATCACCTTGATGTCGAGATTTACCACCTTCTTCAGCAGAATTTGCACCGGTGCGCCATATTTTCCCACAATGTTGAAATAGTAGCGGCGCGCCTCGCAAGTCCAGTTGTCCTTATCGGCATCATACACGCCAAACTTACCGAAAGCGTCGGCGCTGAACAGCACCTTATCGGCAGATTCGTATGCCACCATCGTTTCGGGCCAGTGCACCATAGGCGCAGTGAGGAAAGTGAGCGTGTGCTTGCCTAACTTCAAAGTGTCGGCATCTTTTACCACCACTTTTCTGTCGTCGAAGTTGAAATCGCTGAAAAACTGGCTCAGGAAAGTGAACGTCTTGGCATTGCCCACCACTTTTGCCTCAGGGTAGGTTTCCATGAATTTCTTCACGCCGGCGCTATGGTCGGGCTCCACGTGCAGCACCACCAGGTAGCTTGGCTTTCTTCCTGCCAGTTCCCGATTCACGTTGTCCATCCATTCGTCGATTTTGCGTGCGTCAACTGCGTCCATTACCGCAATCTCGTCGTCGTCGATGAGGTAGGAATTGTAAGCCATGCCGTTTTCAAGCACATATTGACTTTCAAAAAGTGTGAGGTCGGGGTCGTCGACACCGATGTATTTGATAGAATCTGAAATGAATTTTTCGGTCATCGTAGTGAGAATGAAAAAATATGATTATATATGTTTATTTCGTTTGCAAAGTTCTCCAAAAATATCAAAAAAAGCAAGTGGGTGGCGCATAAATCACGCCTCATTTCCGAAAAAGACAGGTAAGTGCTCATTCTTTAGCATTATTTAATTAACATATTCCCGATTTTTGTTTTGTGATGATACTTAAATTCATTAATTTTGCATATAGAAAACAAAGCTAAAAACAACTATATTTTTTAATCACTTTTTAAAGATTTCTTACTATGGGATTTTTAACTGACGAAAAACTCGTTATCGTAGGTGCCGGTGGTATGATCGGTTCAAACATGGTACAGAGCGTTTTGATGCTCGGCCTTACTCCAAACATCTGTCTTTATGATATCTATGAACCAGGTGTTCACGGTGTGTTCGATGAAATCCAACAATGCGCTTTCCCAGGTGCTAACATCACTTATGTGGCTCCTGCAGTGGAAGATATGGGTAACCCTGAAAAGGTTGCTGAAGCTGCTAAGAAGGCTTTCACTGGTGCTAAGTACATCATCTCTTCTGGTGGTGCTCCACGTAAGGACGGCATGACTCGTGAAGACTTGCTCAAGGGTAACTGCAAGATTGCTGCTGACTTCGGCGATAACATCAAGAAATACTGCCCAGACGTAAAGCACGTGGTTGTGATCTTCAACCCAGCTGACGTTACAGCTCTTACCGCCCTTATCCACTCTGGCTTGAAGCCAAACCAACTCACCTCACTCGCTGCTCTCGACTCAACTCGTTTGCAACAAGCTCTCGCACTTGAATTCGGTGTACAACAAGACAAGGTGACTGGCGCTAAGACTTACGGTGGCCACGGCGAACAAATGGCTGTATTCGCTTCTCAAGTTAAGGTTGACGGCAAGCCTCTCGCTGAAATGGGCTTGAGCGCTGAACGCTTCGCAGAAATCAAGCACCACACTATCCAAGGTGGTTCTAACATCATCAAGCTCCGTGGCCGCAGCTCATTCCAGAGCCCTGCTTACGTAGCCGTTAAGATGATTGAGGCTGCTATGGGTGGCGAAAAGTTCACTTTGCCAGCAGGTTGCTACGTGAACGACGAAAAGCTCGGTTTCAAGAACGTGATGATGGCTATGCCTACCACTATCGACGCAACTGGTGTTCACTACACTGAACCACAAGGTACTGAAGAAGAAATCGCTTCTCTCAAGGCTTCTTACGCACACCTCTGCAAGATGCGTGACGAAATCGTTGAACTCGGTATCGTTCCAGCTGTAGAAGATTGGAAGAAGGACAACGAAAACCTCTAATAAATTGCACTTTTTTTAGGCTACGAGCCTACGCAATTTTGATTGCTCTCCATTTTTGGGGAGCAATCTTTTTTTATGCGCACATATAAATACCGAAAATCTATTATGGATCAGTGGATAAATGCTGGGGGGGCCGAAACAAAAAACATAAAAAACAGCCTTTTGGCGATGCCAGTGCTTCGCACCTGCCGTTAGTGCTGTGGCATG
>OIZL01001579.1_pt1 | contig 11930 bp, 10 predicted proteins | sample 1588541 | NCBI WGS metagenome assembly OIZL01 (sample SAMN03283285) | human gut metagenome | biome: human-associated habitat; material: feces | host: Homo sapiens | place: Peru | collected 2012 | reverse complement strand
ATAGTAAAGAAGTATATAAAGGAAATGATGTAACATTCACAATAACACCAAATGATGGTTATACATTAGAAGATGCTAGTATAAGTTGTTCAAATGGAACTTTAACAAATAATCTTTTAACAATATCAAATGTACAAAGTGATGTAACTTGTACAATAACATTAAATTCTGCATTACCAACACTAGCTCAAGCAATGTTAAGAGATAATCCAACAATAAGCGAAAGAACAAGTTTTTCTTCAACCAATGTAGCAAATACAACAGGAACAATATATAAGACAAATAAAACAGAAGATGGAAGTGAAGTATACTATTATTCAGGAAATACAACAAATAACTGGGTATACTTTGGAGGGTTCTACTGGAGAATAATAAGAACAAATGAAGATGGAAGTGTAAGAATATTATATTCAGGAACTAGCCATAATAGTTCACTAGGATATATAAATAGTGGCCTCCTTTTTAACGACGATTATACAGATGCTAAATATGTAGGATATATGTATGGAACAAGTGGTAAACTTGCAAATAATAGAACTAATACGAATAGCAGTACAATAAAAAAAACAATAGATACGTGGTACCAAAATAATTTGTTAACTAATTATGACAAATATATTAGTAAAACGGCAATATATTGTAATGATAGGGCTGGAATACCAGATATAAATACAAATGACAGATTTCCTACAGTTGCTTATTCAAGATTGAATGTAAATCCTTCTTATAAATGTGGAGCAAATACAAGAAATGGAATTTTTGCAGTAGAAGATAAATTTAGTGCAAGTACTAGCGGTGGGGGAAACGGAAAACTTAAGTATCCCATTGCTCTTATGACAGCAGATGAAATTAATTTTGCGGGTAGTGGATATAGAATAAAATCAAATTCATATGCATGGTATTATACAAATAGTGCTGGTGGTTCTATAATGGGAAATAATCGTTGGTGGCTACTTACTCCAGCTTTAATAAATAACGAATGTTCAAACGTGTTTTTTATTTCTAATTCTGATGACAATTATCCTTGGAGTATGGAATATACATATGTAACTGCTTCGTATGCAGTTAGACCAGTAATCTCAATTTTAGATTGTGCTAAGGTGAAATCAGGCATTGGAGCCCCTGAAAGTCCGTATGAGATAGATGAGAATAGTTGTAGTTAATACTGGAAAATAAGAAATAATTATTATATAATTAAATTATGAAAGAAATGTTGATAACTAATTTAATTTATTTTGTAAGTTCTTACCTAGTGTTATTATTAATATATATATTTATTATTAATAATAAGAGAAAAGTATATAATGAAGGTAAAAAGTATTTAGAAGTTAATTATATTGTAAATAAGTTTAATTTGGATATGAGAAAAGTTAAATACAATAATCTTAAATGGACATTAACTTTTATTAATCCTTTGATTATGAGTATTACATTTATAATAGTGATTAATATAAAAAATTCATTTTTATCTATGATAGTAGGCTTTTTAGTTATGATGGCACTTATATATTCAATTTATGAGATAATAGGAGGAATTTATAAGAAAAAATGTGATTAAGTTGAGAATGCTCAACTTTTTTGCTTTATATATTTTTGAAAATGACCTAGTGAAATGTTTGAAAATGACCTAATGAGATGTAAAATATAAAATTAACTATTGAAAATCGGTAATTTTAAATGATGTTAAAGTAGTTGTAAATTGATTATTATAATTTAAATATGAAATTATAATAGTTCTCTTTATTTATTAAGTCAATTTTGGTAAAATATGTATGTACATGGTTTTACATAATGTGACATATTATTTATATGAGTAGTTGTAAAATGATTATGGTGAATAGTATGTATACAGTAAGAGTATTTGATGAGTCTCATGAAAAGGATTTAGAAAATAAAGTAAATTCTTTTTTGAGAACTATAGGTAGTAAGAAAATAATAGATATAAAGTATCAAGTAAGTATAGGAATATTTAGTAGTGAACAGATATATTGCTTTAGTGCGATGATAATTTATATAGATTGAGAGGTTATATGAAGAAAAATTCTTTTGTAGAAGGTACATTTATAGCAACTTTTTCAATAATATTAGTTAAAATATTAGGTGTTTTATATGTTATACCTTTTTATAAAATTATTGGGGAAAGCGGTGGTGCATTATATAGTTATGCTTATAATGTTTATAATTTGTTTTTAAATATTAGTACAGCAGGTATACCAGTTGCGATTAGTAAAATTATTAGTGAATATAATACTTTGGAAATGTATGAGGCTAAAGAAAGATCATTTAAGTTAGCTAAGAGAATTATAGGAATTATTGCTTTGATTGCATTCTTTGTTTTATTTGTATTTGCTAAAGAGATAGCAGTTTTAATACTTGGAGATATAAGTGGTGGGAATAGTTTAAACGATGTTGCTTTTGTTATTAGATGTGTATCATTTTGTTTACTTATTATACCTTTTTTATCTGTTACTAAAGGTTATTTACAAGGGCATAAGTATATTACACCTTCTAGTGTTAGCCAAATAATTGAACAAGTTGTTAGAATAGCAGTTATACTTATGGGATCTTATATAATTATTAATGTTCTAAATAAAAGTGTTAGTTTAGGTGTAGGTGTTGCAGTTTCTGGTGCTTTCTTTGGAGGAGTAGTTGCTTATATTTATTTACTAATTAAAATGAAAAAGAATAAGGATGAATTTAAAGATTCTACTAAACCTGATCAAGTAAGTGATAAGGAAATAATTAAAAAGATACTTAGTTATGCGTTACCTTTAATTATAGTTAGTATTGCTACTGATATTTATAGTTTAACTGATATGACTTTAGTTTTAAAGGCTAGTTATAAACTTGGATATACTGGTAGTGAAAGTGAACTTATTTCAAGTATTATTTCTACTTGGACACCTAAAATATGTATGATAATTAATGCAGTTGCGATAGGACTTTCTACTAGTTTGATACCACATATGGTTAGTAGTTTTGTTAAGAAAGATATGACTGAAGCAAATAAGAAGTTTAATCAGGCGATAAGTATTATTATTGTTAGTACTTTACCTTTAAGTGTGGGTATTGCTTATTTATCTAGACCTATTTATACATTATTTTATGGTTATAGTTTATATGGAACATTAATTTTAAGATATACAGCATTTCAAGCATTATTTGCAAGTATATATATAGTTATAAGTATGGCTTTACAAAGTCTTAATATGTTTAAAGTAGTTTATAAGAGCACTATATTAGGCTTTTTGACTAATGCTATATTGGATGTGCCACTTATGTATTTGATGAAGAAATTAGGTACTCATGCCTTTTATGGAGCGATAATCGCGACTGTTCTTGGTTATGTTTTATCTTATACTATAAGTTTAAGTTCATTAAAAAAACAACTAGGATTTAGTTTTAAAGGAATAGTAGATACTATTAAAAAAAGTATGTTACCAATATTAAGTATGACATGTGTACTTATTCTAATAAACTTATTTTTAAAGTTAAATGTGAGTGGAAGTATTCAAATATTTATGACTTGTTTATTTTATGCATTAGTGGGTGGTTTTGTTTATTTAAGTATTTCTTATAAGATTGGATTACTTGAAAGTGTATTTGAAAAAGAGTTTATAGATAAAATATTTAAAAAATTAAAAATTAGGAGGTAATTATGTTAATATTAAAGAATGTTACTAAATATTATGGAAGTAATTTAGCTGTTGATAATTTGTCTTTCGAAGTTAAAGATGGAGAAATTTTTGGATTACTCGGGGTTAATGGAGCTGGTAAAACAACTACATTTAGAATGATAACAGGATTACTCGATAAAACAGAAGGAGAAATTACTTTTAATGGAAAAAAGATAGATTATAGTGTTACTGATAAAATAGGGTTTTTAGCTGAAGAAAGATGTTTATTAACTAAGTTAACTGTTTTTGAACAAGCAAAGTTCTATGGTGGACTTAAGAGTATGAGTGAAAAAGATATTGAAAGTAGATTAGATTATTTATTAGATAAGCTAGAAATAAGTGATTATAAGAATAAAAAGATTAAAGAGTTATCTAAAGGTAATCAACAAAAAGTTCAGTTTATTATGGCTATTTTACACAAACCTAAGTTACTAATATTAGATGAACCTTTTAGTGGATTGGATCCTATAAATATAGAGTTATTTAAAAATTTAATTTTAGAATTAAAGCATGAAGGAACTAGTATAATATTCTCTAGTCATAGAATGGATCATGTAGAGTATTTTTGTGAATCATTAGTTATATTAGTTAAAGGTAAGACTGTTTTACAAGGTAATTTAAAGAAGATTAAAGAAGAGTATAGAAAGAAAAATATATTAATAAATGGGAGTATTGATACTGAAGAAATTAAAAAAGTTAATGGAGTGTTGGATGTTCAAAAGAATGGACAAGATTATTCTGTTAAGATATTAGATGATTCTAAAGTAGAGAATGTGTTTAAGTATGTTAGTAAATGTAAGAATATTACTAAGTTTATAGTTGAAGAACCTTCTTTGAATGAAATATTTATTGAAAGAGTGGGTGGATCTTATGAAAAATAAATTAAAATTATTAATTAAAGATGGATTAAATAAAAAGATTAATACTAAATGGTTTAAAGTTGTTAATATTATTTTATTAGTTGTAATAGTGGGACTTATTAACATAGATAATATTATTAAGTTCTTTGGTGGTAATTTTGATGATCCGATTGTTATATATGTTATAGATAACACTAATAAATATTATGAGGCTATTAAGAGTGGTTATGATAATATTGATTTGAGTGCTCTTGGTTCTGAAAGTGAAATCAAACTTGCTGATAAATCATTGGATGATTTAAAAGAGGAAATGGTTAATGATGAGAGTAATGATATTATATTAGTTATTAATAGTAATAATGGAAAAGTAGTCGCAGATGTTATTTCTTATAATTATGTTGATGCTGTTACTTTACAAGTGTTAAATTCTACTTTATCTTCAGTTAAAACTAATATTGCATTGATGGAAAGTAGTTTAACTGAAGAAGAATTTGCTAGTATTTATGAACCTGTAGAAATTAATAGAAGTTATTTAAGTGATAATTTAGATGAAAATAATGAATTAATGAGTTATATTGGTAATTTTATTATTCCTATGTTTATAATACCTTTCTTCTTACTAATAATTATGGTTACTCAGATGATTGGAGCAGAAATAAATGAAGAAAAGAGTTCTAAGAGTATGGAAATTATTATTACTAGTGTCCCAGCAAGACTTCATTTTATTTCTAAGATTATAACAGCTAATGTATATGCTATTTTACAAAGTTTGTTGTTTATTTTATATTTTGGTTTAGGTTTATTAATTAGAAGACTAGTGACTGGTAGTAGTTTAATTAGTGGATTAGATAGTCAAGTAGGAAATGTAGTTAATCAATTTATTCAAAGTGGAACATTAGATAATTTATTAAAATGTTTACCAGTTACAATTATAATGATTTTATTAAGTTTTGTGGCATATTCTTTAATCGCAGGTATACTTGCTAGTATGACTACTAATCAAGAAGATTTTCAACAATTACAATCACCTATGATGATGATTATAATGGCGGGTTACTTTTTAGCAATTCTTGCATCTACTTATGAAAAGAGTACGTTTATAACAACTGTTTCTGTAATACCATTTATTTCATGTATATTGAGTCCAGTATTACTTATGATGGGACAAATAGGAATAGTACATGTGTTAATTAGTATATTACTTTTAATATTAACTTTATATTTACTTATTAAGTATGGTTTAAGAGTTTATAAAGTCGGTATATTAAATTATAGTTCTAGTAATTTATGGAAGAAGATTTTAGAAGGAATTAAATCCAAAGAATAACTACTCTGATGTGAGTAGTTTTTTCTATATAATAAAAAAGATAATTGGCAATTATCTTTTTTTGTGTTCTGTTTCTATTTCTTCTAGAATATCATTTTTATCTTCTCCATAATATGATTTACGCATTTCTTCTAGAATATTATTTATATCTTCTTCATATAATTTACGTATTTCTTCAACATAATATTTTCTGTCTATTAAATAAATTGGTAAGTTTAATTGTTTGGCTGCTCTTAATGAATCATCACTTATTCTATCCATACACACTATATAATTAGGTTTAATTTTAAGTCCCGTATTTTGATCAGTTCTGGTTAATCCAATTTCTGTCCATTGTTTACTCATGTCAGTTTTACCTTCGTTGTTTTCTAATGTTTTTTTCATTAAATCATCAACTGTTGTGATTGTATTGACTGTGGGAAGGAAAATATGGTGTCTCATATTATATTCATCATCATCGTCAACTGTTGCATTTCTATTTAGTCCAGCATCCCCAACTTCAGTAAATTTTATTGAATCATATGGTATATCATTAAATCCAAACATAATTGTTCCATTTCTATCTGGTATACCATACGTTTTAATATGTTTGTCAAAAATCAAAGATGTTGATAAATGATTATTTCCACCATCTATTTTATCCCATTTTTCAGGATTATTTATTAATTCTTTTACATATGAATTATTGGTACTTGCCTGGTTGTCTTCAATAGCGTGAACTAGCATTGCGAAGGGTTGTCCAGTTAATTCATAAACACTTATTGATTTTCCATCATCGGTTATAATTTCTTTATGTGTTGCAGTATCAATGATTTCTTGATTTTTAATTTTTATTTCATCTGCAAATTGTTTCTTTAATATTTTGTTTCCATCTCTTTCACATGAAGTAATTAATTTTTTGTATATATCTTTTTTACTTGTGTCCATCGTTTTACTAATTCTTATTAATTCTTCATCTGTAGAAACCATAATTTGATTAATTAATTCAATTATACTCCCGTATTTTTCTTTAAATTCATCTGATATATTATTACCCTTTTTAATTGCGTCATTTATTGCGTCTAAAAATAATTTAATGTTATTTACATCATTTCTTTCTATACCAAAATATTTATTTAGAAAAATTTCACTTTTTATATAATTACCATCTGTATTAGTTTCTAGTAAATTTTTAGACATATCATTTTCAGACATATGTTCAAAATAAATATCAAAATCAAATTTATCATAATTAACTATGTCTTGAATTAACTCGTAGTTATTTAAAGAGGCAATTTTTAATATTTTTTCAGAAACCTTTTTGTTAAAAAACACACCTTTAGCATACAATTTACTTAGTGTTTCATCACCGATATTATTGATAAAATCCATAGAAAATTGATCAAATGATAGTGATTCTTCTTTTATTTTAAATAAATTTTCTTTTATAAATTCACGACTTTCTGGTATATTTTCGTAAGTATATTTTAATCCTTCGTAATATCCTTTATCTATTAACTTTACTAAAATATTTAAATTTAGTTTAAATAATTTTAAAATAGTCGTGTCACCAATAATTGGATTATTTTTAATTATATTCCATACTTTTTCTTCAAATAGTTTTGAATTTATTTGTTCTAAATTAACATTATTGTTTTCTTTTATAAATTCTATTAAATGATTGCTATATCCATTATTTATGATTTCTAGAATATTATTATTAAAAACATCGTAGCTAATTAAAGAATATAACGTTTCAAAATTTATATCATTAATTATATTAAAATTTTCTATTTTTCTTGTTTCTAGGTGATATTTTTTTATAAAAGATATGTATTTATTAGAATTGTTATTTATAGATAAATTAAAAACTGCATTTAAATGTTGTTTTATAGTATCTTCATCTATTCCTAATTGTTTTAAATATTTTATAAATGGTAATATGTTTGATTTGTATTCTTGTTTAAAGTTTTTGTTTGATATAATTTGTTTTAATGTATCATCGTCAATATTCAGATTTTTAAGTTCTGGATAAAAGTTAAGCATAAGTTTATCATAAATGTTCATTTTTTTACCTCCATCTATTCTGGCTATAATTATACCATTATTTTGTAAAATTACATAGGTTTTAAGTTTTAATTTTTAAATATTTGATATAATTACATTAGGTGTTAAGTTAATATGAAAAAATTATATGCTACAGATTTTGATAAAACATTTTATATAAATGAAAATGATTTGGAAATTAATATGAAGTTAGTGAGTAAATTTAGAGATAAAGGAAATATATTTTCGATTATTACTGGACGAGGTGCAGAAAGTTTTGATGTTGTTAAGAAACAATTTGATTTAAAATATGATTATCTTGCTTTAGATCATGGTGCGATTATTTTAGATAAAGATGATAATTTAATTAAAACTTATTTTATAGATAAAAGTATAATTGATGAGTTAATAATAGATTTAGAGTTAGAAAAAAGTACTATTAATTATTTTTGTAATACTAATAGAGTAGTTGATTCTAATAATAAATGTTTAACTAAGATATGTGTTAAATATAATGAAAGTGATACTGAAAGAATTTATAATAAAATTAAATTCAAATATTCTTGTGTTAATATTTATAAAATATCTGATGTTTGTATAGAGATAATATCTAAAGAAACTAATAAACTTAATAGTGTTAAGATGATATCTAAATTAGAAAATATTTCTAGAGAAAATATTATTGTATCTGGAGATGGAGAAAGTGATATAGATATGATTAAATATTATAATGGGTATAAAATGATTGATTCAGTTGAAGATTTAAGAAAAATAAATGTTAAGTGTGTAGAAAGTGTTTCAAGTATACTTGAAGAATTAATCTAATTTATTGTATAATTTTTGTAGGAAGGATGGTTTATATGAAGAAAGAAAATGTTTTATGGGGATTAGGTTTTATTATAGTAGGAATTTTGGTGTTGGTTAATGCATTGGGGATTATAGAAATTAATGTATTTTTTAAAGGATGGTGGACTTTATTTATTATAGTACCATGTTTTGTTAATATTTTTAAAGATAATGATAAGACTGCGAGTATTATAGGAACAGTGTTTGGTATACTTTTATTGCTTGCTGTGAGAGATGTTATTAATTTTGATTTATTATGGAAAATATTATTACCTTTAGTATTAATCATTATAGGGCTATCTCTTATATTTAAAGACAAAGTTAGTGATAAGGTAAAAGATGAAATTAAAAAGTTAAATAAAAATAGTAAAGATGAGTATACTGCTACTTTTTCAGGGCAAGATTTAAATTTTGATGATGAAGAATTTAAGGGATGTGAACTTAATGCTATATTTGGTGGTATTAAATGTGATATAAAAAATGCTAAGTTAAAAGATGATGTAGTTATTAATGCTTCTTCTATATTTGGTGGTATTACTTTATATGTTCCAAAAGATGTTAATGTAAAGGTAGTTAGTAATTCTATATTTGGTGGAGTTTCTGGTAATTATAATAAAAATAAGAATGATAAAAAGGGTAAAACTATCTATGTAAATGCTACTTGTTTATTTGGAGGAGTTGAAATTAAATGACACAAGCACAAAAAGTAATTAAGTATTTTGCTTATGCCTTAGCAATATTTATTATAATTAGTATATTTTCCTTAGTGATTGAAGTTGTTAAAGAGGTATGTGGAATATATGAAGATAATGATGTTAAATTTGATAATGTTGAATATGATAATTATTTAGAATTAGATTTGTCTAGAGTAGAAGTCTATATTAAAACTGGGGATTTGTTAAAAGCAGAGTCTGATAATAAAAATATTAATATTAAACAAGATGGTAATAAGCTAATTGTTAAGGAAAAAAGCGGTCTATTGTTGACTAAAAATAAAGCAGTACTTAATGTAACTGTTCCTGAAAATTTTGAATTCGATTATGTTAAAATAGATACTGGGGCTGGCAATATTAATATAGAAAGATTAAAATCAAGAATTTTGGATTTAGACATGGGTGCTGGCAAATTAAGTATAGATGATATTATAGTTAACAAAGAGGCAAATATTGATACTGGAGCAGGCGAAGTTATAATTAATAATGCTTTTATTAATAAATTAGACCTTGATTTAGGTACAGGTAAAACGGAGTTTAATGGAATTATTGTAGGAAGTGCTGATATTGACACTGGTGTGGGTAATTTTGTTATGAATTTAAATGATAGAATTGATAATTATAATTTTAAACTAAATAAAGGTATAGGAAATATTTCAGTAAACGGAGATCAAATTAAGTCTGATAGTAAAGTTAGTAATGGTAATGTTAATATAGAAATTGATGGTGGAGTAGGAAATATAGAAATTAATACTAAATATTAGTTTCTATTTTTTTTATGTAGTGATATAATTATTATGTGATTACTCTGTAGCCAAGTGGTAAGGCAGTGGATTCTGACTCCACCATCATAGGTTCGAATCCTATCAGAGTAACCATTTTTATTTGTATTTAAATTTATATTATGGTAAACTATATTTAGGAATGGTGATAAAATGACTTTAGTTATAATGGCTGCTGGTATGGGGAGCAGATTTGGAGGATTAAAACAAATTGAACCAGTAGGTCCTAATGATGAATTTATAATAGATTACTCTATTTATGATGCAAAACGAGCAGGATTTGATAAAGTAGTTTTTATTATAAAGGAAGAAAACTATGATGTATTTAAAGAAACTATAGGTAAAAGAGTTGAAAAATATATTGATGTTAAATATGTTTTTCAAAAAAATGATAATGTTCCGGTTAAAATACCTGAGGAAAGAAAGAAGCCACTAGGCACAGCTCATGCTATATTATGTTGTAAAAATGTAGTCAAAGAAAATTTTGCTATTGTAAATGCAGATGATTTTTATGGATATGACGCATTTAAAAAAATAGGTGATTTTTTAAAGTGTGATTTAAATGAAAACGAATATGCAGTTGTGGGTTATAACATACTTGAGACTATGACAAATTTTGGTTCAGTTAAAAGAGGTGTATGTGAAATTAATAATGGCTATTTAACGAGATTAACAGAAAGTATTATTGAAAAAGATAATGATAAATTAGTAGGTAAAACTCTTGAAAATAATGAAAATATTTATGTTGACAAAAATACGGTTGTATCAATGAATATGTTAGGTTTTACTCCAAAATTATTTGAATACTTGGAAAATGGATTTGAAGAATTTTTAAAAAGTCATGATTTGATGACATGTGAATATTTAATACCAACTGAAGTTAATAGATATTTAAATAAAGGATTAGTTAATGTAAAAGTACTAAATACTACTTCAACATGGTATGGAATAACTTATAGAGAAGATTTAAATATACTTAAAACTGAATTAAATAAATTAATTGAATCTGGTGTATATCCTAATAATTTATGGAAATAAAATGAAATATTGTTTTCATTTTATTTTTTCTTTTAAAAATATTCTAGTAGTATTATAAAAATCATTATCACTTATTCCTGATACTATAACTAAGTCTTTTTTTAATACACCTACTGTACTATAAATTTGATTACTATAATTTGTTGAATCAGTAATATTAAGCATAAAATCTATTTTATTAGTATTAAAATCTTTTAATAAACTACTAACACTATTATATCTAGTATATGTAATTGAAAGATCTGAAAAATCTTTAAATTTTTTTAACAACAAACCACTTAAGCCAGATATTTTATTGTTATCTAAATAGTTATATACACCATAATCTATAAATCCATATTTATAGTTTTTACTTTTTAATTCTTTTTGATCTACATCGCTTAAATTTTTGAAACTATAATAATTATTTAATAAATTTACATTATATTGCTTTTCATAATTATCCTCTTTCCAAAGACTATAAGCTTTATTTAATATACTGTTTAGTTCGACTGAACCATTTGTTTCTAAAGTTAAATATTTATTTAAATCATTAAATTGGAAAGAAATATTATAATTATTTTGAATTAATTCTTTTGTAATTAATAATTTAGGTAAAATTATTCCATTTATTGGGTTTTCTTGCATTCCATTATCTAAATTAGTTTTAGAAGAACTATAGG